>Ga0209162_1001841_pt1 | contig 19791 bp, 23 predicted proteins | sample YNPNPMetaG_FD_187121 | JGI IMG/M metagenome (GOLD analysis project Ga0209162, IMG submission 187121) | Anoxygenic and chlorotrophic microbial mat microbial communities from Yellowstone National Park, USA - YNP NP MetaG (SPAdes) (version 2) ... | reverse complement strand
AAAAAGGATAAAAAGACTGCTCAAGACATCACCTGTGGAATTTGACTTGAATTCTCTCCAAAAATTTTAGAATTTTAAATTAGTTGAGGTTTTTCTCTTATGGATGTATCCCTCTACAATCCAAAAACCGTTTCTGAGCGATTCTACGAAACCATAGATGTTTTTCTTAATCAAAAAAAATTTGGTTACTAAAAGTTCTAATAATTATAGAACAAAAAAACAAGAATTTTTCTATGGCATTAATATCTCATGCGAAGATGTTTAGCAATTATTTTGTCATAATCATAAATATCTTCAAGGAAGTACAAGTCTGAGCCCTTTACAAAGTTAGTAAAATAAAGAATGTATACTGGAACTGGCTGTTTTAGAATGATGTGAATTGTTTCTTGAGAATTTAAAGCCTCGTTCAGCTTTTTCTCGTCCCAATCTTTCGAGGTATTATTTTCAATCAAAATCTGAGTTAAATGTAAAGCTTTTTCTATTCTTATACAGCCTGAGCTGAAGGTTCTTCTTTTGTGGGAAAAGAGATGCCTATGGGGAGTATCGTGGAGATAGACATCAAAATTATTGGGCATGTAAAACTTTATCTTCCCCAGTGCATTATTTTTCCCTGCCTTTTGAATTAGCTTAAATGGAAAATTTGTTTCATCTATTGATGCCCAATCTATTTTCATTGGGTCTTGCTCCTCACCATTTGAATAGACCTTTATCTTATCTTTTATCAAATATTCAGGATTTTTCTTTATCCTGGGCAGGATGTCTTTGATTGCTATTTTATATGGCACATACCAATCTGGGTTTATAATTATTTGCTTTATTTTGCTGTAAAGTAAAGGCGTTGGTCTGAAATCATTTTTGTAGTTTTTACCCACCACTATGCGACTTTGTAGCAAGAGCTTTCCTGTGCTGTATAAATTAAGCTCAAAAGAAGGAATATTTATCAATATGTATCTGTCTCCCAGATTTTCAGGAAGCCATCTGTATTTTTCAAGATTTACTCTTATTTGAAGAATTCTTTCCTGTATAGACATATTTAATGCTCTTAGAGTTTCTTTTCCCAAAATTCCGTCTGCTTCCAGGTTATGTGTTTCTTGAAACTTTTTGATAGCCTGTTCTAATTTCTCATCATAAAGAGTTGATTCTGTTAAATTATTTAAATATCCAAGAAGATAAAGTCTTTTTCTAACTTTTTGGATTGATGGATGAACATCTCTGATTTTTAGCTTTTCTTTAAGTTCTATTCTGCTCCCGTCTTCTTTATCTGCCAGCTCATAGTATTTCTTAAGATGTTCCTTTAAAATTTTATAATTTTCATATTTTGGAGATAGAATCTCAAAAAGTTCTCTTAATCTATCCTGTTTTATTAAATCTGAAAGTATTGTGACTACTTTATCTTCTTTCTTTGTGAAATCCCATCTTTCAAAAACTTTAGAGGGATTTACCAGTCCGTAATAGGTATGATAGGCAAGTTTTATAAGATTATCAGTAAGTTTAAGTTCTCTTTCTATGTTATTAGAATATATTACAACTTTGTAGGCATCTGAATTTAGTCCCTCAAACTTTGATTTTTCAATTAAAAATTTTAACTCTTCTATTCTTTTTTCATTCCATACAGGTTGATAATCAAGCATTTTGTATAGGGATTTGATTCTTTCGTAATTTAGAAGTTTATTTTTGTATCTTTCAATTGATGTCTGAGAAATTTCAAAAGAAAAAGCCAGCGTGTTGCAAATAAATAGAATAATTAATTGAATAGCAACATGAACAATAATCATAATTTTATACCTCGTAAGACTATTTTTATAGCATAAATTGATTTATTTTTACTTCAAGAAAAAATTGCATTTTTTATTATAAATGCTAATAACCAAAAATTGCTGATATATAACGACAGTCTTTCACTTATAGGAGATTTGCCTTTGGTTCCCCCTTCAGCCTGATGCCTTTAGTTATAGTAAACAGCACTTCCCTCACGCAACAACCAGTAATTCTTGACAAATGAAAATGATTTTCATTAAACTAAAACAGAAGTAAAGAAAGGAGGTGATTAGAATGCCTTGGGGAGACAGAACAGGACCTGTTGGAGCGGGTCCAAGAACAGGTAGAGGATTAGGACATTGTGGAGGTTTTAATGCTCCAGGATATATGAATCCAGGACCAGGAATGGGTTTTGGAAGGGGTAGAGGATGGAGATGCTTTGGAGGATTTGGAAGAGGATTTAGATTTAGATGGTTTTGGAGGGCGCCTTTTTTCGGAGGAGCCTATTGTGAAGACGAAGCAGAACTACTTAGGCAGGAGGCAGAAATTCTCAGGAAAAATCTTGAAGCAGTTGAAAAGCGTTTGAGTGAAATTGAAAAAGAAAAGTAATCTCAGTCAGGAGGCTTTGCCTCCGGTTAATTTTCATCAGGAGGGGTGATATGAAAAGAATAGCCATACTTAAATGTTCAATGATTAGTGACCAGAATTTATGCCCTGGTGATGCAAAATGTTTTGTTTCTTTTATGCGTAAAGAGGGAGAGTTTGAGCGTTATAAAAATGAGGATTCTGCCATTGTTGGAATTATGGACTGTGGAGGCTGTGAAGGAAATAAAACAAGAGCAGTATGCAGCCTTGCTCTTTTAAAATTGCAGCTTGCAGCCTTGAAAGAAAATGTTGATGTTCTTCATATTGGAACCTGTATAATGAAGTTTTGCAAAAGAAAGGATGACATTATTTCAGCTGTAAAAGAGAAAGCAGGAATTGAAGTAGTTGAAGGAAGTCATAAGTACGCACCACCAACAATTTTTGGAAGTTAAAGAATAATTAAAAAAATAAGGAGGTTTAAAATGAGAGTTGCAATAGCAACAGAGGGAGATTTTGTTGCTCAGCATTTTGGAAGATGTCCGGGGTTTACGATATTTGATATTGAAGATAATAAAATTTTAAGTAAAAACTTTATTGAAAATCCTGGTTATAAAGCTCATCAACCAGGTGCTGTTCCGATGTTTCTGAGAAATCAGAATGTTAATTGCATTATTGCAGGAGGCATGGGTCCAAATGCAGTTATGAATCTTCAGGCTTTTGGGATAAAGGTAATTGTTGGAGTTACAGGAAAAATTGAAGAAGTAATTGATAAATTTATCAAGGGTACACTTACTGGTGGCGAAAGTCTTTGTGAACATGGTGAACATGAGTGCAAACATTAATTAAATGTTTTTCGTTATTCTAAAAAGGACGAGAGGGAATCATGAAAATTTGTATTACATCACTGGGTAAGGATTTAGAATCAGAAATTGATCCAAGATTTGGCCGTTGTAAGTATTTTATTTTTTGTGATACTGATACAATGCAGTATGAAGCAGTTGAAAATTCATGGAGAGAGGCTCAGCAGGGAGCTGGTACTCAGGCTGGACAATTTATTGCATCAAAGGGAGCTAAAATTTTAATCACAGGGAAAATAGGTCCTGGTGCAGAAAGAGTCATAAAATCAGCAGGAATAAAAATTTTTGAAGCTAATGGTAAAATAATAGATGCAATAAATAAAATTAAGGAGGAGGTTAAATGACAGAGAAAAAAGAAAGCTGCCAATGTGACGAAAGACAGGAAATTAAAAAGGAGATTGCATTAAAAGCTACTGTATCAGGTATCAAGAAAAAAATTCTTGTTCTTTCAGGAAAAGGAGGCGTTGGTAAAAGCACTGTTTCAACAAATCTTGCTGTTGGACTATCACAAAAGGGATATCATGTAGGACTTCTTGACATTGATATTCATGGTCCTAATATCCCAAACATGTTAGGGCTACAGGGTACTCCTCCTTTAATAACTGATATGGGACTTTTCCCAATAAAAGTATTTAATAACTTGCAGGTAATCTCCATTGGATTTTTCCTTGAAGGAAAAGATACTCCAGTAGTATGGCGTGGGCCATTAAAGCACAGAATGATTGAACAGTTTTTAACAGATGTTCGCTGGGGAGAGCTTGATTATTTAGTTGTTGATTCTCCTCCAGGAACAGGTGATGAAATAATTTCAATTGTTCAACTTCTTGATAAGGTTGACTCTGCTGTTATTGTTGCAACACCACAGGATGTTGCTCTGGCTGATGTTCGTCGGTCAATAAAGTTTTGTCTTGAAGGTTCAATTCCAATAGCTGGAATAATTGAGAATATGAGCGGTTTTGTGTGCCCTCATTGTGGAAATACTGTTGAAATATTTAAGACTGGAGGAGCAGAAAAACTTGCTCAGGAATACAAAGTTCCTTTCCTTGGAAAAATTCCAATTGACCCAAAAATTGTTTCCGCAGGAGATGATGGAAAGCCTGTAATGATTTATTATCCAGATAGTGCACCTGCGAAGGCTTTTTCAGAAATAATTAGCAAAATTTTAGAGACCGTAAAAGTATGATTATTGATTTAACTGTGCTTTTTGATAACTATCCTGCAAAGGAAGGTTTTGAAACAGGCTGGGGATATAGCTGTTTTATAAACAAAGGTTATGGTGGAATTCTTTTTGATACAGCTGCTGATGGGCAGAAACTTCTCAGAAATATTCAAAAAGCAGGCATTAAACCTTCTACAATTTCAAGAATTGTAATATCACATTTTCATAAGGACCACTCAGGTGGATTAAAAGAAGCTGCAGGACTTAACAGCAAAGCTGAAATTTATGTTCCTGCTTCAATTTATGAAGAGGTTAAAGCTCTTTTACCAGATTCAAGGGTTCATAAGGTTTCTTCTGATTCTGTTGAAATAATGCATGGAGTTTATCTTGCAGGTGAACTTGGTGAAAAAATTAAGGAAGTATCTCTTATAATGGATACAGGAGGAGGACTTGTAATTGTTACAGGATGTGCCCATCCCGGAGTAAAGGAGATTATAGAAAAGGCAACTTCTATTGTTAATCAAAATGTTTTTGCTTTGATAGGTGGACTCCATCTAAAGGATAAAAAAGAGGAAGAAATTTATGAGCTAATTGATTATCTAAAATCAAAAAAACTCAAATATATTGCTCCTTCCCATTGTAGTGGTGACCTGTCAAGGAAACTTTTTAAAGAAAATTTCGGTTCTGGATTTATAGCCTCAGGAGTTGGAAGTCATATTTACATCGGAGGCTTCTGTGAATACTAAGCAGAGCCTCTCTCCTTTTGAAGTTTTTGCTAAAGAGTATGATGCCTGGTATGACTCTCAAGAAGGAAAAATCTTTTATGAAAACGAGAAAAAATGCATTGAGAAGCTTCTTAATAATTGTGAGAAAGTTTTAGAAGTAGGTGTTGGAACAGGAAGATTTGCTTGTTTAGCTAATCAGGCTGTTGGAATTGATGCCTCCTTTGCTCCATTAAAAATTGCCCAAAAAAGAGGCATTCCTGTTATTCAGGCAAAAGCAGAAGAATTACCATTTAAAGATAAAAGCTTTCAATGTGTTATGTTTGTTGTCTCATTGAGTTTTATAAAAGACATTGTAAATGCATTGTTTGAAGCAAAAAGGATTTTAAAAAAAGATGGGAAAATGATTATCTGTGATGTATTTAAAGAATCTGAATTGGGAAAATTTTACGAAGAAAAAAAGAAAAAGGGACATCCTTTTTATAGTCATGCAAATTTTTATGAGTTTTCAGAATTTAGAGAAATTCTAAGAAAATGTGGTTTAAGCATAAAAAAAGTCTATGGAACTCTTAAAAAATCTCCACTTGAGCCTCCAGAATTAGAATTCCCATTAGAAGTTGAAAATTTTGACCAACTGCCAGGATTTGTCTGTATAGAGGTTCGCAAATGATAGTTTCAGTTGCAAGTGGAAAAGGTGGAACAGGGAAAACAACAGTTGCAGTGTCTTTAGCATTAAGTATTGAAAATTCACAGATAATTGATTGTGATGTAGAAGAGCCAAATGTTAGTTTATTTTTAAATCCAGAAATTGAAGAAAAAATTGAGGTAAAAACCCTAATTCCCGAAGTTGATAAAAATAAGTGCAATTACTGCGGGTTTTGTAGCCAGATTTGTGCTTATAATGCTTTATCAGTGATAAAGCTTGATAGTCATGGAGATGTTTTACTTTTTCCTCATCTATGTCATGGATGTGGAGGATGTATTTTGCTTTGCCCTGAGAATGGTATGAAAACAGGATACAGAACAGTTGGTGAAATCACGAGAGGTTATAAGGAAAATATAGAATTCATAGAAGGAAGAATAAATATTTCAGAAGTTCTTGCTCCTAAGGTAATTGAAGAAGCAAAAAAATTGATAAAACCTGATAAAATTGCCATAATTGATGCACCACCGGGAACATCCTGTCCAGCAGTAGCAGCTATTAAAGGTAGCAATTTCTGTCTTCTTGTTACAGAACCAACGCCTTTTGGTTTGCATGACCTTGAACTTGCCTACGAAGTTACAAAGGCAGTTAAAGTTCCAGTTGCAGTGATAATAAACAAATCAGAAAATGACAAAATTATTGAGGATTTTTGTGAAAAAAACAATATTCCAGTTTTAATGAAAATCCCTTTTCAGAGAAAGATTGCTGAGCTTTATTCAAAAGGAGTTCCCCTTGTGTCCGCAATCCCTGAATACAAGGAAAAATTTCAGAGTTTAATTAATTTTATAAAAGGCATAGAAAAATGAAACAGATTTTAGTTATAAGCGGAAAAGGCGGGACTGGTAAAACATTTTTTTCAGGTTGTCTTGCAGTTTTATTGCAAAAAAAGGTAATTGTTGATTGCGATGTTGATGCAGCAAACCTTCATTTGATTTTACATCCAGAGGTTGAACAATCCTTTGAATTCATTGGTGGTAAAATTGCTTTTATTGATAAAGAAAAATGCACTAACTGTGGAGCCTGTAAAGAGGTGTGCAAGTTTGAAGCAATAACTGAGGATTTTCAGGTTGACGAGCTTTCTTGCGAAGGATGCACAATATGCCACTATGTATGTCCCGTTACTGCAATTATCCTTAAAGACAGGATATCAGGAAGTTATTTCATTTCAAAAACAGAATATGGAAAGATGGTTCATGCAAGGCTTGGTATTGCGCAGGAAAACTCAGGAAAGCTCGTTACCAAACTGAGAGAGATTGCAAAAGAGATTGCTGAGTTAGAAAGTGCAGATTTCATAATTATTGACGGACCACCTGGGGTTGGATGTCCTGTTATGGCAGCAATGACAGGCGTTGACCTCGCAGTTGCAATTACAGAGCCATCAGTTGCAGGAATTCATGACCTTAAAAGAATTATTGAACTTACAAAACATTTCAATATACAGCTGAAGGTAATTATCAATAAATATGATTTGAATTCTCAGATGAGTTCAAAACTTGCTGAGGAGCTTGAAAACTCAGGCATTGAAGTTATAGGTATGATTCCATTTTCAGAAGAAATTTTAGAATCAGTAAAAGCGTGCATGCCCTATTTGAAATTTTCAAAAGACAAATTGGCAAAGGATATTGAGAAATTGGCAAGTAAAATTATTTAAAATTAACCTTTACCATATGAACGGAACAAGATATGCACGGATCATAGGCTCTTACAAGCATTTCAAGAGCAAGTGTTATTTCTTCCTGAGACTGATTAATAATTTCTGGAACAAGCTTTAGCATATCAAGCTCTATATTGTGGGTATTCTGATTTGTTGGGATAACACAGTTCGCGTTTTTAAAGACTCCCCTTTCATCAATTTCGTAATGATGAATTAAAAGTCCTCTGGGAACTTCAACTGCTCCAACACCCTCACCAGCACGCTGTGGTAAATTGCCATTCTGATTTAAGTCTGGAACAACTATTTCATCATAGTTGATTCCTTTTTGCCAGAGAAGTTCTATAATTCTTAGAGCATCTTCAACACAGTGAACGCACTCTACAATCTGGGCAACCGTGTTTAGATAGGGATTTATACATTTTGGCTTTAAATTCAATGTATTCGCAGCTTCCTTTGCTTTTGGATGAAGTTTTTCATGGTTCAGATTAAATCTTGCCAGAGCACCAACTGCATAGGAATCCCTGTGCCATTTTGTTCTTTTTGCAGAGGCGTAAGGTACAATAAATTCATTTGTAACGGTTTTATATTCATATTTGCTTACCCTGTATCCATCTGTTGAGCCTATGTCTCCATAAAGAAGAGGATATTCTTCTTCATCATTTACTAAAGCTACATATTCAGTGTCTCTTTCAAACTCTGGGAAAGTAAGATTAGTGAATAATTCTACTGTAGTTTCCATATCTTTTCTTAACTCTATAAGTCTTTTATGCATTTCCTCAAGGTCATTGTGGGAAGGAAGCTTTGTAAAGCCTCCGACAACTGCACTTATAGGATGAACATGTCTTCCAACAAGTATGTCACAAAGTTCATTACAAAGCCTTTTCATCCTTAAAGCACGCCTTACAACCTCTGGATTGCTTTTTATGAGTGGAACAAAACTTGGCACACCGACAAGGTCTGGAGCAACAAGAAGATATATATGAAGAATGTGGCTGTCAAGCTCCTCATAATGAAGCAAAAGCTTTCTGAGTAGAGTTGTCTGCTCTGTTGGTTTTATACCAAGAGCATCCTCTGCTGCCTGAATTGATGCCAATGTATGTCCACAAGAGCAAATTCCACAGATTCTACATGTAATATGAGGTGCTTCGTAAATAGAGCGTCCCCTTAAAAAGGCTTCAAAAAATCTTGGTGATTCTACAATCTCAAGTCTGCATATTTCAAGCTTGCCATCTTTTACTTCAACTACAATATTTCCATGTCCTTCAACACGGGTTAAATAGTTTACATTAATTTTAATATCATTCACTTCTGGTCAAGCTCCTTACACTTATTGTACATTTCTATTTTTTTAATTAAAAAGTCTTCGGGTATATTGGACTGCTTCAATACTTCTTTAAAGCCTTCAATGTTCGGATTTATTGTAAGCCCCCGACAACCATAGCAAACATTCCCATTGTTTATACACCAGGAGTTACAACCTGCCTTTGTAACTGGTCCCATACAGGTAAGCCCTCTGTCATACATGCATACATTTCCATTAAGCTTACATTCAACACATACAGGATATTCAGGTACATAATAAGGTATTCCCTGTAAAATAGATTTAAGAACTGCAACAAACTCAGGGATGTAAATTGGACAACCATTTACAAAATAGTCAACTTTCACGACTTGATGAACTGCCTTTGTATGAATTGTTGGGAAAAATTTATAGGATTCACCATATACATATTTACCAGCTTCTTCAAGGTTAAAGGAGTTTTTCATTCCATTTACTCCACCAATTGTTGCACAGGAACCAAGGGCTACGAGTATTTTACTCCTTTCCCTTATTTTTTTAACCCTTTCTACAGCATGTTCATCAGTGATACTTCCTTCCACAAAGGAAACATCAAATTCACCATCCCATTTTTCCGACATAACTTCTCTGAATTCAACTACCTGAATTATATCAAGAACATTAATTAAAAGCTCACCGATGTTAGCAACCTGAAGCTGACATCCTTCACAGCAGGCAAAATCAAAAAAAGCAACCTTTGGTTTACTCATCACAATGCCTCTGCCATATCCATTATTTCTTTAAATGTAAAAACAGGACCATCTTTACAGCAATAAAGATTTTGAATCTGACATCTTCCACATTTTCCCATGCCACATTTCATATGTCTTTCAAAGGAAAGAAGAATCTGGTCAACAGGCAATCCCTTTGCAAGTAACTCCTTTATTACAAATTTATACATAATTGGCGGACCCACCACTGCTGCATAAGTTCTTACGGGGTCTATATCAACTCCTGGAATTAAAGAAGTTATCAACCCAACATTTCCTTTCCAATCAGGGTCTGCTCTGTCAACAGTGCAAGCAAAGTGTATATCAAGTCTTTTACCCCACTCGTCTATTTCATCAACAAAAAGAAGTTCTCCTGGGGTTTTGCAACCAAAAAGTATATGAATTTCACCAAAATCTCTGCGATTATCAATTGCATAAAGTATAAGAGACCTAAGAGGTGCTAATCCCAGTCCTCCTGCAATTATTAAAAGGTCATGTCCTTCTATCATTTTAATTGGGAATCCATTTCCATAAGGACCTCTAACTCCAATAATGTCTCCAACATTTAATCTGTGAAGTGAGTTAGTTACTTTTCCAACAGCTCTTACACATATTTCAAAATAGTGTCTATTTAAGGGTGAAGAACAGACTGAAACAGGAATCTCTCCGATTCCGGCAAGGGATACCATTATGAACTGTCCGGGTTCAAAATCAAGCCATGAACGGTCTTCAAAAACAATTTTGAAAAGTTTTTCTTTTTCAGTAAGAGGTTTTATATCTAAAATTTTAGCTCTTTTTATATTGTAGGGAGAATCTTTTATAACCACTTTCGCCATATCTTTGCCTCTGATTCTTTAATTAATGAAGTGAGGACTTCTTTTAAATTAATCTTTGCCATACATGTACGGGAACATCTTCCACAGCCTGTGCAGAAAACCATTCCATAACGGTCAATGTGATAACGGAATTTTCTGTAAAAGCGATGTCTTTGTCTTGCTGAACGGTCTTTACGAAAATCTATGCCACCTGCAACTTTTGCAAATGGGTCAAGCTGACAGGAAAACCATATTCTGTATCTTTCACCTGATTTAAGAGTCAGGTCAACATCTTCCTTAATATCAAAACAGTAACAGGTAGGACATACAGCTGTGCAGTTACCACAACTGAGACACTTCTGTTCCAATTCTTTCCAGACTGATGCATTAAAGGAGCGGTCAAATAGGTCTGGAAGATATCTTCTTTCAGTGGGAACTTCATTGTTAAATATTTTTAATTTTTGAGCTCTCAGGTTTTTAAGCTCTTCTATATTGCTATCCTTTGCAGGCTTAAAAAATCCTGTTTTTTCAATTATGTCTGCTCCCTTTGATGAATGAATATGTACAATAAAGTAGTCCCCAAGGTCTGTGAACATTAAATCATAACCAGTGGTAGGAATGTGAGCTCCAACAAAAGAACAACTTGCATATTCATCGCAGTAGTCATTACATTCAAGCCCAATTATTGTGATATGTTTTTTTCTTATGAGATAGGCTGTATCTTTTGGTTTGTCAGAAAGTACCATATTTAGACATTTAATACCTGAAATATCGCAAGTATGAACACCAAAAAGTACTAAATTTTCATAATCTACAACAGGTTCTACTTTTAATTCATTATTTGTATCAAACTGTAAAATTGTTTCTCTCTGTGGCATAAAATATTTTTTAGGTGGAATTATGGTTGGTATGTATTTGAGACTTACTTCACTGGCGGATTTTATTTCCTGAAATGCATAATTATTGTAACCTTTGTAAACAGGGGCAACCACTTTGGAATCAGATATAAGACTGTTAAGAAAATCATTTAGGGATGACTTTTCAAGTATTCTATATTTCTCAGGTTTCATTAATAGCCCCCAAAAAATAAAACTTTACCTATAATACACCATTAAAAATTTTTTGTCAATATATGGCAAAAAATTGCCGTATGGTAAGTTTAAAATTGGATAAAGGAGAGGTATAACCTCTCCTTTAAATAAAATTTAATAATTAATTTAATACGCGAAATTCCGATAATTTTCCATCCAGAATTTTTTTTAGCTTCTTCCATATCAGCTTCCATTACATAAGGAATTCCTGTTACTTCTGAGGCTTCTTTTGTAAGTGCAACAATATCATTTCTTTCAATGTATTCAATAGAAAACTTTCTTGCACCAGCCATGAGTTGTTTTAATCCAAGAGTGAGTCTGTCAACGAATGTATACATAGCAATAGCACCCCAAGGAAGCTTTTTAAAGGCTTTTCCGTATTTATTTTTCAGCACTTCAGATGTTATGAAAATTTCTTCCACAGAGTTTCCATATTTTGCTATATCAGCAGGAAGCTTGCCATCTTCATACCATTTTTGAATGTTCTTTCCAACAAAGGCAGGAATCATTAATGCCCTTCCCATGCATACAGCTTTAAAGTAAGGTGCACCGAGTGCCAATGCCTTGAATATATGGTCTTCAAGAGAGAATCCACCAGCTATTGCAAGGTCTGGAACATATTTTTTCTTTTCAGCAAGCTGTTTTGCAAAGTTGTAAGCAGTTTAAGTGCTTTAAGGAAAAGATTATCTTTTCTTCTATACAGTTCCAGAACTACCTGTGTTATATGTCTTATGTTTGCTTTGAATTTCTGGCTATGGGCATCTTTTTCTAAAATCCAGTAAGCAACGCTGTCAAGGTCAAAAAGTCTTGGACACATATATGTAAAAAAACTATATGTTAGACTTTCATCTTTAACAAGATTCTGCATTCCTGTAAGGCTATCAAAGATGTAGGCTATTTGAGAGGATATTTTATTTTCAAGCGTAGATATAGCATTTGTAAGTTCATCAAGATTTGAAGGATTTGAAAGCTTTATAATATCAATCTTTTTGCTAATTTCTTCATAATTTCTTAAAAAAGTAGCATCGTTTTTACCTTTTCCTGAGGTAAAACAATCAATTATATGGAATTTTTCATTTAAGCAGCTATTAAATTCCTTTAGAAGTGTTGGAACCGACTTATTAAAACTGATATATACTATGTCTTTTGATTCCGAGGAAGAAGCTTCAATGAATTTTTTTATAAAAATCTCATAAGAGGTTCCTGCATCAACTTCCCATACAACATTATCTCCAGAATAAATAAAATCAATCAGATTATCTAATCCACTTATGCCAGAAGATATTTTTTGCACGGTAAACGGTTACCTCTTAAAATTTTATTAATACTAAATTTTTTTTGTCAAGATTTTAATTTGTACCTGAGATTGCCGATAGAAAATTATGTGTTGGAATATTTTGTCATTCTGATCCTCTTTTTTGTCATCCCTTCGCTTCGGCTTAGGACAGTGTCTTAGTCTTCTTTTTTCAGCCATTCTGAGCCTCTTTTATTTGTCATTCTGAGCCACACTTTCTTTGTCATTCTGAGCCGAAGGCGAAGAATCTCATCCGCCTCTCCTTCATTCTGAACGTAGTGAAGAATCTCTTTTTTCAAAGAGATTCCTCGGGGTATCGAACCCCTCGGAATAACAGAAAAGTAGGAGACCCTTCGGCTAACGCCTCAGGGTGACAGGTTAAAAAGGGTAACAGGTTAAAAAAGTCATTCTGAGCGTCAGCGAAGAATCTCCTCCTTTTTTTCTATAATCGGAATGAGTTCCTTCGCTTTGCTCAGGACAGTGCTTCGGGGCAGGGCACCCCAAAAAGTCATTGACTTTTTGGGGACCCCGCATTAAGCCCCTCATAATTACGGGATGAGAGAAAAACCTCCTTTTTCTAATCGGCAATTTCAAGTTTGTAGTCTCTACAAGTTTGTAAAAAACTACAAAATTGTAAGCTCTTAAGTTCAAAAAGTTTTTAAATATCAAGCAGTTCCATGTTGGCATGTTTTTGGCTTTATTCATAAGTAAATAAAAAAATGGAGGTGCTGTTATGAGAAGTTTGAAGTCTTTAATAGTAGTAGTGTTTCTGCTTCTTACCTTTTCTGTTACTATGGCAGAAGAGGCGAAGCAGGATGAAAAAGTAACTGGCAGTGTTTCTGCAGGAGTCTACAACAGGTATATCTTTAGAGGCTACGAGTTAAGCTCTGGTAGTGTTGTTGTTCAGCCATCTGTAACACTTTCTTACAAAGGCTTTTCAGTTAACTACTGGGGAAACATTGACACAAATGAAAGGGCGACTCAGAGTTTTGTTCCAGACAGACCGGGTAGAAAAAGCTTTAATGAATCTGACCTTACACTCAGTTACACTTACACAATTGACAAACTCTCTCTCACAGGTGGTTACATTTACTACGGAACAAAGTATGCTGATGAAACAGAGGAAATATTCCTTAGTGCAAGCTATGATGTAATTACAAAGCCTACATTGACGATTTACAGAGATATTTCCACATACCCAGGAACTTACATTAATCTTAGTTTTTCCCATTCTTTGCCTGTTTACAAAGAAATAACCCTTGACCTTGCAGCATCCTTTGGTTATTTTAAGGGAGATGACTCATACTGGAAAACTTTTGAAAGTAGCACAGGTGATTACACAGGGAAAAAATACAGCGGATTTCATGACGGTAAGCTTCAGGCTGGATTTACAATACCGATTGTAAAAAATTTAACAGTTCAACCTATTGTTCAGTATTGGTTCCCACTTTCCAATAAGGCAAAAAGAATTGTTGATGGAAGCTCTTACAATCCTAATGGGCATCTTGATGATACATGGGTAACAGGAATAAACATAACATTTAGCTTTTAAAGGAGGAATAAGATGAAAAAGTTATTAAGTGTATTTGTGCTAATAATGATGATTTTGGCAATTTCAGCAAATTTAATATTTGCTGAAGAACCTGCTCAGCCCGAAGCCGGGCAGGTTCAACCTCAGCCAAAGCTTGACACAGGTGATACTGCATGGATGATTGTAGCAACAGCTTTGGTTATGCTTATGACAGTACCGGGACTTGCATTATTTTATGGTGGCTTGGCAAAGAAAAAAGATATTCTTAATACAATTGCAATGAGCTTTGTTACCTACTGCATCGTAAGCTTTTTATGGGTGTTTTATGGATATAGTCTCACTTTTTCAGGAGATATTGAAGGAATAATTGGATATCTTGATAAAGCATTCTTAGGAGGAGTTAAAGTAGACTCTCTTCAGGGAACAATACCTGAAGTTCTTTTTTCCATATTCCAGCTTACCTTTGCTGCAATCACAGTGGCATTAATAAGCGGTGCATACATTGAGAGAATGAAGTTTTCAGCATGGGTGCTTTTTTCAATATTATGGATGAGCCTTGTTTATGTTCCTGTTGCTCACTGGGTATGGGGTGGAGGATTTCTTGCAAAGATGGGAGCTCTTGATTTTGCAGGTGGAACAGTTGTCCATATTAACGCAGGTATAGCTGCACTGGTTGGAGTATTAATACTTGGAAAAAGGAAAAATACTTTGCTTGTACCAAATAACTTAACATTGGTTGCAATAGGTGCTGCACTTTTGTGGTTTGGATGGTTTGGATTTAATGCAGGAAGTGCTGCCGCATCAAATGGGCTTGCAGCACAGGCATTTATCAACACTAATACTGCTACAGCAGTAGCAGCTCTTGCATGGATGTTTACAGAGTGGGCAGTCACAAAGAAACCTACAGTGCTTGGTATAGCATCTGGAATGATTGCCGGACTTGTCGCCATTACTCCAGCTGCTGGTTTTGTAAACATTGTGGGTTCTGTTATAATTGGTGCAATTGCGGGCTTTATATGCTATTTCAGTGTAACAGCAATGAAGCCGAAACTTGGTTACGATGATGCCCTTGATGTATTTGGAATTCATGGTTTAGCAGGAATAATTGGTGCTATTCTTACAGGAGTTTTTGCAGACCCTTCAATTAATGAAGCTGGTAAAGGACTTCTATATGGAAATCCCGGTCAGTTATGGACTCAGACAGTTGCTGTGCTTATAACAATAGTTTACACAGCCATAATGACTGCTGTAATATTCCTAATTATAAGGATATTTATGAAAGTGAGAGTTTCAGAGGAAGAGGAAATTATAGGACTTGATTCATCACAGCACAGTGAAAGAGCATATAATCTTTAATTAAGATTCCCTAGCACTTTGTGTCAGTGGATAAAAGTATAAAAAGGAGGAAGCAATGAAAAAGATTGAGGCAATAATTCAGCCCTTTAAATTTGAAGAAGTAAAGGAAGCACTTGTTTTAGCAGGCATTCAAGGAATGACTATCACAGATGTAAAGGGTTTTGGAAGGCAGAAAGGACATGTTGAAATATACAGAGGCTCTGAACTTGAAGTCCTTTTTATTCCAAAAATAAAAATTGAGGTCGTTGTTCCAGATAGCCTTGTTGAAAAAGTTGTAAAAGTAATACAGGAAAAGGCTTACACAGGGAATGTAGGTGATGGCAAGATATTTATTCTTCCTGTTGAAGATGCATTAAGAATCAGAACAAAAGAAAAAGGTGAACAGGCTATTTAGAGAAATAATAATTTGCATTAAATCAAAGGAGGCAGATAAATTCTGCCTCCTGATTTTTTTATTCTTCAAGATTTTTTTCTAAGAATTTCTGAAATTTTTCTATGTCTTTTTTTACCTTTTGCCAATTTTTTATCACTTTATCCTGAATTTCAAAAACTCTCTTTGAATCGAGTTCATATCCATAGGCATGCCTGAATACATGTCTAAAACATCTTAATTCATCAAGTAATCTAAAAGAATCATTAGACCATAGTTGAGGTCTTATGCCTTTAACATTAAGTATCATTTTTTTAAGAAGCTCCCTGTGATATTTTGAAGTGTCATCAAGGGTATTTTCAAAAGTTTTTGCGATATCTTCCATTAAGTCTTCCAGTGCGGAGTATAAGTTATGTAATAAAAAACCTATGTATACAGTGTCTTTCTTGTCAGAGATTTTGAGGGATTTTAGTTCGTTAAAAAGTTCTTTTAATATTTTGTTTTGTTCTTCAAAATATGCTAAAAGTAAAGCTATCTTTTCTCTTTTCATAAAATTTTCAAACCTTTCTGAAGAAACAATCTTTTAAAAGAACAATTCTCAAGTTCTATAATATCAACTCTACGAGGTAAAAGTTCCTCTAGTTCGCAAAGAGTTTTAAAATAATCCTCCCTTAAATCCTCAACCGCGATATCTATATCTGAAAAGTTGTAAAAATCTCCTTTATTGATTAAAGACCCTATTAGATATACGGCTTTAACTTGCTTATTTGAAAAGTATGACTTAAGAATTTCAATAGTTTTTTTAAGAATTTTTTCTCGCTCCTTTTCTTTGATTAGTTCTTTTTCTTTCAATAACCTTGTCCATAAATTTATATTTAAAGTTTTTTGCATATTTTCATTATAATTAACGAAAACAAAGAATGCAATAGATTCCTAAAATTACCTGAAATTGTTATTAGAAAAATGAAGTTTGCTCTCATCCTGTCATTCTCAGGGGCTAAACACCCCGAAGCGCTGTCTTGAGTGAAGGAATGCCCCTTTTTGTCACCCTGAGGCGTAGCCGAAGGGTCTCCTGTGGAGATTCTTCGGTCGCTTACGCTCCCTCAGAATGACAAAAAAAATGGGCGCTGTCCTGAGCCGAAGCCCTGAGCTTTTGCGAAGGGTCTGCGAAGGGGAAGAATCTCATCCTTTTTTCACCAAACAAGCTTTTCATTTAGAAAGTTCCTTCGCTTTGCTCAGCACAGAATGACGGGATGATAGAAAAACCTCCTTTTTTATCGGCAATTTCAAGCACTTCTTTTATGTTTAACAATGTAATATGGTATAATTAATCATCGGCAATTATTTGCCGTATAAAAGCTATGAATAAAAGAGACAACAGAGAATTAACTGCCCTTTTTGAGGTAAGCAAGGTTTTAACCTCTTCCTTTGACCTTGAGAAAAATCTTTATTCTGTCATGGAAATTCTCTCAAAAAAGCTTGATATGACAAGAGGTTGTGTTTTTCTCCTTGACAAAAAAACTAATGAAATAAAAATCGTAACAGCCTATGGGCTTACTGAAGAAGAAATTCAAAGAGGTAAATACAAAATCGGAGAAGGCATTGTTGGCAGAGTTATTGAAACAGGATTACCTATGTTTATTCCCGACATAGAAAAAGAGCCTCAGTTTCTGAATAAAACGGGAAGCAGGCCAGATAAAAAGGGTATTTCCTTTCTTTGCGTTCCAATTAAGATTGAAGAAGAAATGCTTGGAGTTATCACAGCTGACAGAATCTACACAGTAAGTCAGGGAGATGTTGATGATGACCTAAGAGTTCTTTCAATTGTTGCCTCTTTGATTGCCCAGTTTCTAAAATTATGGGAAAGCTATAAGGTAATGGAAGATGAAAACCTTCTTCTAAGGATTCAGCTAAAAGACAGATATAATTTCCCAAATCTTATTGGACAGTCTCCTTCCTTTCAGGCAGTGCTTAAAACTGTTATGAAGGTTGCAGGAACAGATGCCACTGTATTGCTTTTTGGAGAATCAGGAACAGGTAAGGAACTGATTGCTAAAACAATACATTTTCAGAGTAAAAGGGCAAAGGGTCCTTTTGTGGCAATAAACTGCGCTGCAATTCCTGAGAATCTTCTTGAAGCAGAGCTTTTTGGTTCAGAAAAAGGAGCATTTACAGGTGCAGTAAAAAGGATTGGAAAATTTGAGCAGGCAAATAAAGGAACAATATTTCTTGATGAAGTAGGTGAACTGCCAATTTCACTTCAGCCAAAACTTTTAAGGGTCCTGCAGGAAAGAACAGTGGAACCACTTGGTTCATCTAAAACAGTAAAAGTAGATGTGAGAATAATATCAGCAACAAACAAAGACCTTTCAGAGGAAATAAGAAAGGGCAATTTCAGAGAAGACCTTTTCTGGAGACTGAATGTAATTCCAATATATATTCCACCATTAAGAGAAAGGAAGGAAGATATACCTTTGCTGATAGATTATTATTTAAAAAGCTTCTGCGGTATTTACAAAAAAAATGTATCAATTGATGAAGATGCATTAAAATTACTAATTTCCTATGAATGGCATGGAAATGTTAGAGAACTTTCAAATACCATTGAAAGGCTTGTTGTTATGTCAGAAGGTAAAGTCATCAAACCCTATGACCTTCCAGACACTGTTAGAGGAGTTATAAAAATAAACAAAAGTTTATCTGGTGAATTAAAGCTTCCTACAGAGGTTTCAGAACTTGAAAGAATAAGAATTGTAGATACTCTTCCAAAGTTTAACTTTAATATAAGAAAAACAGCACAGGCACTCGGTTTAACTGAACGACAGCTCAACTACAGAATAAAAAAATACGGAATCTCAATTAAAAAAGAATTTAGCAGGAGTTTAAAATGATAGCAATAATAAAAAATGTTAAAGAAGAAGGTCCCGGAAGCATAGAAGACTATCTTAGGGAAAATTCCATCTCCTACAAAATTTTTGAAGCACAGGATGGGGAACTGCCTTCAATACTTGATGGATACACAGGTTTAATAGTAATGGGCGGACCTATGGGTGTTTATGAAATGGATATATATCCTCATCTGAAAGTGGTCTCAAGGCTTATAAGAGAGGCAATAAACAGGAATTTAAAGGTGCTCGGCATATGTCTTGGTGCCCAATTGATTGCCCATACACTTGGTGCAAGAGTTTATAAAGGACATGGTGAAGAGATTGGCTGGCATGATATTGAATTAACCTCTGAAGGTTTAAGAGACTCCCTTATGATTTCGCTTGCAAAACATCCCTCTGTCGGAGATGTATGGAGAAAATTTAAAGTTTTTCACTGGCATGGCGACACCTTTGATTTACCCTTTGGTGCAACCCATCTTGCAAAATCTGCTCTTTATGAAGCTCAGGCTTTTAAATTTGGACAAAAGGTCTATGCTTTGCAGTTTCATATTGAGGTAACTAAAGAATTACTCAGCCAATGGTTTGAAGGGCATCCTTTGAGAGAGCAAATTCTTAATGAAGCTCAAAGAATTTATCCTGAATACTCAGCAAGAGCAAAAAATTTTTATAAAGTTTTTTTCAGTGATTTGTAAGGTTTTAGACTTATATTCAATTAAATTTCTGTAGTCTTAATTCTGTAATCTCTCAGCTTTATAACCCTATTCTATGAAAAAAGGATAGAAGCGAAATTTATTTAAAGGCTTTGTAAGCCCCTCTTACAGAGAAGAAACTTTATGAACTGCTTGTTTATATTGAAATAAAAAAAGGCTATGGAAGATATTTAAGCCTTTCTTTAAGAAGCTTTCTTAGTTTTCTTCTTTCTCTCCATCTATCTATACGGTCTGGAAGGAATGACTTTA
>Ga0209162_1001839_pt1 | contig 19802 bp, 15 predicted proteins | sample YNPNPMetaG_FD_187121 | JGI IMG/M metagenome (GOLD analysis project Ga0209162, IMG submission 187121) | Anoxygenic and chlorotrophic microbial mat microbial communities from Yellowstone National Park, USA - YNP NP MetaG (SPAdes) (version 2) ... | reverse complement strand
CGATGTGAAATCCACCATTCGAGGAGGATCCTCATCCAGGGAGATGTGAACCAGATTGCACCTGAAGGCAACATCCCCAAGCGAGAGTTGGACCCCCATGCTCGCCGCCTCCAAAGGGCCCCTCCCCGTGTACTGGGTCACTGGATCGTAACCCAGTATCACCATGTTGGCCACATCGCTTCCAGGGGGAAGGCCATCTGGGATGGTGCGCACGAGGCCCAAAAAACCTTCCCTAGCGATCCTGTCCATCCATGGGGTGGAGGCCACATCCAGAGGGGTCCTTCCTCCGAGCTCCTCCAAAGGCCAATCGGCCATCCCGTCTCCCACAACTATTGCCATCTTCATTTGGAAGACTCCCTCAGACTCTCATCCTCGATCCTGAGGAGCTGGGTCTTTCCCACAACCACAGGCAGGGTCTCTATCTCTCTGAGGGCCTTCCTCACTGACCCCTCCCTCGCTTCATGGGTCATCATGACTATGGGCACCCCCGGCTCCCCCCTTCTCCCCTTCTGCACAACGGAGAGAATGCTTATGTCATGCTTGGCGAGCACACCCGATATGGCCGAGAGAACCCCCGGCTTGTCCACGGCTGTGAAGCGCAGGTAGTAGTTGGTCACGACATCTTCCATGGGCTTGATGGGCAAGTCCTCCAAGGACTCCCAGGGATGTCCCAGGGGAGGAACTCGGCCCGAAATCCCCTTGGAAAGATCCCTGGCCAGATCCATTATGTCCCCCACTACCGCGCTCGCAGTGGGCATCATCCCAGCTCCGAATCCATAGAAGAAAGTCGAACCAACGGCATCCCCCACGATCTCCAGGGCATTATACACTCCGTCCACTGTGGACATGGGAGAGCCAACTGGCACCAAGGCTGGATGGACCCTAGCCTCTATGCATCCGTCGTGCCACCTGGACATGGCCAGAAGTTTTATCTTGTAGCCGAGCTCCATGCCGAACTCTATGTCGGTCCTCTCTATGTGGGATATGCCCTCCACGAAGATCTCCCCGAAATGGATCTTGGTACCGTAAGCCAAGGCGATGAGGATGGCCAGTTTGTGAGCCGCATCTATGCCCTCCACATCGAGGGTGGGATCCGCCTCAGCGTACCCCAGGAGCTGGGCTTGGGCCAGGGCATCTCGAAAGTCCCTTCCACCTTTGGTCATCTCCGTGAGGATGAAGTTGGACGTCCCGTTCACTATGCCCTTCATGGAAAGGATCCTGTTAGCTGCGAGCCCTTCCTTTATCGCCCTTATGACCGGGATGCCCCCACAGACAGATCCCTCGAAACATATTTCCACACCTTTCTTGCTGGCCTTCTCGAAGATCTCGTTGCCCCTCGAGGCCAAAAGGGCCTTGTTGGCAGTGACAACATGTTTGCCATTATCCATGGCCTCGAGGATTATGGATCTGGCTGGCTCCTCCCCCCCTATGAGTTCCACCACAATGGAGATTTCGGGATCAGCTATGACATCGAGGGGATCCCTGGAAAGGATGACATCCTGGAGCCTTACCCCCCTGTCCCTTTCCAGATCCAAATCCACTATCCTCTTGAGGAACAATTTTTGGCCCAGCCTGCGCTCTATCACGTGACCATTTTCCTGGAGAGTCCTCACCACTCCAGTTCCCACTGTCCCGAACCCTATGAGGCCGATACAGATCCTCTTCATCATTCCCTCACTTTCCCATGGACCAGGAGAGCTCCAGACCCCCGAGGCCTATGCCCCCGAAGCCCGAAGCTCCTCCCTGTACTCCCCTCAAGGACACCTTCCCAGCAGGGCCTTCTTGATCCCCCTCACTGCCTGATTGATCCTGTGCTGGTTCTCCACCAGGGCGAACCTCACGTAGCCATCGCCGTACTCCCCGAATCCGACCCCTGGAGACACAGCCACTTTGGCCTTCTCCAACAGAAACTTGGAGAATTCCAGTGAACCCATGTGGCTGAACTCCTCCGGGATCTTTGCCCAGACGAACATGGTCCCCTTGGGTTTCTCCACATGCCACCCAGCCCTAGCGAGCCCATTGACGAGGGTGTCCCTTCTTTTCTCGTAAATCTTCACGATCTCCTCCACGCACTGTTGATCCCCGTTGAGGGCTATGATTGCAGCTATCTGGATGGGCTGAAAGATCCCGTAGTCGAGATAGCTCTTTATGCGAGCTAGGGCGTGGATGAGCTGGGGATTGCCCACAGCAAATCCCACCCTCCATCCAGCCATGCTGTAGCTCTTGGACAGAGAGAAGAACTCCACCCCCACCTCTTTCGCCCCTTTTGCCTGCATGAAGCTGGGAGCCTTGTAGCCGTCGAAGCACAGATCAGCGTAAGCGAAGTCGTGGACGACCATGAGGTCATTCTCCTTTGCAAAGTCCACGACCTTCTGGAAGAAGTCCAATTCCACCACCTTTGTTGTGGGATTGTGGGGAAAGGAGATTATGAGCATCTTGGGATGAGGCCAGGTGAGTCTCACAGCAGCTTGGAGATCCTCGAAGAAATCCCTGTCCTGGCTAAGTGGTATGCTCCTCACATCCCCACCCGCTATTATCGCTGAGTAGGGATGGATGGGATAAGTGGGGTTGGGAGAAAGGATCACATCCCCTGGCCCCAGGACCGCAAGGGCCAAGTGAGCCAGACCTTCCTTAGCCCCCATGGTCACTATGGCTTCTGTCTCTGGATCCAGCTCCACATCGTACCTTCTCCTGTACCAGTCGCAGATGGCAGCTCTGAGCTTCGCAATCCCCCTCGAGGCCGAATACCTGTGGTTCCTGGGATTCCTGGTAGCCTCTATGACCTTCTGGACAATGTGCCGCGGGGTCGGCAGATCGGGATTCCCCATCCCCAGGTCCACTATGTCTTCGCCTCTGCGTCTGGCCTGGAGCTTCAGCTCGTTCACTATGGCGAACACATAAGGCGGAAGTCTGTTGACCCTCTGAAAGCCGTCTTGGGAAATTCTCGACAATTTGTGCCTCCCTCCCATGGTTGATTTCTTCTCTGAGCTCTTCGCAGACTGACCATTACATTTAACGCCAAGCCCTCTCCTTTGTCAAAACATGAATCCAAAGCTCAAAGCCCCAGGCGATCCATTTGGATCCCATCAAGGAGATTGGCCCCAAGGGAGAGTTTGACTCTCCAACCCCCAATGGTCTATCTTCCTTTGGGTCCCACAGAGACGGTCGGCCCAAAGATCGCTCCCTTTCGGGAGCGGATGCGCCAAACAGGAAAAAAGCCCGGAGGTCATGAGATGGAGAGACTCGATTACAAGAAATCGGGGGTAGACATAGATGCCGCTGGGGAACTCGTGAGAAGAATCTCATCCATGGCTTCGAGGACTAACAGGCCCGGACTTCTGGCCGGAGTCGGTGGTTTTGGCGCTCTCTTTTCCATTTTGCCAGGGAAGTGGAAGGAGCCAGTTTTGGTCTCCTCCACAGATGGGGTTGGGACCAAACTCAAGATAGCGTTTCTCACAGGTGTCCACCACACAGTCGGGGTGGATCTTGTGGCCATGTGCGCAAATGATGTGGTCGTGCAAGGGGCTGAGCCCCTTTTTTTCCTGGATTATTTTGCCACAGGCAAACTGGATCTAGATGTGGCAACGAGGGTCATGGAGGGAATAGTGGAGGGGTGTTCCATGGCGGGCTGTGCCCTTATAGGAGGGGAGACAGCTGAGATGCCTGGGATGTACAGGGAAGGACATTACGATCTCGCTGGCTTCTGCGTGGGGATCGTGGAGAAGGCCTCCATAGTGGATGGCTCGGGGGTGAGGCCAGGAGATCTGGTTTTGGGGCTTGCATCTAGCGGACTCCACTCCAATGGTTATTCCCTGGTGAGAAAGCTCTTTCTCCAAAGGCTCAGATGGAAACTCGATAGGTACGTGCCCGAGTTGGGCAAAACCCTGGGGGAAGAACTCCTCGTCCCCACCAGGATATATGTGAAGGCCCTTTTGTCCATCATACAGAAAGTGACCGTAAAGGCCATGGCCCACATAACAGGAGGAGGGATGGTGGAGAACATCCCGAGAGTGCTCCCTCGAGGATGCGAAGTGGTGATAAAGAGGGGCACATGGGAGGTTCCGGCCATCTTCAGAATCATCCGGGAAAGGGGAAGGATCGAGGAGGATGAGATGATGAGGGTCTTCAACAATGGGATAGGGATGATACTGATCGTGCACCGAGACTCGTTGGACAGGGTGATGGGTGAGCTTGAGAGGCTCAACGAGAAGGCCTTCCTCATTGGGGAAGTGAGGGCCACGGATTCTAGGCCCAGGGTGGTGTTTGTGGATTGAGGGATTGTAATTTTTGGGAGGATGGCCTAAAATCGAAAATTCGAGATTCGTAGCGTGGAGGCCCTGACCAATGTCGAGACGTTGCGAGATATGTAACAAGGGAATTCAGTACGGCCACAATGTGAGCCATTCCAACAGGAAGACTGTCCGCATCTGGCTACCAAACCTCCAGAAGATAAGGGTAGTGGAAAATGGCCGAGTGAGGCGCATGAAGGTCTGCACTAGGTGCATAAGGTCAGGACGAGTTCAGAAGCCCGCTTGATGGACTTCGAGGGAAATCACCAGCCAAAAAGGCCCACTTTTCTCTCCCTTTTGTTGTTGGCCTCGTTCGATTCCGCAATCTGATCCTCCGGGTCCACGACAGCCACGATTGTCCTGTCAGATGGGCCCGCTTTCACGTTGAACCTTATGGATATTTCGCCCTGGGGATTTATCCTGGGCAGCACGGCCTCGAGCTCTTTCCCAGTGTCGGGAAAGCTCAGTCTCAATTTCACATGCTCAGCCACCAAAGATCCCTCGTTTCGGACCTCCACTGTGACCCTGTCCTCGTGGACCCTGATGTCCGAGACCGTGAGGTCGCTCTTGAAGATCTCGAACTTCTTTACCGGATAATACCGAACCGTCGCCCCTTGAATCCTCGCCATCTTTATCAACCCAGCGTGCAGGGTCCCTTGGTTGTAACCCACGAGCATGAGGGGCTGACCTGGGGGAATTCCACAGCTGGGAGCCACGGTCTCGTCGATATAGATCCCCTTCATTGTCCAGATGGAGTCCCCCTCGTCCTGAAAGGCCCGAAAATAGGCCGCCCTTCCCTGCTCCACACTGAGATCCAGTCCTGTCTTGGGGATCCTGTACGTGACAGTGTACTCCACGTGCTTTGTCTCGGCCTCAACCTCCACAGCGCACATCTCGATCCCCTCTCTACGAAACTTCTCCATCAGGGATCTGTGGAGATCAGGGGTTTTCTCCAATCTGGCCTCGAGAACTGTGTCGGGGTCCACAACTGCCACGTGAAGCCATGGGAAGGGACCATCCTGGATGTTCTTGAGCTTGTAAGGGTATTCAGGGTCGGCCCAGCGATAGTTTATCCTCTTTATGGTTCCTTCCACTATGGTCTCAGACATCCTCTCGGGCCAGCTCACGTTGCCCATCCCCATGACGCGGAATCTCTCTGGATAGACATAGAGACGCCTGCTCACCTCCTCTGAAGATATCCACTGCCAGTGATCTCCCCTCAGGAAATCGGAATAGGTATTGAAAAAGAACGCCCTGTTTCGATTCTCAGCCCAGAGATCGGAGAAGAGAGAGATCGTGAAAATGAGGGTCCAACCCAAAACCCTCGAAGTCGCCAGATGGGAAGCTCTCCTTCGATGCAGAGAAGCTCGCTCTCTTACCCCATGGACCATCCCTCGCTCCCTTTCCACAATCCCATGGTACGTGATAAACTGGCCAAGCTCAACGGATGGCAAGGAGTCGTGCAACCAAGTGGAGAAGGTCTTCCCAGTTCCAGCCAGGGTTTTAGTTGTGGCTGCCCACCCCGATGACCTGGATTTTGGCTGTGCAGGGACAGTTGCTCTCTGGACAAAGGCTGGCAGCCAAGTCTCCTATGTCATTTGCACGAGTGGAGACAAGGGTAGCGATGATCCATCTATGGACCGCGATCTTTTGGCCCGCACGAGGCAAGAAGAACAGATGGAGGCGGCGAGGGTAATTGGGGTTTCGGATGTTCATTTTCTGGGCTTCGAGGATGGAAGCCTGGAAAATGACGTCGATCTGAGAAGGACTCTCGTGAGATGCATCAGGAGACTGAGACCCGATGTGATTCTGTGTCACGACCCTGGGAACAGATCTTTCGAGAACCCGTATGTGAGCCACAGGGACCACAGGGCAGTCTCTGAAGCTGTCTTCGATGCTGTCTACCCAGCAAGCGGAAATCCGCATTTCTTTCCTGAGCTTCTGGCAGAAGGGCTCGCGCCCCACAAGGTGAGGGAAATGCTCTTCTTCGGGACCCAGAGCCCGAATTTTTGGCAGGATATAACCCACGTAATGGACCTCAAGATAAAGGCCATCCTCTCCCACAGAAGCCAGATAGCGGACCCTGAGCAAATGGAAAAGTTCTTGAGATTGAGATTCGAGGAAGCGGGAAAGAGGGTGGGTGTCCCCTATGCAGAGCCATTCAGAAGACTCACCTTCCCCTGGTAAGTCCCTCGGAGATGAGGGGAGGCCTTGGAAAGAAGCTTCTGAGATCCCCTTTGACCATCGCTCACGGCCGCCCGCTGAGGTGTAGGGATCCGAGGAGTGGTCTTTCCCCTTCTATCGCTTGCGGTAGATGCCTCTGGGAACGCAAAAAATTTAGGGGACCCGCTTCGGGTCCCCCATTTTCTTCTTGGTGAGCGGCGAAGGAATCGAACCTTCAACCTACGGATTAAGAGTCCGTTGCTCTGCCTGATTGAGCTAGCCGCCCTCCGTATTTGCCGGTGCACCCTTCAGAAATTTTTGGCGCGCCCGGCAGGATTCGAACCTGCGACCTGCGGATTCGAAGTCCGACGCTCTATCCAGCTGAGCTACGGGCGCCCCGCTCGAGCTGTGAAAGCCAGGATCCAACCCCCTTCTCTTTCCCTCCTTTGGCCCTTCTTCCGAGGGTTGGGGTGAGTGAAGGGACTCGAACCCTCGACCCCCAGGGCCACAACCTGGTGCTCTGGCCAGCTGAGCTACACTCACCGTCACAAATTTCTCAAAGCCCGAGCCCTGAGCCGCCCGGCTCCGCCCATGCGCACTTGTTATCATAAGACGCACCTTCTCAAAAAGCAAGCCTGAGGAGCCATGAAGTACTCTGATCTCCCCCGGATCGAGGTACAGGGATGGCTCCCTCCTTCAGGGAGGCTTTTGTCAAGATCCTCCTGCGGGCCCTGCGGCTTTGTCTCCTTCTTCGCAGCAGGAGATCTTGGGAAGTCCTCAGCCCCACGACACTCAATGGATTCACTGGTCCAGGTCTAGTACCGGACCTTTATGGCCTCGAGCTCCTCTTTGGATATCTCTCGCCATCGCTTGAGGGTCCAGTTCCCGACCCAGCGTTTGAAGATCGCCAGGTTTTCCTGTCGCTCCTCCTCTGTGTTACCGAGATATTGGTACATGTTGCCCGGTTTTCCATCCCCAGTGTTCTTGCCGTCATCGAGCCTTCTCATGATGGCGCCCGTGTCCGGCCATCCAACGAAAAATATCAGGTAGGTGTAGCTATCCATCCTGGGGCCCTTGTTTTCTCGCGTGTACCTTTCCATCTCACTTTTGAACTCGGGATACTCGGGCGAGGTCGAGCCGTGGCAGGCCAAACATTTTGCGTCGAAGATGGGTTTGATGTGCGCCTTATAGCCAACCTCATGTGCGTAGGCGCATGACAGACCGAATAGAAGGACCAAAACCGACGAGTAGATAGCGCTCCTTTATGTGACACTCATTTCATGAACCTCCTTTCTGGATATTGGTTTGGGGCTTAGCGCCTCCAAGATCTCCCGTCATCTAAAACCTCCAAGCAATACCTGCCAGGATCGAGTAGTCTCCCTCCGATTTGGTGAGACCTTTTTTCACACCCACATCCACATTCAGATTCTCTCTCAGGGAGTAGATGAGCCCGCCCAGGATAAAGGCAGCGGGAGTCGCGGAGTCCCTTTCGGAAGCACGCTCCACTCCCACATTGGCCACGGCCCTTAAACCCTTCACCAACTCCCATTCAGAGGCCATGGAGGCATGCCAGAGGTCCTCTTTTTCTCCAACAGCGTTTTCGTTTCTGAGATAGCCGAGATTGAGATGGAAGGCCCACGCTTCTATTTCCTTGGTGGTGATCAAGAACAGGGATGGCGAAACCCTGCCTGAGCCCAGGCCCTTGTCTCGGTCCCCGGTTGGGATCGTGATTCCTGGTTTGAGGGCGAGGCTCCAACCCGACTCCTCGAAGAACCTCCATTTCAGTTCCACCGACACGTCGGATACCCCGGCTTGCGAACTCCTGGATCCCCGCTCCTTGGTCCTCACGTGTAGGTAGGGAACGCCTACCACAAGGTCCATGTTGTCCAAAACCCCGTAACTGACAATGGTCTCTATCTCGAAACTGTCCTCCGTGGCCCAGCTGTGGTCATCATGAGAATATTCGCCGTTGACCTCAATCTGAAACTTCCCTTCACCCTGAGTGGCCGCATCGTCGGTAATCAACGGATGAGCGGCAAAAGCAGGAAGGCAAAAGAGAACCACCAATACCTGGGCAAGAAGGAACATCCCCATGTCTCGAACGATGCCGGGAATCCCACATGCACAGAGACGCGTTCTTTCCACGACCGGACTCAGCCTCATCTTCAACCTCCTCACCTCTCCAAGCGCACGTAGATACCTTCCGCCATCTCCTCATCAATGGCGAACTGAGTTTCCCCAACCTTGAAGACATAGGAGGGGAACTTTTGGATCATGGTGATCTTGAGGCCGGGCATGGCTCCCATGGCCATGAGCTTTCGGAGGCGTCCCTCGTCCTCGGTGGCCAGATAAGCTATGGTCCCTCTCTCATTTGCCTCGAGTTCCTTCAGCGGGCAGACAAACTGCGAGACCTCTCTTTCGGCCAGGCCCAGTGGGACATTCGCCTTTTCCTTCTCCACGACACCCACTCCCATGGTCTCGAGTATTTTTTTGTCCCGTTCTGTGAGTTTCATTTCCTCCTCCTCCATGATTTCAAGCGTTTGATCCATTCAGGCTCCCGGGGCATCTCGTATCCGCAGTGGGGACAGCGGAGCATCTGACAACCCTTTGTGAGGGGGCAGACGGTGCATACCTTCCGGGCCTGTTCCTCCTCGAACTCTCTCCCGCAAAAAGGACATCTCATTGGCTTACTCCCAGGGATCTCAAAATCAGGTTGACCGTGTATCCCGTCCCGAAAGAGAAGAACAGGACAAAAAGAGAGAGTCCGATCCCTACCCTTGCCCCCCTCTCCTTGACATTTATGAGGAACTGGGCCACACAGGGCACGAACAGGGTCAGGGTTACCGCAGCGACCACCAGTTGCGCCTCCCCCAGGAGCCCCATCTGCTTCATGTCGTAGAAGCCTGCGGCGCCGTAGTCCCTTCTGAAGAAACCGAAGAGAAATGCCACTGCAGCTTGGTCGGGAAGACCCATTAGCCTGACCGGATGCTCCAAGGCGCTCACAGCCAGGCCGAAAAGCCCCGTGATCTGGCCCATCCAGATGAAGATGCTGGCCAGGATGAACATGGGGAAGATCTCCTTGAAGTACCAATGCACGCGGCTGTATGTCTTGACCAGCACGTTGGCGGCCCTTGGAAGGCGCAGAGGGGGAATCTCCATGTAGAAAGAGGGCCTTTCACCGGGCATGACCTTGCTGGAGAGAAACCCGACGAGGAGAAAGACGAACCCGACCACCCCCAGCCAGATCCATAGCCCGGTGACGCTTCCCTCGAACAGGGCCAGGATCACGCCCAGTTGAGCCGAACATGGCACGGCGAGGGCGAGGAGAAGGGTGGCGATCACCCGCTCACGGAGGCTTGGGAGGGTCCTGGTCACCAGGGTGGCCATGGTATCGCAGCCCAAGCCCAGGACCATGGGAATCACGGCCCTGCCCGTAAGCCCGATGGCCTTGAACAACCGATCCGTTAACAGGGACAGCCTGGGCAGGTACCCCGTGTCCTCCAGGAGGGAGAAGACGAGGAAAAAGGTTGCCACAATGGGCAGTATGAGGGCAACCGCGTACCGAACCCCAAGGGTGATCACGCCGTACTCACCGACCAGGAGATCCTGCAAGGGCTTCCATGGAAGGACCGATATCACCAGGTCTGTGACCCAGGGATTGATGTTCTCCTCGAAGAGCGTCCCTTCCAGGAAATCCACCAGCACACCTGCCCCGAAATCCCCCACGAACCAGTAGACTCCGTAGTACAGAACCGCCAGGAGAATGGGTATCCCTGTCCAGGGGGAGATCATCCTGCGGCTGAGCCACTCCACCCAACCCTGTCCCACCCCTGGAGAGAATCGAGCGGCCTCTCGAACAAGCCGCGATGCAAGCTGCTGCCTTGCCAAAGCCAGCTCATAGGAGATGGGATGGGGAAAGCGGCCCTTGAGACCCTCAAGCAGGGAGGCGATCTGGGGGAAGTCTTTTTCCCTTTGGACCACAAGGGCCGTGGCCTCATGGTCGCCCTGAAGGAGCAGGGCGGCCAGGCTTCTCCGGGAGATGGGGTAAGCCTCCTCGAGCATGGCCTCCACGCGGCCCAGCAGCTCCTCAAGGGGCCCCTCGTAGTGCACATGAGAAGGATGCGAACCTCTGGGTGCCTCAAGAATAGCCCTTTTCAGCTCCTCTATGCCCTGGCCGGTGGTAGAGACTGTGGCGATCACAGGAATCCTTAAATTCTTTCTCAGTGCGGAGAGATCGAATCGGACACCTAGCCTCTCTGCCTCGTCCATCATGTTCAGTACGAGGATCAAAGGAAGCCCGGTCTCCAGAAGCTGGAGCGTGAGGGGAAGCATGCGTTCCAGATTCTTGGCATCCACCACGTGGAGTATCAGATCAGGGCTCTCTCGCAGCAGGATCGATCGGGCCACCTTCTCCTCCTCAGTGATGGGGAGCAAGGAGTACATCCCCGGGGTGTCTATGAACTCGAAGCCTTCCTCTCCGATTGTGCCCCTGGCCCTGTACACCTCGACGGTGGTGCCTGGGTAGTTGGAGACCGTAACATATGTCCCAGTGAGCCTATGGAACAGAACGCTCTTTCCCACGTTAGGGCTTCCCACGAGGGCGATCCTCTTTTTCTCCTTTTCCGAGATGTGAGCCTGCTCCGTCCGGCGCTCCCTCCAGTCCAACCGCTCCAGTATGTGAACAGCCGAGCCCATCCCGCTTCTGCTTTCTAAAGATTGAGACTCAGTCTCAATTGAATCCCAAAAAAATCACCTGCACCCTTCGCAATACCCATAGATCTCGACGAGCACTTTCTCAGGTCGGAAGTTCCTTTCCCGCCATATTCTTTCCTGTATCTCTCTCATGGCTTCGTCCTCGAACTCTATGATTTTCCCACATCTGAGACAAATGAGGTGATCGTGGCGACTATCTCCGCGCACATGCTCGTAATGGAGATGCTTCTCACCATGGATGACCTCCTTGATGAAGCCCGCCTTTACCAGAAGCGGAAGGGTCCGATACACGGTCGCTTTTGATACTCGAATCCCTTTCCTCCTCAGACGATAGACTAACTCGTCAGCCTCGAAGTGGCCCTCCAGGATCAACGCCTCCTTCAGGATTTTCTCCCTCTGCGGAGTCCACTTGAAGCCCCGCTCCTTCAGGTACTCTCGGAAACGAGATATATCCTTAGCAGTCACTCACGATTCCCGAAGCGCGCAATTGAGACCGCGTCTCAATTAAATATACTTTCTCCCACATATTCATGTCAAGCCCTTCTTGCACCCATAATCCACCACCAAGCCGCATTTTGCCCAAATATCCCTGAGGGCAACGGGACCCCTGCCAGGTCCACCCTCATCCCCCTCCATAACCCTCAAATTATCCACACACTCCCCATTTGAGCATCGGTCCAACCCTGCCCTCCCTTGCCAACCCCCACATGGCTCTGTTCCACCCCGCTTAGCTTCATCACCTGCTCTAAATCCAAAAACACAGGCAACCCCCCAAAGGCCGTCATCCCAGATTCACGCCTCTCCTCTTCATACTGGAATCGAAGCTCTCCTTGTGCCATAATCCCTTCACCTCGTTGGTGATAGAATCCTACTGCCACAGCCATTCTATCATCCTGTAACCACAGGACCAACGAGGTCTCTCAGTCCCTTTCACGGGTGAATCAGGGATGCCTCCAAGGCCAGCCGCCGGGTACGGTATTCGCCGTATTGAGGGAGTTCCTTCTCCTTCAGCACGGGGAAGATTTTGCCGGGGAACGTGCTGGCAGCGATGCGGGCCGGGTAATCAGCCGGGTCGAGAGGGTCGCTGACCTCCTCCCACGTGTCCAGGATGTCTGCCAATTCGCGTTCGGTTAGGTCAGCGGAATCGATGATGCAGCACAGTTGCTTACGAGTAAGGCCGTAGAGCCGGGCACATTAGGCGTCTAGTCCGGCGCGGAGGAAGACGCGGGTGGATACGGTCCACCTGAATGGGGAGAGGGGTTGGAAGAAGGAGGCCTTCCACAGGTAGAAGGTTTACAGGCCGCGCAGACGGCTGGTGCGGTAGTACTCCAGCTAGGACCGATTCTCCCCCATCAATCAGCACTCTTGGGCCACCAAAAGAGGAAGCCATGGACCAAGGGCAGCAGTTGGCGACAGAGCGGCAAACCGTTTTCCTTTCCCACCCATTCGCGCAGGTCCTGGCTGATCGGGTGGCTCAAAAAGCCCTTGGCCAGCGGGGTCAAACATTCTTCCACCTCCTCGCGCAGATCCTCACGTACCTGTCGGCTAAGCCAAAATCAGCCGACTTTTGGCCGGGCAGATCCGCGCAAGCCAGGGCATCCAGCAAATCCGGACCGAAAAGCCCACCTTCTATGCGCACGCAGTGGAAGACGCAAGTAAACTTGGCCATCTCGCTCCTCAAGAGGCCTGGGGGTCAGATCCGCCCTTGGAGGACCTCAGGTGGAGCTACGCTCAGATGCTGATCGCGATAGACAAGGACGGCCTTTCTCTCGGCGGCTGCGGCGGCAATGAGCGAGTCAATCAACGGCAGACGGCCAGATGGAGATGCGTCCCAAGGACCCCAGCGGAAAGGCGTCTTCCCGTAGGGCAAATCGCGCAGCCTGCCAGAGGAGATGTGCGCTCGCAGCATGGCTCACATCCTGGATGGACGGTGGTGGAAGAGACGAAGGCTTGAATCTCTCTTCGGGCAAGGTGTAGCCCACAGGGTTTCTCACTCGACGGTAAATGGCCCAAACTTCCTCTGTGGCCCCCGCCAGCAGCCGCAGGAGGAAAAGATCCGGATTACTTAGAAGCAAAACCCAGTCGCGGTTTCGGCAACGCAGAATCGCTCCGGGATTCACGGGCCCCTCTCCAGGGTCTTCATGTTCCAAATATGGTCACGCCTTCTCAGGCAACATAGGGCTCGGCTTCCAAGAAACCGAGCCCCTTTCGGCCCTCGAGATGGTCTTCACCCTTTCTCGGTCATACTGCTTTTGGGTGAGTCCCAAGGGCTTTAGGGAGTGCCTGTTTGGGCTGTCTTCACTTCCCTTCCTTTTCTTTGAGCTCCTTGAAACGAGCCTTGATCTTCTCGACTTTTTCGGGGTGGGTCAGCAGATCATATGCGCTCAGGGCCACCACCTTGGCCGCCATTACTGCCCCTTTCCAGCCTTCTTCAGATCCTGCAGCCTCTCTGAAGGCGTCTGAATGAAGTGCTGTCCCCATGGGTGCCACCTTGAACCAGACATTCACCGTGGGAAAGGAGTAACCCACATTGCCCAAGTCCGATGAAGCGAACTCCGAGAAATCCAGGATCTGTTCCTTGGGAATCCCTATGCTTTGCATCTGGGCAGCCACTATGTCCACGAACTCGGGGACGACCACCGGAGCCTTCAAAGCGGTTCTGGGCTCCTTGAATTCGAGGATGGCCCCTGTGGCCAGCTCCGCGGCTTTAGCACAGTTGACCACCCTTGCATAAGCTTGTTCCATGGTGGCCGTGTCCAAGGCCCTCACCGCAAACTCAGCCTCTGCCAACTCGGGGACAATGTTGACTGCATCTCCACCCTTTTTCACTATGCCATGGATTCGAACATCCTGTCTCACGTGTTCCCTGAGCATGTCTGTGGCGTTGAATGTCAGGATCACTGCATCAAGGGCGCTTATCCCCTTGTGCGGCGCTGCGGCGGCATGTGCGGCCTTGCCTTTGAAGGTGAACGTGGCCCTCTTCATGGCCAGCAGCCTCTGGTCAACGCTCCATCTGTCAGCTCCATGGGTTACGAGCACAGCATCGGTCCCCTCGAAGTGGCCTCCCTCCAAAAGGGCTATCTTCCCTCCTCCAAGAGACCCTCTTTCCTCGTCCGGTGTGCCTATGACAAGCAGCCTTCCCGGCAATTCCTTCATCAGCTTTGCCAGGCCCGCAGCAGCAAGCAAACCTGAGCCTGCAATGAGGTTGTGACCGCAGGCATGGCCGTTTTTGAGCGCATCATACTCCAACATGATGGTTATTGTGGGGCCAGGCCCTTTGCCCATCATCTCCGCCTTGAAGGCTGTCTTGGCAATTCCACCCTGGACGAGGTCCGCCGGGACCGAGAGGTCCCCTTTCACGTTGAATCCAAGCTTTGTGAGTTCCTCCTTGAGCAGCGCCGAGCTCTTGAACTCCTGTCCGCCTAATTCCTTGAATTCAAAGATCTTCTCAGAAACGGCCTTGCAAGAAGAGGAAGCCTCATCTATGGCCTGAAGGAGCCTCTTTGTGTCCGCCGAGGCAAGAGGTAAGAGCAGAAAGGAAATCAAGAAAAAACAAACTAGCGCAGCCTCGCAAAGTCTAAGTCCAAGCTTCCTCCTCATGGTCGCCCTCCTTTTTGGGAAAATCTCCTCCTGAATCCCCGCGTAATATACTAGGGTGAATCTGGGGGGTCAACGCCGGAGCCCAGACCCACCGCCTAACTTTCAAAGGCAGGGCTGGCAGGGGGTTTGGGGGTGAATTTGGATTCATAGGAGCTGCTGGCCATCCTGCGAGGCCGCCTCTATTACCCCTTGGCTCCCGGATGGGTCCCTTTGAGGACGCACCTCTCCCTCGATCCGACTAACTCCTTAGGTTCCCGGGGCGGCCCCACGATCCCTGGTCAATAGCGCTAAGGTCTCGGGAAGAAATTTACGCCCTCGCCTCCATCTGGATTTCGAACCAGAACCCTCACGGGTTGCCTTCTAGGGAAGTGGGCCTTGAGGGCTCGTCCTCCTCTCAGCACGATGAGAGAGTCGCTCTCCCTCATCGTCTGACCCCATGGATTTGTATCCTCGCCTAGGAAGACTTGCACACCTTCCTGGAAGTTGGCGCCATTTATTAGGATTCGGTACGGCTTCTTTGCCTGGGTGATGGATGTGATCGTGGGTGGAACTATGGGGGGCCTTATGGTTATGTACCCGGCCCTGCTGCAGGAGACTGAGTCCACTTCAGCTGAGAAACGCCAGCTAAAGGTGCCCGTTTGGTTATAGGTGTGGGTGACAGTTTCCCTGTCAGAATGGGCTGAGCCATCGCCAAAGTCCCAATCGTAAGTTACAGTCCCGGAGCAAGCGCTGGAAGGGGTTGCCCTGCCAGTGAAGTTCACAGGGGTATCCACCTGAGCCGAAGCTGGGACCGTAGCCGAGCATGATAGCCTGCAGGTGGTAACCCCTCCGTACTGATAAGCACCCAGATCTGGTGGATCGGAGCGTGTGAGCCCCTCAATGTCGTCTCCTGGGACCAACCCACCGAGGCTCCCAATGGGCATCCCCTGACCTATAGCTGGGCTTCCCCCTTGGAGATGGGCATCCAAATCAGTGATGTCATCGTTGGCGAAGAGAGGATCACTTCTGATGATGTGGGGGCCTAGAGGGACTGTGTCATACACGAAGCAGTTGTGAATGAGATTGTAGTCGTCCGTGTCCGCTCGGGTGAAGTGATAGGGGTCGCCGTCTCCGATGAAATCCGAAAGCCTCTCGAAGTCGAGATAGGCCACCTGGTAGCCCTTGAAAATGTTGTTGAAGAGGTAAACTCGTTCTGTGCCATCGGGAGGGGGCTGATCATGGAAGTCCAAGTTGTTGGGTTGAAGCTCCGCACAGGCCCACCCTTGGCTCGCCACTGTATTATTCACGATGTAGGAAGCTCTTCCTCGCGGAAGACTGATGCTGAGGGCAGCTCCCCCTGCCCTACAGTGATTGCCCGAATCCATTCCTCCCATTCTCTGGGCGAAGGGTTTGCCGTAAAAGAAGGCGCAATTGCCCCACGCGAAGCAATTGACGAGCCTTGAACAGCCCCCCACCTTGAGCTGGTTTCCCGCATTGCCATAGGCTGCGGTCCGGTACATTTCCACCGAGGAGTCTGGGTGGCCCACACCAACATACAGAAGGTCGAGCCCATCCGAGGTATTGTAGCGGAAGACCGAGTCTTCGATGATGAAGTGGCCTCCAGATCGGTTCAAGCCCACCCCATCCCCATAGCCACCGCAGATCTCCTGGGCCCAGCAGTTTTGGGGTTCGCGGCCGGGATAGGATTCGGGACAGCCATTCCACTCCACTGTGAGATTCTGCCACATGTGGGTTCCCGAATACGAGCTGTCCTCCTCCCCAAGATCACCGTTCCAGCCAGCGCTGCCGTTAGCAGCTATCCGCACCCTCACAACAGTCCAGTTGGAAATTCGGCCTGCGCGGATCCCGGTCTCAGCCAGGCCGTGGATGTTCAAGTCCTGGAGGGTCACGTTGGAAGAATCGGAAGCCCTTATCCCCTCATCGGCGTAATCGAAATCGCCATTGGGGAAATTATCGCGAGGGCAGTTATCCTGTAGGCATACCGGTGGCAGTGGGGAATCCGGGGAAGGGGTGGGGCCCAGAAAGCAGGAGGAGTGATCGGTTATCTCCAAGCATGCTATGATTGCATTCGATGTCCCCCTCAAATCCAGTATCCAACTTGCCCGCCCTGAACCCCAAAGCTCTGGCGGGGAGGGACAGCCCGAGTCCCAACCTTCACCCAAAATTCGCGTTGGCCGCGACTGATCTGGCCCAGATGGTAGTGGAGGGAGGTGGCAATCCCATGGGTAATTCTGATGGCACATGTCTTCTGGGAGGTCCCCTTCGCCATAACCCATACGGTAACTTCCCCTGTAAATCAGGAGGGTATCTCCCCCTCGGAGCATCCAGTTCCCCGAGGCATCGAGGGCAAAGAAGGGGTGCCTCCATGCGCAGTTTTGTTGCGTGCCAGAGCCAGGGTAAGGAGCGTTGGCAAGGCCGTTGCACTGGGTGCGGTCTCCACCATCGGGCCTGACATGGTAAGTTGTCTGACCTGAGGCATCCAAGGCAGGGATGAGTAGGAAAAAAGGCAAGGTCACCGTTACTAATTTAGCCAAGTTCATGGTCCCACCTCCTGAAACAAATTAGTGGCCCCATCCCCCTGGGAAGGGTCAGAATGACTCTGTCGAATTTCTGCTGGGGTTCTATGCCCCTTGGGCGACAAGGGAGCAACTCTTCCCCTCCAGAGGCCTTGTGGGAAATTGCCTCCACCCAGTATCCTCAGATACTTAAGCCCCGGTGGAGACTTTCCTAGCGCAAAAGGCCTCGCTTGGGGTCACCTTCCAATCGGGTCCCTGGCCTTCAGGAACCCTTATCCCAACTCGAGATGCGGGGGATATATATTTTCTCCTCTCGTCTTGGCTAGGTGGTGCTAGGGTTGCCGTTTCTCCCTGGCGGATCCTTCAGGGAGGCTCCAATTGACCCTTCTTTACTTTTGCCATTGGTGAGATTTCTGTCTATTTGCACAAAGACGACGGGATGGTACCATCTTTCACAGTTCGCGTCAAGAGATTTTCCACGAGGGGAACACTGTCAACTTTCCGTGCTGAAATTCAGTTGGAATTGATAGGAGGTGATCCTCCAGATTGTGACCTCCTTCTGGATACTCAGTTGGTAAGTCGCCAGGATGTGGTCGGAGCCGATGGACACCCACAATCAGACCTTAAAAACCCTTAAGCCATACACCTCAAACTCGTCTCTACGAGTTACCAACGAGAGATACCCCCTGTCTTTACACAAGACCAAGAATTCACTGGGAATTCATGCGGAGGATCCCCCCGGTTTTGGCGTGCTCCTCGAGCTTCAGGCTCCAAGGACCATTTCCCCTCGGGTACCCTTCATTCCCCCTGGGCCGAGGCCCCACATGTCGCCTCGAACCCCTCTCCTTTCCGGACTGGCTTATTTCGAGGCCGGCCGCACACTAATCTTCATGTTGGAAAATCCACCCATCGGGTATCCCCTGTTTCCTGTGAATCTCCACTGGGGATGCTTTTTTTCACAAGGCGAACCCTAACACGAGATCAAGGAAGTCTCCTTGCGAGAGAGAGAATTGTCCTCGGTCCTTCCAAGGATCCGAGTGCCCTGAAAGCGATTCTTTTGCCTTATGGAAGGACCAAATTATCCATAGCCCGCTTCACCCCACCTTTTGTGGCTCCCAGACGAAAGGCCGCGAAGCCTCCATATCGTCCGATGGCTTTGGAAGCGAGGTAATATACCCTAAACCCTCTCTCAATCCCGGAGATTTCGGAGTCAGAGTTGACCCCCTCCCGCCTGTGCCGATAAAGACCAAACACAAAAGGACTCCAAAGAACCGTCTTTCGCGAGGGCTTTCGGCAAAGGGAGATTCAGCCACCTCGGGGCTTCGAGGCCGAGATCTCCCACTGGCCGAGCCTGAAAAAGGCTTTCACGGTTTCCAGCCCAAGTGTCTGAGCCGGAGCAGTCCAGCCCCATCACTTAGCTCGGATCCTCAATGTCGCTTGTCCTTTGCTTCCGTGTTTATTGCAGCTTCCCTGTGCAGTGATCTCCGTATCCCCCTCTATCTTCACTCTCACCTCTCTCGTAAATCTCGCGCTCTCCGGTAACTTCTCAGGGGTGAAATCCCACCTCGCCACCTCTTTCCCGTTCACTCTCACATAAGCCCATTCAACATAGTGAGAGGGGGTGTTGGAGCTGTGGGAGAAGGTCACTTTCAATACGACCTCCTCTCCTTTCGAGACCTCGCGGGGCCCTTCGATGGAGGCCTCTGCCCTGTCGGCCCTGCAAGGGCGTGGAAGGCCAATGAAAAAGACCCCAATTGCCGAGACTACAAAAAACCTCCTCGTCACCTTCGGCATCGAGAACATCTTCTCCTCCCTCGTACTTTGAAGTCATGGAGTTCTTGCAAGCCCAAGAATGAGCCTAGGGGACAATCACATCTTCCCCAGCGCCTTCTCCGGCCCGTCTTTCATGGCTTCCCAGATCCCGTCTAGAGAACCCTTTTAATTGTAGGACGAGAGGGCCCTTTGTCAAATCGGGCACTTTTCCCTCGGCTAAAACCGCTCCTTACTTGGGATGCACATGGCTCTCCTCGGCCCAGAGGGTGCGCGTCAGAGGGTTTCCCGGCCTTGGAGCCTAAAGAGGGATCGCGCGCCAATCGTGTGGGTTGCCCGCAGGGACGACTTTGCGCGCAAGCTGAAGGCCATTTTCTCGAAGGGACGCGGTCTCCGCGGCCGCATCGCGACGCCTTACGGATGGCAAGGACTTTCATTACCGCCGGTGGTTAGGCGAGAGGCCTTTGGTTTAATGGGAATGCACGAGGAGGGGGCTAGGCCTCCCTACCGGGCGTGCGGAGCCCGCCCCTCCGCGGCGAGGCCGACCCCAACGCGGGTTGCCTAGCGGGGAAAGGCCTGGGGACGACGCTGAAGGCCGTTTTCTCGGAGGGACGCACTCTGTGCGTCCGCATTGCAAGGCCGGACGCAAGCCGAGGCACAACATAGTCGACGGGGGGCAAACGAACGCCTGGGGGCTAATAGGGAGAAGCTCCGATCAAGCGCAAGCCTTCCCCGCGGGCGTGCGGAGCCC
>Ga0209162_1001836_pt1 | contig 19812 bp, 14 predicted proteins | sample YNPNPMetaG_FD_187121 | JGI IMG/M metagenome (GOLD analysis project Ga0209162, IMG submission 187121) | Anoxygenic and chlorotrophic microbial mat microbial communities from Yellowstone National Park, USA - YNP NP MetaG (SPAdes) (version 2) ... | reverse complement strand
GCTGGTCCGAAGGGGCTGGAGGGCGGAGCTTTGTCCGGAGCCGGTCGTTGTTATCAAACCAAGGTTTTTTTTGGTCTGCGTGGGCTGTTTTGGTGTTCTGTTGAGCGAAAAATCCCGGTTGCTGAGGCCTGACTGGCGCATTGGCCGAGGCTTGGCCTGGCTTTTGACTCGCAATTCCCTCTGCAACAGCCGTGCCAAATCACTCGCTAAAGATTTGGGTCCGGTATACCGATCGGGAACGTTCAACGTGCAACATTCAACTCTCAACTTTCAATGTGGTGACCGAAAAAGCGCATGGTGGCCGAGATATGGGGACAGACACGATGTTTGGGCGGACGGCGGAGCAAATAGAGGGACAGACATGATATTTGGCCCGGGCCGCCGAATTTTTGACACGCGCAGCGAGATGTGGGGACAGACACGATGTGCGGTATACCGATCAGGAACGTTCAACGTCCAACGTTCAACTCTCAACTTTCAACGGAGTGTCTGAAAGGGTTCATGGTGGGCGGGATATGGGGACAGACACGATATTTGGGCGGACAGCGGAGCAAATAGAGGGACAGACACGATATTTGGCCCGGGCCGCCGGATTTTTCACACGCGCACCCAGATATGGGGACAGGCACGATGTCCGGTATGCCGATCAGGAACGTTCAACGTGAAACGCTCAACGCTCAACTTTTAACGGGGTGACCGAAAGGGCGCATGGTGGCTGGGATATGGGGACAGACACGGAGTTTTGCCGGTTGGCGGTGCAAATAGAGTGACAGGCACGATATTTAGCCCGGCCGGCCGGATTTTCGACGCATCGGAACTGACCCATCGGCCGGTCGGTCGTTCCAGTCCGGCTGCGGCACCCACATATGGGGACAGGCACGATGTCCGGTATACCGATCAGGATCGTTCAACGCACAACGTTCAACTCTCAACTTTCAACGGGGTGACCGAAAGGGCGCATGGTGGCCTGGATATGGGGACAGACACGCAATTTGGCGGACCGGACTCTTGGCCCGGTGGACCTGTCCAAGCGCCGGCCGGGCGGTCCAAGGCGGCGCGGCGCCCCGGCATGGGGACAGACACGATTTTCGATATGGCAATCAGGAACGTTCAACGTGCAACGCTCAACTCGCAACTTTCAACGGGGTGACCGAAAGGGCGTATGGTGGGCGGGATATGGGGACAGACACGGTGTTTGGGGGCCGGCAGAGCAAATAGGGGGACAGGCACGATATTCTGATATGGGGACAGGCACGATGTCTGGTATGCCGATCAGGAACGTTCAACGCACAACGTTCAACTCTCAACTTTCAACGGGGTGACCGAAAGGGCGCATGGTGGGCGGGATATGGGGACAGACACAGGATTTCTGATCAACGGGCGCAAGCACGGCGTCTTTCGGTGTCAGGCAACTTTGGTTACGGCTGCGCCGCGCTGAATAATCATACTGAAGGATCGATCGTATTGGATGGCCTGCTCGGCTCGTTGGCGGGGTCCATGTTCGCATCCCAACTTCCGTTTGCCTTGCCGTCACCGAGCATGATCATCTCGGGCTAGAACAATTCGCGTACGAATCTGCCGAGGGTTTCGTTTGTGGGGCCGTAACCTGCCCTGTAAATGGTGTACTCGAGGTCGTGGAGGAGGTCGTCGGCTGATTGATAGCGCTCTGAAAGAGGGCGGGCAAGAGTGCGTTGGAGGATGGCGTTGAGGCGGTTGTCAATGCGTGAGTCCAGACTGCGGAAGTCGGGGATTGGCATGTTAAGGATGCGCTGTCGGGAGGCTTCGGGGTTTTGGGCTTTGAATATGTTGCGACCGAGGATCAGTTGAGCCAGCAACACGCCGGTGGAGAACAGGTCGGATCGCGAATCTGTGATTTTGAAGTCGGCCTGTTCGGGGCTCATGCAATCCGGCTTGCCTTCTGCGACCTCGCCTTCCTGATCGCGAAGGAACCCTCTGGCTTTTGCGATTCCGAAATCGGTGAGTTTGACATCGCCTTCGAAGGCAATAAGCACGTTTTTGAAGTTCACGTCGCGGTGGACAATTCCGAGCGTGTGCCCGTCTCGGTCACGTTTTGCGTGTGCATAAGCGAGGCCTCGCGCGACTCTGCTGGCGATGAATATGGCGAGTTCGATTGGGAGTGTGCGGTGTTTTGCAGCAAGTCGCTGTGAAAGCTGGTCGAGGTTGATGCCGTCGATGAATTCCATGGCGATAAAGCAAACGCCGTCGAATTCGCCGAGGTGATAGGTCTGGACAATGTTTGTGTGGATGAGGTCAGCGACCAATTTGGCTTCGCCGATGAAATTCTCGAGGAAAAGTTTTTGTCGGGCGTATTCCTGTCGGATGATTTTCATTGCGACTTTCTTGACGAATCCGTGGGCGCCGTGTTGGTGTGCCTCATAGACGCTGCCCATTCCGCCCTCGGCCAACTTGCGGACGATGGTGTAGGTGAAATCACTTCGGATCGTTGCGGCCTCTGGCATGGGCCAATGGTGGTCCTGAACCGGTGCAAGTCAAGGAAGGCAGGAGTGAGATGGGCAAAGGGGGCGTATTTTGTACTTGCACATGAGGATGGAAACGCATACAAGAACGCGGAAGTCCGACGACTTAACCTAACCACGAACGAGGAATATTAAATATGGCAAAACCAATGTCTAAATCCGAAATTGCAGCCGCGCTGGCAGAGGCGGTTGGGATCACAAAGAAACAGGGAGCTCTTGTGCTCGACACGCTGGCCCAGTTGGCTTACAAAAATGCCAAGAACAGCTTCACCTTCCCCGGGGTAGGTAAGCTTGTGCTTGTCAATCGAAAGGCGAGAAAAGGTCGCAACCCGAAGACGGGCGAAATCATCCAGATTCCGGCCAAGAAGGTTGTCAAGTTCCGGGTTGCCAAAGCCGCCAAAGATGCGATTCTTGGCAAGAAGTGATTGATGTCGGTTTTTCGGGGCACTCTGACGATGTCAGGGTGCCCTTTTGTTTTCAAGGCGGTTATTTTTTTTACCAAAGAAACTGACAAGGCCGTTGTGAAGAAGTGAAGATTGCGGTGGTTGGATGCGGCGCCGTGGGGTCATTCTACGGAGCCAAGCTGTGCCGGGCGGGACATGAAGTGCATTTTCTCCTTCGTTCTGATTACGAAGCCGTCAAGCGCGAAGGTGTTTTGGTAACAAGCCCGGAGGGAGATGTTCGGGTTTTCCCGCGGCCGGCGAAAGAGCCCCGCGAAATTGGCGCATGTGATCTTGTTTTGATTGCGCTCAAGACGACTGCGAACCGCAGGTTTTCCGAACTGTTGCCACCGTTGGTCGGTCCCAGTACCAGGCTTTTGACACTCCAGAACGGGCTGGGCAACGAGGAGCTTCTTGCGCGGCTTTTCGAATCCAACACAGTGCTCGGCGGTCTTTGTTTTGTTTGTTTGAACCGGATTGCGCCGGGTACTGTGCGGCATTTTGCGTATGGCGACGTTACGCTCGGCCAGCACGGTGCGGTTCCAGATCAAACAACCCGGCGAATTGCCGACCAGTTGAACGAAGCCGGGATAAAGGTGAAGCTGACCGAAAACCTCGCGAAAGCACGTTGGGAGAAACTTGTTTGGAACGTCCCGTTCAACGGTCTTGGCGTTGCAGGTGTTGTCGGCCATGAGAATTTTTTGGCCGGTAATGTGCCCGATCAATTCGAGTGCCGAACCACTTTGACAACCGACAAACTGCTCGGTGATCCGGCTTGGCTGCGGTTGGTGCGGGAACTGATGCGTGAGGTGATTACGACCGCCAATGCCTTCGGGTTCGGAGTTGCCGAGACGCTCGCAGACCAGATGGTTGACCGGACGCGCACCATGGGTGCTTACAAGGCTTCGACACTTCTTGATTTCGAGCGCGGGTTTCCCATTGAACTCGAACAGATGTTTCTCGAACCGTTTCGCCGTGCACAGGCGGTCGGTGTGCAAACGCCGCGATTGGCAGCGCTTTGCCGGACTCTTGGCGAATTGGACATGCGGCAAAGAGGCGCGGCGACAGGTCACCGGCCGTGGATCAGCATCGCAACGCACAATCGGCCGGGCTAAGGCGAAGTTGGCCTTTCTTCAAGGAGCCAACTCGACCACAGTAACTCCGGGGTTCACGCGGTTCCAGTCGCAGTCGGAGCGCACGGATGGATATCGGCTGGCCAATTCGCGCCCTTCAATCGTGTCACCCGAAAACCGTTCGCCGGGAACAATGAGAACCGCTTTTCCCTCTTTGACACGCAAGCGGAGGGACTTTCGGATTGCAGGGCCGATTTTTCCACCGACTCCCGATGATCCCCATCCGTGGACGACTTTGAGAAGACGAACACCGGACTTGCGCATTGCGGCCAGTTCGGCAATGAGCCTGCGCCGGGCCTCGTCAACCGAAGGGTGGCCTTTTTCGAGGTTTAAGGTTCTCATGCGACCGGGTGATCCGCCCCACCTTTGAGGCCGTCGAGGTATTCTCTGAACTCGGCTTCGCTTTGCTCGTGAGCGTGTGCTGGTGAAACGTTACTGCTGGCGACCCTGAGTATTGTCGGTGAGAAACCGTCAAGGGAGTGCATTGCCACTGCGAGCCAATGAAGCAGAGCTTTGCCCGAAAGATTGTAATTCTTGGAGGGAAGAAGCACGCTGACATGAAATCGCACTTCGCCGTCGTCGTAGGAAAATTCGAACGTGCCAATGCGGAGATCATAATTGAGCCGGTGGAGCAGCTCTCCGACGGCGGCGCGGCGTTGGGACGGCATATTGACTGGCAAGGTGACCATTATTGAAACAAACGGCTCGTTTGGTGGTGCATGAACAACGAGGGTCGCCCGCGTGTGTATGAGCTCGAGATTGGCCACAACCGCGTGAACATCCGGATGACGTTCAATGTCGATGTTGTTAGCAGCAAGCGTTCTGCACAAGATTGAGTAGTTTCTGTTCATTGCGAAACTTGCGTTTTGTCCCGGCAATGGCGTTTGGTGCGATCCCGGTCTTGCCACAGGCCCGCTGCTGACGCCAGTTGCGTTACTCGAGGGATCTATCATGGCACAAACAATCGCACAAGCATAGTGCTTGTTTCACCGGCATCACTTTGAAGATCCGTCTGACTCGGCGCGGCGCAGCCACAACCGAACGACCGCAGCGAGGTAAACGCGTTCGCAGCAAGCTCAGCGCTCTGCCACGCCTTGCTGACCGTGGCGACTTCGTCGCCGGCGGGGGAGAGTAGATTGAGATCAACGGCCGCACAGCTTTCATGGTACTGGCGGCAGCTTGCCAATTCGGAGCCAAAGTTTAACTTGCCCGTATGATTGAGCTGGCAGAAACAATTCGGGCCGACGCAGTGGCGCGTCTGACCTTGCCAGAAGGGCTTCATCCTGCTTCCGAGAAGACAAGGTACCAGCGTTTCCTGCGGCTGGAGACGCACCGGCTGAAACTGTTGCATCGGAAGGGGGTGGGCGGGCTGGTCATTTGCAGGGCGCGCGCGCAGGTTTTGGATGAGCTGCTGGCAGCATTGTTTCGCGCATGGGAACGAGCGACGGCCCGTGCGCGACTGGCTTCGGAGCCGCGTTGCGCCGTTGTCGCCATTGGTGGCTACGGCCGGGGCGTGCTGAATCCGTGCAGCGATCTCGACGTGATGTTGTTGCATGACGGCGGGACGATATCGGAGCGGCAACCTCCGTGGTTTGCCGAACCGCTGACGACCGGATTCCTGTTCGACATTGGTCTGGTGCTGGGGCACAGCACGCGCACTGTTTCCGAATGTGTGCAAGCGGCAAACGAGGAAATTAAAACCAAGACATCGCTTGTCGAAGCCAGATTTGTTTGCGGCAGCAGAGAACTCTTCTGTGAGTTCGAAAGAGCAATGCTGACCCAATGCGTCGAAGGGCATGAGAACGAGTACATCGCCGCTCGTTTGCGGGATCAGGCAGAAAGGCACGCGAAGTTCGGCAACACTGTTTGTCTTCAGGAACCAAATGTGAAGAACGGCTGTGGCGGGTTGCGCGATTATCACAATCTGCTGTGGATGGCGTTCTTCAAGCACCGAAGCAGGTCATTGGACGATTTGCAACAGAAAGGGCTGATAAACGAGTCCGAAAAAAGGCAGTTGAACGACGCATACGATTTCATTCTGCGTGTGCGGAATGAACTGCACTACCACATGGGCAGGGCGGCCGACCAACTGATCAAGAGCGTTCAGCCTGCTGTGGCGCGCAATCTTGGTTATACGGACCGTTCTCCGAGCAAGCGCATCGAGAAGTTCATGCACAACTACTACTCGAACGCGCGCACGATCTATTTGTTGACGCGCACGCTGGCGGAACGTCTGGCGCTTCAGCCGGAGAAAAAGATGTTCTGGCTACACGGAGTGCCGGGACTTGCCATGGTGAATCGTGAAGAACAGACAGGCGACGGTTTCAAGGTTGTGGGCCGCCAGATAACTGCGGAATCGCCGCGTGTATTTGCGGACAACCCGCTGCTGTTGATGCGCGTTTTTCGGCATGCGCAACAGCGTGGGTTGGGCCTGCATCCTGAACTTGCGCAACTGATCCGGCAAAACCTTCACCTTGTGGACCGCAAATTCCGGTCTGACCGTCGCGTGCACCAGATATTCATCGAGATTCTGAATCAACGTGGGAACGTATCGCAGGTGCTGCGATCGATGCATGAAACAGGTGTTCTGGGGGCATATTTGCCGGCGTTTGGGCGGCTGACCTGCCATGTGCAGCATGAGTTTTTTCATCGGTACACCACCGATGAACACAGCCTTGTGTGCATTGACAAACTTGACGAGATCGTGCGCGCTGGAAAACGGAAGACAGCGATTTACTCCGAGATTCTCCAAAAGGAAATCGAAAGACCGTTCATACTTTATCTTGCTCTTTTGCTGCACGACACGGGAAAGGCGGCACAAAAACCCGATCACGCCCATCACAGCAGCAGGATCGCGCTCAGCGTGGCAAAGAGACTCGGGCTGGATCAGACTGCGACCGAAACGCTGGTTCGGCTGATCCGTCTTCATTTGACCATGGTACAGGTCTCGCAGCGGCGCGATCTTGATGACCCGGGCCAAATACGTAGGTTTGCCGACCTCGTTGAGAACGTTGAAACATTGAATCTACTGACCCTGCTTACGCTTGCGGATTCGCTGGGCACGAGCGACGGATTGTGGAACGGGTTCAAAGATTCCCTGTTGTTGACCTTGTACCATCGAACCCGGGCGTTGTTGGCCAAGCCCGATGAGTTTCTGCCTGCCAGCGATCAAAGCCGGGCAAGGTTGTTGAACTCTGTCAGGGCAATCCTGCCGAAGGAGATCGCACGCGACGAACTCGAAGCTCACTTTGCGTCGATGCCGCAACGGTACTTTGTCCTTTCCGCTCCCGAGGAGATAATTCAGGACATGGAACTGATCCATCGGTTTCTACAGCGCCAGATGAATCCGGAGGAAAACCCGATGGAACCGGTGGCTTCATGGCGCGACGAGCCGGACCGAGGTTACACCTTGGTGCGGGTTGCAACTTGGGACCGGCCCGGGCTGTTCAACAAGCTGACCGGGGCACTGACAGCCGCGGGCCTGAACATATTGAGTGCGGAGATTTTCACGCGGGACGACAACATCGCACTTGATGCTTTCTATGTGGCTGATGCTGTCAGCGGCGGCCTTGCGACCCCAGATGCAAAACAGCTTTTTGAACAGATTCTGCGCGATGCCCTTGCAGGCAGAATCGACCTCGCCGATTGCATTCGCCAGCGAATGGCCAGATGGCCGGCTTATCGTCCGCATGAAGGTGAACACATCCCGACAGTGATCCGGTTCGACAACACGACATCCGACTCACTGACGGTTCTTGACATCGAGACGGAAGACCGCGTTGGACTGCTCCACGCGATCTCTTTGGCCTTGTCGGAACTGGGGATCAGCATTTCGCTCGCCAAGATTTGTACGGAAAAAGGCGCAGCGTTCGACACCTTCTATGTGGCAGAACGTGGCGGCGGAAAAATAATCGATCCTCAGAGACAGGACGTTGTTCAGAGACGTTTGAGTGGTGAGATCGAGCGATTGGGCAAAGCAAACACGGTCGGTTGACCAGGAAATATCACCGGCTAACCAAATAGTTATGTTGAGTAATCGATCACATTTGTGAAGATTCTCAGACTGCGAGTTTGCTCAATTTGTCAGTATCTGCTTTTCCGGCCGGGAGCAGTGCGGCCACGACAGTGCGGCCTTTGGAGTATAATATTTGATAATCTGAGCGGAAATCGCAGAGTAGCGGGTGGTTCGAGACTTTTGCCTTGGAACTGTTCGTCCGCTGATCCCACTCGCATCTGCACTCCTGCGGGCGACGGAGTCACTCCGTTCAGCGCGGCGCGACGGAGCGCCAAGCTTGGAACAAAAGCATTTAACCAGCAGCGATCATTCGGTTGCGGCTGCGCTGCGCTGAGGCGAGATTTCCGGGCTATCGGCCGACGACAGCGGTTGTTCTGTCGGTTACCCAGACGTAATCGCGCAGTTCTTTGACGAAGTAATTGAACGCGTTGTAAACGCGTTTTATTGGGACGACTGTCGAGGGTTCCTGCCATTTCTTGACTTCGGCGTGGCCGTCAGCGAAGGAGAAACCGCAGGCGCGGTTATGGTAACTGGCTGGCAGGTCACGCCAGTACGCACGACCGTCGGTGTACATTCGAGTAGCCAGCCAGCCGTCGTTGATTCCATCCGGGTGTTCATCGACCGTCACCCATGCCATGCTTGGGGACGGGGTGCGGATATCGCTGGTTTTATGGAAAGTGTAATACAGTTTGCCGTCGCCGCGGTTGCTTTCGTTGGAGTCTTTGACCATTGCGAATCTTTCGTCGCCTTTCATCCAACTGTTCATTGAATAACTGCGGACGCGGGAGTACACCTTTCCGCCGATTCTGACGGTGGATTGGTCGGCCGGGCATTTGTACAAGGCCGGCGTTGCAGTGTAAGGTGCGAGAAAAGATTGTTTCGGGTCCATCAGTATCGCCCAGTTTGTGTTGTCGGGGTCCGAACTGTAATCGAGGGCGCCTGCGACCCACCACCGGCTCGGCACAATCCATTCCTGGTAATCTCCGGCGTAGAGCGCCCATGCGAGCTGGAGCTGTTTGCCGTTGCTTATGCAACCTGCGCCCTGAGCTTTTTGCTTCGCCTTGCTCAAAGCAGGCAGGAGCATTCCTGCGAGAATTGCTATGATTGCGATGACAACCAGGAGCTCGATAAGAGTGAAAGCTCCGAAGTTTTTCCGGTGTGCCTGACGCAATTGTGCGCAAGGAGCTGCCGAGGTTTTCATAATCAAGCCAGCCGTTTACTCTGCGATCTGATGCCCATGCTGCCCCTTGGACGCGGCCCGATCAATGCAAAAGCGGAGGCTCGGCAATCACTCGGCAGCGGCAGTATTCATGTCATGCGTGTAATACAGGATTCTGCCGCAATTCGGGCATATCATGATTTCCTGGCTGGCTTTGCATCCGACCACTATCTGTGCTGGGAGCCTGACATGGCATCCGCCACAGACGCTGTGTTCGATGCCGACGATTGCGCGTTGTCCTTTTGATTTCTTCAGCCGTTCGTATCTTGGCAACAGATCCGCATCGACTGACGCGGCCAGTTCGGCGCGGCCTTTGGCCAATTCGGCCAGGCGTTGTTTCAAGCTTGTTTCACGCTGGGCGAAGGTTGCCAACTGTTGCTCGATGCGTTGGCTGATTTGCTTCAGCGTTTCGGCGGCGGCGGCAGCCTGCTTTTGTGTGGCATCTATTTGCTCGAGAACCTCGAGTTCCCGGTCCTCGATGGTACTTATTTCCCTTTTGCAATTCTCGATTTCATGAGCGAGCGCCTGGTATTCGGGATTCTTTTTGGTTTGGAATTGCTGAAGAGCGTATTTTTCGATCAACTGCTTTTTCTCTTTTACTTCGAGTTCGAGCTTATTGCGTTCGGTCTCGAGCTTTTTTACCCGGGATTTAAGGGATTCCAGGTCATTCTTGGCGGCTTCGAGCGTCTGCAAAGCAAATCGGCGATGCGGGTCAATGTCAGCCAGCTCGGCTTCGAGCTGTGCAATTTCTCGGTCCCGCTCTTGCAGGAGAAGCAACTTCTCGATGTGGTCGAGCATGATATGTGGCTGCGAAGTTAACCGGGCAGCCGGTTTGCGTCAACTTATGGCTGTTTGAACATTTTGGCGCTTGAGTTTTCAAAATCATTGCGGGCGGTTCGCAAGCGCGGGGCAATCCGCCGTCTCCTGGTTTCGGCGGGTGGTTTTCTCGAGGACATCGGCGACGAGCCTCCCCGCCTTGTCCGAGAGGGTGCGCCAGCATAGACTGCTGGCGCACGCGTTTGTAGTAATGTCTTCGAGAATCTGCGCGGCAATCGCAGATTGGCGATCGTTCGGTTGCGGCTGGGTCGCGCTGAAGTATTTCTGGGTTTGGATGACGGGCTGCTGTGCTACTCGAACCTGTTCGAGCAAAGTTTTGACACCCTAATGAGCGTCGGTATGGTTCTGGCATGACGTTTCGTTGGATGACGGCGGTCGTCTTTGGCACGGTCTTGGCGTTTGCAGACGATTTGTTCCTTGTTCGTGTTGGAGACGAGTGGCGTCACACACTTGGCGGGCCATGGATGTCTTCTGGTTCTCAGGATTGGCGCAAGCCCGGCTTTGACGATCGATCATGGGCGCGGGGGCGATCAGGATTTGCTTTCAATCCATATTCCTACGAGGCGACAACGTTGTCGTGGTTCGACTCTGGGCGCTGCCATTTGTTCAGGCGCGAGTTTGCGATTGAGGATGTCGATGCCATTAAATGGCTGATTCTCAGAATCGATTACAGTGGCGGTTTTGTGGCGTGGCTTAACGGCGAGGAGATTGTTCGGCGGGGTTTGTCTGGCGGAGAGGGAACACCTGTTGCATGGGACGCACCGGCTGAGGCCCATAGCAGAGGTGTACCCGAGGAAATAGACGTTTCAGAATGCGCGCACCACTTGTGCCGAGGGACGAACGTCCTTGCAATCCAGTGGCACCATGCTCCGGGTTCATCGTCATATGGGACGGCTATGGTTGCCGAACTGCTGGCGAACTTCACTCGTGGGCCGGTGATCCAGAACAGTTCCACAAGGGGGACGACAGTTGTCTGGAAGACTTTGGCGTCCACAGACAGTGTGGTTGAATACGGCCCTACAGCCAGCATGGGGAATGTGGCGGAGAACTGTGAGTTGACAAAGGTTCATGCGGTTGCTTTGACGAATCTGGAGCCGGATACGCTCTACTATTATCGGGTAACGAGCTCTTCAGGGGACAAGAGAGCCGTATCACCTGTGTTTGCTTTTAGGACCTTGCGAGAGTCCGGCCCGTTCAGCTTCACTGTCATGGCGGACATGGGATTGGGGTCTGTGCCGCAGTACACGATCGCGGAAGTTGTGCGCGGGTCGGGCCCGGACATTGTGTTGGCGGTGGGTGATCTTGTGTATCCTTCGTACACCGCGGGGCGGGAGGATTTGAGGTTTTTCAGTGTATATGGACCGCACATGCGGAGTACGCCGTACTATGTTGTGGCTGGGAACCACGACACGATGGTGACGATGGGCGCCTCTCCGCCCGCTTTCTTTGAAGCTTTTTACATGCCCACCAACGATGTTTCCCCGGCGGTTCACGCTTTGGCAGGAACAGGGCCCGAGTATTACTATTCGTTCGATCATGGGGACGCGCATTTTGTCGGTTTGTATGTTATTTTGATGGGCAGCACGTATGGTCTGACGAACGGCTCACCGCAATTGCAGTGGCTTGAGCGGGATTTGGCGGCCTCGAAAAAGCCGTGGAAATTCATTTTTGTTCATCATCCGGTGGTTTCGTCCAATGGACACAGAAAGGACGATTACAACTACAACGGCATTCCGGATTGCGTTGACCTTGGCAATCTGTTGTTTCCGCTGGCACGCCAATACGGCGTGCAGATGATCCTCGCCGGGCACGACCACGTGTACACAAAATTCAATCCAATTGGGGGGATCTACTCTGTCGTGACGGGCGGCGGAGGCGGGCCGTTGTACTGGCTTAGCGAGTGTGATCCGGCCACGGCGCAATTCTGGGCCCGATACGAATGTGTCAAAGTGAGTGGTGATGCAGACGAATTGCGAATGGAGGCGCTTGCGGAGGATGGAACAGTCTTTGACACGATGTATATAAGGCGCACGCCGATTCCGCGAACGGTTTTTTCCGCTGCGTGGGGCAAACCGTGTATCGAACTGCAACCGGCAAATGACGGTGACGGCAACATTCGGGGACAGGTGTTTGATTTCGTGGGGAACCCGATCCCGACTTTGCCGGGCGATTTCTCGAACATGGGGCGGCTGTGGGTGAACCGGGACCATTTCAACCTTTACCTCGGTTTCGAGCAAGTGATGCTTTACTCTTCGAACGTACTGTACCTGTTTATCGAAGTCCCCGGGCAAAAGGGAGTCGAGTCTTTGGCCGGGCTCGGCAACGGCTTGATTGATCCTGATGGCGAGGGCGTTGACGGACTCGATTTTGCTGAGAACCTGTCGTTCAAGGGGTTTCGGCCATCGGTTGCGTGTTTACTGGGCGATGAGTATGCCGATGGGCAGCGCAGATCTTTCAAACGGCCGGGGATCGGCCTTGACACGGGTCAAGGCGTGTTTCGTCTCGACGCTGGTTTCAGCAGCGTCGATAACGTCCGAATCCAACAATACAACCGATCGCCACAAATCATTGGCTCCTCGCAACAGGATCAGGCATGGGACAAGGAACAGAATGCCGGGTTTATCGAGATCGCGATTCCATTCGCAGCTCTGGGAATGACCAACGGCGTCGGCATCATCAAACTTGGCGCTGTTGTCGGCGGGCCCGATTTTGACACATCGTTTGAGCGGCCAACTTGTTATTTCGACCGGAGTTACCTTGGCTACTCGATTGTCGGTTCCGGGATGAACGTGATCGAGTTGGAAGGAATTGAGGTGGACCTTGGTCCTGACCTGGACGAAGATGGGGACGGGATGACGAACGCGGACGAGATTCTTGCTGGAACAGACCCGGCAGATGCGACGTCGGTTCTCAGGCTGCAAGTGGAATTTGATGTGTCCGGGACGGTGCTTATCCGGTGGCAGACTGTGCCGGGGCGTAGATACACGCTTGAGTGCGCATCGGACCCTGCGCTCGAGTTCAAGCCGGTGACAGGTTTTGAAGAACCGCGCCGGGCTGAATCCACGGCAATGTTCTACGCCGAATCCCAAGCAGCCGGAGCTGGCAAGGATGGGCGGTATTACCGCCTGGTGGTTCGACCCTAACCTGAACTCTCACCGGATTGAACTTATTTGTGCCCCTTGGGCGTTGCCCGGTGACATCAGTGGCCGAGCAGTGCGAAGGCAAGAGTCACGACGGATCTGCTGATCTGCGATTTACGCGCAGATTATCCAATATTATGGTCCAAAGGCCGCACTCTGGTGACAACTCGAGCAAACTCGCAGCGTGAAAATCTTCGCAAATATCATCGATTTCTCAGTATAATCATTCAGTTGGCAGCGATGCGCATAGTTCAAATCACGCCCGGCGCAGGCCGGATGTACTGCGGCAATTGCCTGAGGGACAACGCATTGGTTTCGGCGTGGAGACGCCTCGGGCACGATGTCATGATGGTGCCGGTGTACCTGCCGCTTACTTTGGACGAGCCCGATGCGAGCAAGGGCAGTCCGATATTCTTTAGTGGTTTGAACGTTTATCTTGATCAAAAACTTCCCTGGTTTCGCAAGGCCTCGGGCAAAATGCGTCATTGGCTTTCAAGTCCGGCGTTACTTGGTTTGGCGGGTAGATTCGCAGTTCGGACGCGACCTGAAAAAGTGGGTGATCTCACGCTCTCGATGCTGAGAGGCGAGGAGGGAAATCAAGCTCGTGATCTCGACGAAATGATTGGCTGGTTGCGCGCCGGTGCGCGCCCAGATGTTGTTTGTCTTTCTAATGCATTGTTGCTTGGGATGGTGCGCCGGCTAAAGCGCGACCTTGGCGCGAAGATCGTTTGTTACCTCGGAGGGGAGGACACATACATCGACGCCATGCCCGAACCTTGGCGAGGCCGGATATGGGAGACTTTGATTGAGCGCGGGCGTGAGGTGGACATGTTTGTGGCGCCGAGCAGGTTTTACGCGTCGGAAATGCTCGGGCGAATGAAGATGCCCGAGGACAGTTTGCGTGTTATTGGGCCCGGCATAGACCTCTCGGATTATCCTGCCGACCCAGCGGTAGTCAGATCTTATGCCGGGGTACAACCACCCGTTTTGGGTTTCTTCGCGCGGATGTCACCTGAGAAAGGTCTGGACAAGCTCGTCGAGGCCTACATCGCTCTGCGGCAATCCGGGCTTCAACCAAATCTGAAACTTGTCATTGGCGGGAGTTACAGCCCGGCAGATGCTTCGTTCGTCAGACGCTTGCAGAAACAACTCGGCGCATTCGGTCTGCTGGGCGACGTTGAGTTTCGACCGAACGTGGATCGGAACACGAAGATTCGTTTGCTGCAATCCATGACGGTTTTTTCCGTGCCGGTGCGTTACCGCGAAGCGTTCGGCATGTATCTTCTTGAAGCGATGGCTGCAGGTGTGCCGGTTGTCCAACCGCCGACAAACGCCTTTCCTGAAATTATCGAGGATACAGGGGGCGGCGTGATATGCGAGTCGGACGACACGCCTTCACTTGCCAAGGCAATCCAGCAGGTATTGGAGGACGCTGATTTGCGCAGGAAACTGGCTGCTAATGGTCACCGCGCAGTGCGCGAAAAGTACGACGTTAACGTGATCGCCCGGTGCTACATCGAAGCGTTCGGGTGAGGATAATGCGGAACCCGGCCACTGCGCGCGCGGTCAAGCGGCGAATCGGTGTCGTGCCCGAAAACCTTGCGCTGTTCGACAATCTGACCGCCCGCGAATATCTGACATTAACCGGACAAATGTATGGCCTTGCCTTGCCAACGGTTCTCGACCGGACCAATGAGCTTCTGGCCATGATGGGATTCGAGGCCGATGAAAAGAAGCTTGTCATCGAGCATTCGCATGGCATGCGAAAGAAACTGACTCTCGCTGCCGCCCTCATCCACAACCCTAGCCTCCTGTTTCTCGATGAACCGTTCGAAGGAGTGGATGCCGTCAGTTCGCGAATTCTGCGTGATACGCTCAAACGATGTGTGGACAGAGGCGCCACGATCTTACTCACATCGCACGTCCTTGAAATCGTCGAACGTCTTTGTTCGCATGTGGGTATCATTGTGAAGGGAAACTTGTGGAACAGGATTCAATGGATCACATCCGGCAAAACGGTTCGCTCGAAGAACGATTCCTCAAAGCTGTTGGTGCGGACCGGGTGACACCGCAGAAACTGAGCTAGTTGGAATGAATCGTTCACAGTTACGAACCATTCTTTGGCTCAGGTGGCAGCTCACATGTAACCGCATCAGACGACTCGGGACCGTCAATGCGATTGTCACATGGGCGATATTCGCTGTTGGTTGTCTCGCTGCGCTGGGCGGAAGCATTGGCGGGTTTCTCCTCGGGCGTTTTGCGCTTGCCAAGTCGCAACCCATGGTCTTGTTGGGTGTCTTGGACATGGCCGTTTTCTTTTTCATTGTGCTCTGGTTGACGAGCCTATTGGTTGAATTGCAGCGGAGCGAAAACATCGATCTCACCAAACTGCTCCACCTGCCCATCTCGCTTTGGAAGGTCCTTGTGGTGAACTATGCTGTTTCGCTGTTTACCCCCGGCATTATTTTGACGGTGCCCGCGCTCACGGGTCTAACAATCGGCCTTGCACTCGCGCGCGGTTTCCGTTTGCTCCTTCTTTTGCCGTTGGTGCTTGCTTTTGTGTTTATGGTCACGACATGGACATACAGCTTTCGGGGCTGGCTCAGCACGCTCATCGCCAATCCACGTCGCCGCCGCGCAATCATCGCAACGCTGACCATGGTGATGATCATTGCCGGTCAGATCCCACATCTGCTCCTTAACACCAGTTGGGCAAGGACCAGAATCTTCGCCGAAATCAAGTCGTCTGAGACACCTTCGCGCTCGGGCAAACCTGCTGACACAAACCTTGCCGATACAGCTTCTCCGTCTCCTTCGATCTCCCCTACGAAAGCTGTCCGAACTACCCGAACGGCAAGCCGACAAACCAGCTCACTTTGCCGCATCCAAAGCCACACTCAGTTTCAGAATATGAAACAGATCAGCACGGCAAAACGGCAGGTCAACCTGACGTCCCAGCTCATCGGCTGAGGTTCGCATCAGCCATGCCCGGGCCGTGAATGCACCAGCCGCGAGGTCGGGCGGGTCAATGTAGTTCTCTCCAAAATGCACCTGTCGTTCCTCTCCAACCAACCACCACGTGGCGTGTAAACGCTCGAACATCTGCCATACCGGCAGAACAGCTTTGTTCGCTCGGTCGCGTATGCAACCTGCCAGTTCAGGGGAGAGGCCGTCGAGCAACCAAACCTTGTGGCGGTGCGGAGCAACGCACAAGAACAGGCCGTTCCCACGTCCAATGAACCTGTCAAGTTCTGCAACTCCGTTGAAGGTGCCGAGGCCGGCCTCGGCACCGACCTGTCTCCACCAACCTGCAAGCGCCTCGCAGTTCGTCTCGAACCGGCTTTTGGCGTCTGCAAACGTTTCATCGTCACCGGCCTTTTGCGCCAAATCCTGAATTGCAAGCAAAGCCCGGAGGTAGCGATTTGCATACAGGTCGCCCTTGGCGGTGTCCAACTTCCAGCCCGTGGCCACAAACTCACGATAAGCCCCTCGGATCTCCGGCCAACGTTCGAGTACTCGCCCGGTTTGGCCGCAACGTTGTCCGTACAACCACGCCGCATACACGCCGGCGAACCGATGCGGCGGTTGATCAGCGCCAACGCGCAACAATGACTCGGTGGGCGGTGGCGACCATTCGCGCCTTTGACCCTCGTTCAAAGCAAGTCGCCCTGCCATGGTGTAAGGTGGACATCGCTCAAACTCATCGGCGAGCAAAGCCAAAACGGCTGACTGTTGATTTGTCTCCAAATGCGGATACGCCCGACTCAACGCCTCGAGAACTGCGGCAGTGTCATCAAAGAAGAACTGCCTCCCGGCAAGGCCGGGCTCGACCATCAGCGGCGCCCAACGCGCTGAGAGAAATTCTCCAACATTTCGACCGAGCTCGGCGCGCAGCATCGACGCCGTTGGCGCCGCCGGAGTTGGTCTGCGAACCGTTTTCACGTCGCCGCCTCGAATCACGCGGACCGGCGGCACGGGGCCGCTCTTTCCCGGTGCCAAACAGAGCACCCGGCTACCCGTCTGCCAGTAAATGCGGTCGCCAGCCAGAGCAACACCACCGCGACCCGGACCGTGCCATTCGTTGCGCGCCCATGGCGGATTCCGTAAGCCGCCGTATGTGTCGCGCTCACCGTGAATCGTGACAAGGTTGCTCTGCACAAGATCGAAAGCGCTGAGTGTTCCCTGGTGCACAATCAAGACCGTATTGCTTGCGACAAGAAAATGCTGGCTCTCGTCTGCGGTGCCCCAGAACGTGTTCCATGGCGGCTGAAACCCATGCCGATGGAAAAGCAGTTTCACACGGTTCGACTCGAGATCATACACCCCGAGCGCCACCATCGGCGCCACCCCAAGGTTCCAGTTGCCGTAAGCGCTACGGAACAAGACCAGCAACCGGCCATCGATCGTCATGGCCGGTGGCACACCCACACCCTGACAGCCCGCAGCCCATAGAATCGGTGCCGGATCAAGCTCACGACCGGATCGAGCGTCAAACACGAAAAACGTCTGCGCATGCCGATTGGTTGCGACATATTCCGCCACGGCAGCCTGCTCGAGTTCCAACAATTCAGGAGTCCCACGAGCTGCCTCGCTCTTGCGCCACGCGTCCAGTTTCTGCCAATCGCTGTCATCAACGTTAGCCTTTGCCGCAAGAAACCTCCGATCACGGTTTATGCGGTCGGCGAAATTGTGCACGGGGTTCGTCCGCACGATGACAAGGGCTCGATCCCCGTGTTTGACCACGACCGGATAATAATCGCGTGCGCTCTGCCCTGAGAGCCGTTTCGATTCCCACACAATCTCACCGGTTGAAGCCCGCATTGCCACCAAATGCAGCGCTTCGGTTGTTACAAACACCAACCCTTCAGCAACTGCTGCCGTTTGGCGAATCGGTGACCCGATTCCCCGCCGCCAATTCTCATGGCCGTCAACTGTGTTTACCGCCACCATATCGCCTTGTCGTGTGCCGATAAACGCAACGCCCCCATGAACGACCGGCGCAGCCGCGCATCCCCCGACGTCTGTGACATACACCCAACGCGCTTCGCCACTCGACGCGTCAAGGCCGAACAATCTCCCCGCCGTGTCGGCCGCAACAACAACGTTGCCGGTCACCGCTGGCGACTGAAGAAATGGCACGCCGCTGTCGAACCGCCACAGCGCGTCGCCTGTCAAGACATCAAGGGCATAAACGCTGCCGCCATGCGTGGCAACATATACACGGCCTCCGGCGACGATTGGTTCCATGGCGGTTCCCAAACGCTCATTCTCGAATTCAACTGCCCATGTAGGATGATAAGCGGACCGGATCTCGACCTCTGCGTACCCATCGTGACAAGCGTCGCCCCGCAACATCGGCCAGTCAGCAAGGGCTTGATCCGCCCCAAGCAATCCACTGAGCACTGCCAGATGCAAAAACCATCTCCGAGCTTCCACACGGGACCACGCGCATATCATGATGGAATGGTAAATCTCGTCTTCGCCACGACAAGCATCAATCACGCTTTGATGAACTTCGGGTTACTACCGTGGCCTGCAATACGAACGCATGGTGAAAAGCCGAGTAGAGGACGCCTAAATATGGGGACAGACACGGAATCTGGGCGACCGGAATTTTGACCCGCTGGACCCGTCCAAGCGCCGGTCAGGCGGTCGAGGCTGGCTGCGGCACCCAGATATGGGGACAGACACGATATTTGGCCCGGGCCGCCAAACTTTCGACACGCCGGACCCGACCAAGCGCAGGTCTGGCGGTTCCAAGCCAGCTGTGACGCCCAGATATGGGGACAGACATGATGTCCGGTATACCGATCAGGAACGTTCAACGTGAAACGTTCAACCCTCAACTTTCGACGGGGTGACCGAAAGGGCGCATGGTGACCGGGATATGGGGACAGACACGGAGTTTTGCCGGTCGGCGGTGCAAATAGAGGGACAGACACGATATTTGGGCCGGGCGACCGGACTTTTGACACATCGGAACAGACCCAGCGACCGGTCGAGTGGTCCAACCGGGCTGCGGCACCCACATATGGGGACAGACACGATGTTCGATATACCGATTGGGAACGTTCAACGTCCAACGTTCAACTCTCAACTTTCAACGGGGTGACCGGAAGGGCGCATGGCGGGCTGGATATGGGGACAGACACGGTGTTCTGCCGGTCGGCGGTGCAAATAGAGGGACAGACACAACATTTGGCCCGGGGGGGCCGGACTTTTGACCTGCTGGACCTGTCCAAGCGCCGGTCAGGCGGTCGAGGCTGCCCCGGGGCACCCGGATTTGGGGACAGGCACGATGTTTGGGGGCCGGCAGAGCAAATAGAGGGACAGACACGATGTCCAGTATACCGATCAGGAACGTTGAACGTCGTCGAGGTGGGGACGTCGGTTGCCCTGCGCCCCCCCCTCACAGATCCCGGCGGGCGGTATTCCCGCACCGGGCTCTTCATGTCAATTCGCTCACGCATACGCCCACCGGCTGGCCCAAGATCGCAGAAAAATCCAACGACCCTTGGCCGTATCTCTGT
>Ga0209162_1001835_pt1 | contig 19816 bp, 19 predicted proteins | sample YNPNPMetaG_FD_187121 | JGI IMG/M metagenome (GOLD analysis project Ga0209162, IMG submission 187121) | Anoxygenic and chlorotrophic microbial mat microbial communities from Yellowstone National Park, USA - YNP NP MetaG (SPAdes) (version 2) ... | reverse complement strand
GTCCCGATCTTACCTTTCAGTATCCTCGAACGGATCGAACGCGCTGCAACCGCCACTATTGTACCACAAAAAGGCAAAAAAGACCAGCAAATAAACGCCCATCTGGCCGAATTGGGCCTCTCCAACGCCCCACCAGCCCGTTTCCACGCCCCTTTGCGCCGTTTTTTTGCCACCCCCTCTACCTCCCTGTCGTAAATCGTTTTCTGCACCAAAATGCCGTCGATTTGCGACTGCACCCCCTGGAAGGGTCACAGGACGCTTTATGCTGCCCCCAATGGACACGTCCACCCCTTCGCCCCCCTGCACCCTGCTTGACGGCGCTTCCATCGGGGTTATAATCCTGCCTATCTCACAACAAACACAAAGAGGAACATGGCCGAACCAGCAATCGTCGCTCGTGATCTGTTCTACCGCTACGGCAACCTGGTCGCCGTCGACCCCATCAGCTTCGAGGTCGCCGCTGGCGAAATCCTGGGCCTCCTCGGTCCCAACGGCGCCGGCAAGACCACCACGGTCAAGATGCTCAGCGGCGAGCTGCACCCCCACGAATGATGCCGGAACAGCCCGCCCTGGAGATCCGCCGCGCCTGTCCTGCGGACGAAGCGGCCATCGCGCGCCTGCTCCAGCTCACCTCTCGTCCCTCCACCATGGCCTGGCGCTGGCAGCAACATCTGGAGGACGAGACGTTTCTGGTGACCCTCTGGCGCAGCCGCCTGGTCGGCGCCATCCTGGCCTGGCCCGACGCCGGACCGGTGGCCTGGGTGCGCCTGGGCACGCTGGACGGCGGCTTCCGCCTCGGTCCGTGGCTCGATCAGTGCCTGCCCCTGCTGATCCCCCCGCTGCGACGGCTGGGCGCACGCATGCTGGCCTGGATGGACGTGGCAGCCTGGGCCGGTCCTGCCCTCCAGCAGAGAGGCTTCCGGCTGCTGAGTCGCCTGGTGACGATGGTCAAAAAAGACCGCCGCCTGCCGCCCATCGGCGCAGTCAACGCCGTGCTGCGCCCGGCCACGGCTGCTGACCTGCCGGCGCTGCTGCGGCTCGACCACGCCGCTTTTTCGCCGCCGTGGTGGCTGGGCGGGGCGACGCTGGAGCGCGCCCGGCGCGAAGCGCTCTGCTTCCTGGTGGCCGAGCGCGAGGGACGCCTGCTGGGCTACAGCGAGGCCCAGTTCACACCCAACGGAGCGCACATCGGCCGTCTGGCCGTCAGCCCCCTGGCGCAGGGGCAGGGCGTCGGCCAGACGCTGCTGGCATCCACCCTGCGTTGCCTCTGGCAGCAACGGGTCACCCACGTCACGCTGAACACGCAAGAGTCCAATCTGACCTCGCAGCGGCTCTATGCGGCGTTTGGCTTTGTCGCCGTGCCGCGCCGGGTGGTGGCCTGGCAACGGGCGATCTAGGCCAGCGCCTGGTCGCAGTCGGCGCGGTAGCCGCAGGCGGCACAGCGGCGGGGGTCGTCGTGGTTGCGCCAGGCGCCGCCCGCCGCCAGGTCGCGGCGCATCTCTTCCAACACCGCCAGCAGTTCTTCTTCCAGCTCGCGGGTGTAGGGCACCTCGAAGGCGCGGTCGGCGTAGCGGATGATGCCGTAGGGCGGACGGCGGCCCGCCGCCTCGCCCAGCAGCAGGCAGTAGGCGGCGAGCTGGAGGACGTGGCTCTCGTAGGGCTGGCGGGGGGCGCGGCCGGATTTGACCTCCACCGGGATCAGGTCGGCTCCGTCGGCGACGACGTAATCCGGCCGTCCGGTCAGAGCGTGGCGGCGGGAAAAGAAGGGTCGCTCTGTCCGCCGCCACGGTCCCACGTCCGCAGCGATGACGCGGCCCTGCGGCAGCCCTGCCCGGACGCGGCCTTGCCGCCCCAGCCATAACAGCAGCAGGGCGGCAAGCAGGAGCAGGATAAAAAGCCCCACCATGGACACGGCCTGGTCGAACTTTATGGCCGGAGCAGGGCGGCGATGGCAGCCAGCGCCGCCAGGAAGAGCAGCAGCCAGGCCAGCCGCGTCAGCAGGGCGGCGACGCGTACCTGCCGGCCGTGGCGGCGGTGGGCTGCTTCTCCCGCCTCCATCTCGCGCCAGCGGGCCGAGGGCCGCCCCTCGACCGCGCCCAGCCACCAGGCGCGGGCGCAGAAAGCATAGCGGCCCACCTCGCTGGCGCGGATGATCCGCTCCGTCGTCTCGTCAGCCACCCGTGCGCTCCTCGAAACGCTCCAGCGCTTCCGACAGGCGGTCCTGACGCAGCGCCTGCGTCACGTCGCCGCGTGTCCGCTCCAGCACGCCGCGCAACTGGTCCACCCGATGGCGCAGGCCGTAGGTGACGGCGTCGGGAAAGTCGAAGGTGAAGAGCAGGTCGTAGGCCTCGTCCATCGTCGCCAGCAGCCGCTCTGCCTCCGCCGTCCGCTCACGCCGCAAGAGGTCCAGGCAGCGGCGGCGCAGCTCAGAAGCCGCCTCGCACAGGCCGTTGAGGTAGGTGGCGAAGGGCACGTCCAGCGTCTCGGGGGCAGGCAGGGGGCCGCCGCGCATCAGCGCCACCGTCAGGTGGGCCTCGACCAGCTCTTTCAGCGCGTCCTGGGTGTAGCCGGCATAGAGCAGGTCGGGGTAGGGCTGCAACGGAGCGACCATCACAGCGGCCATGTCGCTGGCCTGCGTCAGCAACTCGTCCGCCTCAGCCCACGCCTCGCGGTGGGCGGCGCGGATGGCCGAAGCGCAGAGGCGAATGAGCTCCCGCGAACTCTTCAGCGCGCCGTCCCGCGCCTCATTGCGCGCCGAAAGGTCGGCGCGGATCCGCTCGGCGATGCCGTTCAGGGTATCCATGTTCATCGTCGCTCTAGGGCCTGATGCTCACCTCGATCACCAGGCTGGAGAGGGAGGGAGAAGGCAGGCTGAACGTCTCGCTGGTGACCAGGGTGCTGCCGCCCTGGCTGCGATAGACAACCCAGCGGAAAGGCCCCTTGCCGGCCAGTTCCTCTGGCAGCCACCACGCCTTCCAGCCCACGCCGTCAGCGACCTTGTCCAGCGTGCCCTGCCAGCCATCGACGCTGTGCCAGACCCCTGCCGCGTCCTGCCACTGCACCACGGTCCACAGCTCCTGCCAGACCAGGCCAGAGGCAACCCATCTCTCGTCGAAGGTCGCCTCGAGGACGATCAGAGCGCCGGCAGCTTTTTGAGCGCCTTCCGGATGCGACGGCAGCATCGTGGGGCGCGGCGGCAGGTTCGGCGGGGCCGCCTGCGCCGGGCCGGAAAAGGTGCACAGCGTCAGCAAGGCCAGCCCGATGGTCAGCCCGGCTATCGACCAGGCCATCCAACGTTTTTGTGCGCGCATGTTTGCTCTCCTTTCACCTGAGCCCTGGGCGACCGAAAGGCGCCATCGCAGGGCCAGTGGTGCTGTTGTGCAATACCAGAGGCAGATAGATTGCCCTCTGCCGGAAGCCAAAGTCGTTGCCCGGCGCAGCCAGGTCGTCGGCCTGCAACGGCACGGCGTAGCGGAGGGGGGTGATGGCCGCGTTGCACATGCCCATGTCGGCCCCATCGACCTCAACCACGTAATCCAGCGCCGGGCCGCCGGGCGGGCCGGCAGGGACAGCGCTGAAGAGGTATTGTCCATCGCCGGCGGTGTCCTGGCTTTCGCGCAGCACGTCGGGCTGACCGTCGCCGTCCGTGTCATCGTAGAGATTGACCGTGACGCCGGCCACGCCCTCGCCGCTGTCATAGAGGCCGTTGCTGTTGTGGTCACAAAAGACCGTGCCGCTGACCGTACCCAGGGCAAAGAGGCCCATATCCTCATCCAGGTCGTCGGCGCTGAGGGCAATGTTGCCGATCTGCGCCGTGGCGGCGTCGGCATCGGAGTCGATGTCGTCGCTGCCCTGATCCGCCGGGCTGATCTCCCAGCCAGGGGGGATGGCAGGGAAGTGGATGCAGTAGGAGCCTGCGGTCAGATTGGCAAAGAGGTAGGAACCGTTGACGGTGGCCGTGCTCTGGGCAGGCGTCCCGCTGCAGTTGTCATTGGCGTAGAGGTCAACGGCCAACGCATCGACGCCCGGCTCGCCCGCGTCCTGGATGCCGTCCTGGTCCGTGTCGTACCAGACATAGTCACCCAGCGAGAGCGTCGCCGTCGGCACACAGGCCTGGATGATGACATCGTCGATGTACCAGCCCTCGCGGCCTACGCTGGAATCGGAGGCCAGGACAAAGCGGAAGCGCACCGAATGGCCGGCGTAGGCGTCCAGGTCGACAATCGAGTTGAGCCAGTTCTGCGGGTCGCCGCACCAGGCGTCGTTGCCGGCGCGGGGGTTGGAGAAACCGGTGCTGATCGGCCCGTCGTAGGGATCGGTGGCCAGGCCGGCGGTGATCTGCGTCCACGGCCCGCCGTCGACCGAGACGTCCAGCAGGCCGCCGTCGTAGCAGCCGCCGGAGCGCGGCTCCATGGTCTGGTGGTTCCAGAACTGGAGGGTGAGGGGGGCCTGACCGGTGGGCAGGGCGATGGCGGGGGTTTGCAGGTACTGGTTGCTGACCGTGGAGGGGTCGTTGGCGTGGTAGGCATAGCTGCCGCTGTGGGCGCGGGCGGTGGAGAAGGCCCATGTGTCGCCCGTGCCGCCGTGGCTCCAGCCCGGCGCGCCCGATTCCATGTTCTCGCTGAGGAGCGCCGTGGGCGTGCTGCCGGGGCCGCAGTCACCCGGCAGGGGGTGGGTAGTAAAGGACCAGGCAGAGGAGTAGGCGCTGCTGCCGCAGCCGTTGTCGGCGCGCACGCGCCACCAGTAGAGGGTGCTGCTGTTCAGGTCGCTGGTGATAGTGTGGGTAGTCGTGTCCACGTCGGTGCTATAGACCAGGCTGCCGAAGGTGGGGCTGGTCGAGACTTCCAGATGGTAGATGCCGGCCTGGCTGACCGCGTTCCATTGGAACGTGGGGCGCAGGTCAATGTTGGTGGCGCCGTTGGCCGGAGCGGCCAGCGTCGGCGCGCCGGGGGCAGCGCTGGCGAGGTTGAAGGTGACGGCCTTGACAACGGTATCGGAACCCGAGACGCCGCTGACGTCGATCCCATAGTTGCCAGGAACGGCCGCGCCAGTATTGCCAATGGTCAGCGTGCTGCTGTAAGGCGCTGGCTGGCCGTTGGGCACAAAACTGACTGTCGTGCTGGCAGGGTTGCCCGCAGCGGAAAGGGTCACCGTGCCCGTAAAGCCCGTGCTGGTCACGTTGACGGTATAGACGCCGTCAGCCGGGGCGCAGACGTTCAACACCTCTGGCGTGACCTCGAGATCGAAAGGCGTCAGGTTGCGCCCGTCGAGCACCTCGACGCCGCTGCCGATGGGGTCGAGCCAGTTGCTCAGGCGCGTGGCGTTCGTGCCGCCGCCGGTCCAGGAGCGGAAAAAGCGCCCGTACCAGTCCGAGTCGTTGTTGCCGCAGGCAGCATATCCGCCGTGGAGCTGGCCGATGATGCGCCCCTCCGGGCTGAAGAGGGGCGAGCCGGAGGAGCCGGGCTCGGTCGTGCCGATGTCCCAGTCGGTGATGCGGATGTGGGTGCCATCGCCAGGGACGCTCGTGCCCAGATAGGACGTGATCGAGGTGGGGTCGTTCTCGAAGCTGATGCGCTTTTCGTCGCAGTTGGGGTGGTGGATGGCGACGGCGGAAGAAGTCGCCTGGTCACGGCGATCCCAGCCGGCCAGATAAGGGTTGTGGGCCGGGTTGAGCGGGTCGTCCATCTCGATCAGCGTCACGTCCGAGGGGCTGTAACTGGCGCGGAAGATGGCGCCCGAGTTGAACTGGTTGAGCGTGCCATCGCCCGGCCCGCCGCTGGCAGGGCTATCTGGCGGGCGACACCACGAGTTTTGATAGTTCCAGTAGACGACAACCGTGGCCGCGTTGCTGGAGGTGACGCCGCAGTGATTGGCGGTCAGAAAATAGGGAGTCAGGTCCTGCGCGGTGTTGTTGACCAGCGCGCCGGTGCAGGTCCACGAGCCGTTGAGGGTATAGACGCCCACCGAGCGGATCTGGTTGCGCCAGGCGTCGACCTGCGGGAAACCGTCGGCGGCGGAGCAGATGACGTCGAGGTTGCAGGCGCCGGAGAGCGGCACACGGGGGTCGCCAAAGCCGGTATAGTCGTGGTTGACGGAGGTCAGCTCCAGCGCCAGTTGGTTGGCGGCGTCGCGGGGCAGGACGACTTCGACGACGATCTCATCGCCGCGGACGACGGGGGTCCACAACTGGCCGTGCTCCTCGTTGTCGGCGTCGGTGAAGGGGCCGACGATATGGCTGTAATCCGTGTTGTAGAGCAGCAGCCGGCCTCCTGGCGGCATGCGGTAGGTGGTAAAGCCCAGGTTGATCGAATAGGCGCCGGGCGACTGGATGCGCAGCCGCCACAGGCGTTCGCCGCCGGGCAGGGTCTCCCACGTGCCGTTGTTGGCCGGATCGACCTTGACCTCCAGCGGATAGGCAACACGGGGCGGATAGCCCTGGGCGGCGAAGAGGTCATCCTCGGCGCGGATGCGGTCGAGCTTGAGCGGCGGCATGCGCAGCAGCGCCACCCGTTCCAGCGGCTGGGCGCCCTGCGCCAGCGGCGGGGGAGGCTCCTGCTGTGGCTGCGCCTGGGCGGGCAGCGCCGCCCACGTCAGCAGGCCAATGAGCAAAGCCAGGACAAAGGGACGCAAGTTTTTCATGGGAATCCTCGGTATGCACTCAGGGTTCTTTTGTTCTACTTCTCGCTCCCGCTTCTTGCCCTGTCCGGCAGGGGCGGAGAAGCTCTTGCATTGTATACCAGACAGGCGAATTTGCCAAACGCCACGGCCTGGGGGGGCGAAGCAGTTTGTAGGACAACTGCTACCAGTTGTCCTACAAACCGGGCGGGTCCCTGCTCCCGCCGGGTCTGCGACCCGGCGGGCTTCACCGGCGGGGGGCAGCTTTCGGAGGCGGGTTTCCTGGCCTGGCGGGACGGTCGTCTGGCGCAGGCGATACTTTTCCAGACAGCGGGTGTTTTTTCTATCAGGACAGGAACTCCTGGTCCGAGAACCTGCGAGAGGACTTGCGGAGGAGGTGGCCTGATGATTTGTGTCGCTTATGCCGATCTGATGGCTGTGCTTCTTGCCTATCTCATTGGCGCCATTCCCTTTTCCTATCTGGTTGCCCGTTGGAAGGCGGGGATCGACATCTACGAGCACGGCGAGGGCAATGTCGGCGCCCGCAATGTCTACCACGTCGTTGGGCCGAAATGGGGCATCCTGGCGGCGGCGCTGGACATCGGCAAGGGGACGGTGGCTTGCCTCCTGGCTCGCCGTCTCGCCGTCTCCCAGACAGCGTTCCTGGTCGCCGGCTTTGCTGCTCCCCTGGGACACAACTTTTCCCCCTTCCTGCGCCTGCGGGGCGGCAAGGGGGTGGGAGTGACGACGGGCTTTCTGCTGGGATTTCTGCCCTATTCCACCCTCGCCGGCGGCCTGTGGCTGACGGCGATGTATCTCCTCTTTCGGGACATGAACAAAGCCCTGGTCTTGGGCATCCCTGCCGTCATCCTGCTGCCCCTTGCCTTTGGCGCGCCGCTCTGGACCGTTCCCTACATTCTCTGCCTGTTCCTGAGCCTGGCGGTGAAGAAAATCATCGACCTGCCCCACGAACGGGAGGTGTGGGCGCGCGATCCCTGGCAGGATGGACAGCCGGGTTTCTATCGGGATGACTCGGATCCCGCACAGCCGCTGCCCCGCCCATGAGCGATTGGATGTCCTCCCCCCTCTTTCCCTACCAGGTCGCGCTGACCGCAGCGCTGATCGTAGTGGGACTGAATCTCATCGCCAACCTGCGCATGATCGGGCAGGCGATGCCTTCCTCCATCAACCCGGCGGGTCTGGAATGGGTCTCAGTGCTGGTGCCGGCCCGCAACGAGGCGCGCAACATCCGCCGCTGCCTGGAGTCGCTCCTGGCGCAGGACTATCCGCTGATGGAAGTGCTGGTGCTGGATGACGGCTCCACCGATGAGACGGCGGACATTGTGGCGGAGGTGGCCCGCCGCGACCCGCGCCTGCGGTTGATCAGAGGACGACCGTTGCCGGCGGGGTGGATGGGCAAAAACTTTGCCTGTCACCAACTGGCCCAGGAAGCGCGGGGGCAGTGGCTCCTCTTCACCGACGCGGATACCGATCACCATCCCCAAACGGTGGCCTGGACCCTTACGGCGGCAAAGGAGAACCGCGCTGACCTGCTCACGCTGATTCCCCACGCCGTCACCCACACCTTGGGGGAACAGTTGCTGCTGCCCATCATCCCCTTTGGCGTGTTGGCCTGCTTCCCGCTGGCGTTGGGCGCGCGCCTGCGCATTCCCGCCCTGACCATGGCCATCGGCACCTTTCTGCTTTTCCGCCGCGAGACCTACGAGCGCATCGGGGGACATGCAGCGGTGCGCGGAGAGATCGCCGAGGATGTGGTGCTGGCCCGCCGCGTGCGCCGACACGGCGGCCGCGTGGTCCTGCTGGACGGCGCCGAACACCTGGATGTCCACTTCTACCGGGGGTTCTGGGAGGCCTGGCACGGCCTGGCAAAGAGCGCCTTTGCTGCCCTGGAAAACCGGCTCCTGCCGACCGCGTTGATGGTGCTCTTCTATGGTTTTTTGTTCCTCTGGCCGCTGGTCCTGCTCTACGCGGGGCTTGTGCAGGGGCAGATGGGGGAACCGGCGGTGCGGATGGCCCTTTTCCAGGTCTTTTTGAACAGCGGCCTGTGGTACGCCGTCGCGGCGCGCTTCCGCCTGCCGCGCAGCACGGCTTTGCTCTACCCCCTGACAGTTTTCCTGATCATATTGGTTGTGCTGGATTCCATCCGCATGACCGTCTGGAGCGGCATTGGCTGGAAGGAACGGGTGTATCGCCCGCGCGAACTGAGGTAGGGCGAGACTAAAGCGCGGTCAGGAGAGCGGCCCTGGCGTCGCGCTGCGCCAGGCGCGCAGCGCGGCGATGGCGGTCAGCACGGTCGAGAGGAACCACAACAGGTCCGGCAGGACCGTCTCCGCCCCCGGTGAAGCCAGCATCGCGCCCGAGTTGACCCAGTTGGCCATGCTGTAGGCCAGCGTCGCCAGCGCCAGCCAGGGCATCGCGCCGCGCGGGGGACCCTGCGGCGCTCGCCAGCGCTGCCAGACGGCATAGAGCATCCCCACGTCCAGCGTCGGGTAGAGCAACAGGCCCAGCCCCCCGGCGCGCGTGACATGGCCAGCCATCACTGCCGCCCGGACAAAGCCGAACCAGAGCAGGAGCGCGGCGGCAGCCATGGCGATCAGCAGTTCGACCCAGCGCCGGCCTGTGGCCGCCGTGGGGGTGAACCAGAAGGCGGCAAAGACCAGCAGATAGCGCGCCACGTAGCAGAGATCGGTCCAGGCGGGCTGCCCTTCTCCCCCCAGCACGTTGTAGATGCCCCAGCCGATGCTGGCGACCAGGGCGACCGTCTCGCCTGCCGCCAGCAGCCCCCAGAAGCGACGGCTGGCCGGGAAGCGCCAGGCCAGCCACCACAATCCGCCGGCCACCAGCAGGCTGAGCAGGAAAGAGACGCCCATCAGGGCAGCAGAGAACGGATCGCTCGTCATGGCTGGGACGGTCTGACGCCGCCAAAGAACTGGCTGGCCAGGTCGTCGCCGCCGTCAAAGAGGCGGATTTCGCCAAACTGCGCCTCGTAGCGTTCCAGGTTCTGCTGGAGGGCCTGCAGGAGCAGCTTGGCGTGCAGCGGCGTGGTGACGATGCGGGCATAGACTTTGGCCTTGGGCATGTTGGGCAGGAGGCGGGCAAAGTCGATGATGACCTCTGAGGGAGAGTGGCTGATGACGGCAAAATTGGCGTAGGTGGCCTCCAGGTCGGGCGGGAGCTCGATTTCGAGCTTTCTCCTCGGCGGCGGTAGGGTGCTCATGTTTCACTCCTTTTGCGGCACTGCCGCGCTACAAAAGACATATCCCTCGTTGCGCTGCGTGCAGATCCAGCAAGGCTCGTCGGGGTCGCGCTCGATCTTGTGGCGCAGGCGGGAGAGGTGTGGGCGGACGATGTGCTGGGCCTCCAGCTCGTTCTCCACAGAACGGCCCAACGCCTGGCGGGCCAGCTCGAGGCAGGAGAGGGTGACGTCGGGATGGAGCATCAGGCAGGCCAGAAGACTGGCCTGGGCGCGGCTCAGGCTGACCTGGCGGTCCTCTTCCTTGATCCAGACCACGCCCCGCTTGCGGTCCAGCAGCAGCGGCCCGCTGTCGATAACCTCGGGACTGGAGGCAGCAGGGTGCGATTTCCCGTCGGACGTTTGGAGGGCGCTGGCTGCCGCGGCGATGACGTCGATGTAGTGTTGCCGGCGCAACCGTTCCCAGCGCCGTTGGAGCGCCTGCGCCACGGCAGCGCCAATTTCGTCGGCGCTGCTCGGTTTCGTCAGATAGTCGGCTGCGCCGGCGCGCACCGCGGCGATGGCGCTGCCCAGTTCGGCATAGGCGGTAAGGATGATGAACATCAGGTCGGGGTAGGCGGCATGCGCCTGTTGCATCACCTCGATGCCGCTCATATCAGGGAGCTTTAGATCGAGCAGCACCAGGTCATAGTTTCCGCCGGCCAGTTGCTGGAGGGCTTCTGCGCCGCTGCCGACGCCGTCGGTCGGATAGCCCATCAACGTCAAGAGGCGCACCAGCCCGGAGAGTGTGTTGGGTTCGTCCTCCACGACCAGGATGCGCGCCTTGGGTACGGTTGGTGGCTGGACGATCATGCTTCCTCCTCATTGTCTGCTGATTGCCCCAGCGGCAGGGTGATGGTCACGATGGCTCCTCCCCCCGGGGCGTTCCCCGCAGAGATCGTGCCGCCGTGTTGTTGGATGATGGCATGGCACAGGGAAAGGCCCAGCCCTGTGCTACCCCGTTTGGTTGTGTAGAAAGGCTCAAAGAGCCTGTGCAGGGCGTCGGGGGTAAAGCCGGGGCCGCTGTCGACAAAGGTCAGCGTGACGTGTCGATCCACGTGCCGGGCGGCGATGTGCAGTGTGCCGCCCTCCTCCATGGCCTCGACCGCATTGAGCATCAGATTGAGCATGACCTGCAACAGCAGGTCGGAAGACGTATAGACCGCGGGGAGCGCGGCGGGAACATCCAACGTCAGCTCGACGCCGCTCTGGGCAAACTGGCGTTCGAGCAGAGAGACAGCCTGGTGGACAACCGTGGCAAGGGAAACAGGCTCCTGTTGCACCTGGGGAGGGCGAACCAGGTTCATGGCACGGCTGGTGATCGTCATCAGCCGTTCGACCTCATGCTGCACCAGCCGCAAGCGTGCCTGGCGCTCCTCTTCCGCCAGGGGGAAATCTATCGCCAGGTCGAGGTTGGTGCGGATGGCCTGGAGCGGGTTGTTGATCTCGTGGGCCATCGTCGCGGCCAGCCGGCCAACTGCCGCCAGGCGATCGAGCTGAAGGGCGTGCAGCTCGGCCAGCTTGCGCCCGGTGATGTCCTGTGCTGCGCCGAGCACGCGCACAACGCGCCCCTCCTGTTCGTCAAAGAGGGGCCGGTTGGTGATGCGCAGCCAGCGCACCGCACCGCTGGCTGTGACGAAGCGTACCTCGATGGTCTCTGGCCTGCCGCTCTCCAGCAGGCTTTGGACGTGCCGGTTCAGCCTGCTCTGGTCGTCCGGGTGAACCAGCGTAAACCAATCTTCGAGCGCCTCCAGCTCGGCCTGGGTGATGCCCATGAGGCGCTGGAAGGCGTCGGTGATCCACTCGATGGTCATACGACCTTCTGGCTCGACGCGGACGCTGTAGGCAAAGTCCGAGGTCAGCTCGGAGATAGCGCGGTAGCGTTCCTCGCTGGCCCGCAGCGCCGCCTCGATCGCTTTGTAGCGGGTAATGTCCTGCGCCGCGCCGAACACGCGCACAACGCGCTCGTGGGCCGCATCCCATTCCGGCCAGCCGGTGGTGCGCAGCCACCGTTCCTCGCCCGCTACCGTCCTGATGCGGAACTCGGCCTCGGAGGATTGTCCGGCAAAGAGTCTGCGCATGTTCTGCGCGGCGATGGCCCGGTCGTCGGGATGGACCATCTCCAGCCAGCGTTCGCCGAGCAGGGTGCCCGACGGGAGGCCCGTGATGCGCCAGTAGGCTTCTGTCACCCATTCGGTGGTGAACGTGCCGTCCGCATGGACGCGGGTGGCGTAGGCATAATCGGAGGTGAGTCGAGAGACGGTGCGGTAGCGGGCCTCGGATTCGCGCAGCGCTTCTTCTGTCTGCTTGAGCGCGGCGAGGGTTGCCCGGTAGATCTCCTCCTGCTCGTGCAAAAGGAGAGATTGGGTGCGCTGGCAATAACCGGCGGCGATACTGGCCCACGTCGCGGCCAGACGCGGCAGGAGCGCGGCGGTCTCTCCCTCCGTCAGTCCGCAGGCGATCTCCCCTGGCAATCCCGCCAGGGCCTGCTCCAGAGCTGTCGGGTCGGGGAGGCGAAGGTCTGCCAGCGCCTCGCCGACAGCGCGGGCGCGCTCTGGCGCGAAAGGTTCGCCGGCCAGGCAGGCGATGAGCTGGTCGGTCAGCTCCAGGGTGAGCTGGCGGAGTTGGGAGGCGTCGAGTGGGGCGGCGCAGAGGGGGTAGAGGCGGGCAAGCCACCCCTCGGCGATGGTTTCCCGGCGTTCGCACAGCGCCTTGTAGAGGGGCGAGACGGCGTTCACGTCAGAGCTTTCTTCCCACTCCGCAGTAATTGAGCGTGCGCTCTGGGTGCTCGAAGAAGAGGGTGTCTTCTTGATCTGGCCGCCAGAGGGGGATAAAAGTCAGGCCTGGTTCGACCAGCTCAAAGCCCTCGAAAAAGCGCAGGATTTCCTGACGGGTGCGCATCTTGGTTGTGGCCGCGCCGGCAGAGATTTTCTGGATCTGTTCGAGGACATCAGGAGGGGCGCACTCGTAAGAGGTGTGAACGATGGCCATATAGCTGCCCGGGGCCATTCTGTCGCGCGCTGTGCGCACAGCCCCATAGGCCTCGTCATCGTCGGGGATAAAGTGCAGCAGGGCCAGGAGGATGAGCGCAAACGGTTTCTCGTAATCGATCAGCGCCCGCACTTGCTCATGGTCCAGGATGGATTCGATCTGGCGAAAGTCAGCCTGGATAGCTGTGGCCAGGGGGTTGCCCCTCAGGATCGCCAGGCTGTGGGCTATGGCGATGGGGTCGATGTCGACGTAGACGACGCGGGCGTTGGGATTTCGCGCCTGGGCAATTTCGTGGACGTTGCTGGCGGTTGGGATGCCAGAGCCGATGTCGATGAACTGGTCGATGCCCTGGTCGGACAGGAAGTGGACGATGCGGCGCAGGAGGGCGCGGTTGGCGCGGGCGACCAGCGGCAGGTCGGGGTAGAGCCGTGCGATCTGGTCCGCCATGACCCGGTCGACCTCGAAATAGTGATAGCCGCCGAGCATATAGTCCCACATCCGCGCCACGGAAGGCCTGTCCACAGGGACCTCGGGGGGAGACCAATCAACTTGCATTGTTCCTCCTCAAAAAAACAGCTTGATGGCGATTGTAGCATGGTCTGGGCGATTGGACAACCGAAATTCGTAGGACAACTGCTCGCAGTTGTCCTACACCGCAGCGCCCGCTTGCCCCCTCTCCCCTCCGGTGGTAGAATGAGCGCATCACAGCAACCCGGCAGGAATCGCGTGCATATTCGCAAAGGCCGTCCAGCCGATTTGAAAGCCTGCTTGCAGCTCGATCACTCGATCAGCAGTGAGTACGCCTGGCGCATGGAGCAGCAGGAGAACGAAGGGATCATCACGGTCACCTTCCAGCCGATCCGCCTGCCGCGCAAGGTCGAAGTGGCCTACCCCCGCCAGGGCGAGGACCTGTTGAACGGCTGGCAGAACTGTGATCTCTTCCTGGTCGCCAGCAACGGCCAGCGGATTTGCGGCTACGTCGCCGCCCGCGCTCTTCCTGGCCATGGCCTGGCCTGGGTGCAGGACCTGGTCGTTGGCGCTGCCTTTCGCCGCGCCGGCATCGGCGGGCAGTTGTTCCGCGAAACGGTCGCCTGGGCCCAGCAGCAGAAACTCAAGCGGCTGGTCGTCGAGGTACAGACCCGCAACTACCCCGGCATCTGCTTCTGCCGGGCGATGGGCCTTTCCTTCAGCGGCTACCATAATTGCCACTGGCGCTCGCAGGACATTGCTCTTCTGTTCGGCACCACGCTGCGCTGAATCGAACGGGAATGAGTTGGCTGACTTCCATTGACTGGGTGGGGCTGCTCTCGCTCATCAACGCCGTTCTGACTTCGGCAATCGTTATCTCTGCCTTTGCTCTGCTGGTCTATATCACCATCTACAACCTGCGCAGCAGCGTCGCGCGCTCTTTCTCCATCCTCCTGGCCTGCGTGCTCTTTGTCTATTTCGTCGATCTGGCCGTCGCCGGCGCCGCCGTCGAGACGGTGCTGCACTGGCTGCGTGTCCAGTGGCTGGGCATCGCTTTCACCCCGGCAGCCTACCTGCATTTCAGCGATGCCCTGCTGCGGACGACCAACCGCCACAGCCGCGCGCTCTCGGCCGCCGTCCGCGCCGCCTATGCCCTGGCCGGGCTGACCCTCCTGGTCGCGGCCTTTACCGACCTGCTGGTCTGGGACGGCGTGCAAGAGGTTGGTGCGCCTCACCTGCGCGCCGGGCCTCTTTTCCCTCTCTTTTTCTTCTACTTTGCCACAGCCGTCATCTGGAGCGGGATCAACGTCATCCTGGCCTGGCGGCGTTGCCTGACCTCGACATCGCGTCGGCGCATGACCTATCTAGCCCTGGCCTTTGCCGCCCCGGCGATCGGCTCCTTCCCCTATCTGCTCGTCACTGGCTGGCCGCAGCAACTGCCCGGCGTCATATTCTGGCTGCTGCTCATCCTGGGCAACCTGGCGGTAGGGCTGATGCTGCTGGTCATGGCCTACCCGGTGGTGTTCTTTGGCGCTTTCACACCCGACCGCGTGGTCAAGCACCGCTTTGTCCGCTTTCTGCTGCGCGGTCCGGTGCAGGCTGCCGCTGTGGTCGTGGTCATCATTGCCGCCTCGCGCGCCGACGGCTTTCTCGGCCTGCCTGCCCTGCGCCTCTCCCTCTTCGGCGCGGTGATCGTCATCCTGCTGGTCCAGCTTGGCGTGGAGCTGGTCAAGCCGTTTATCGACCGCCTGCTCTATCGGCGCGACCGCCAGGAGATCGCCTGGCTGCAGGAGATGAGCAACCGCCTGCTGACCAGCACTGACCTGCGCCAGTTCCTGGAAAATGTGCTCACCGCCCTGTGCGACCTGCTGCGCACGCCGACGGCCTTTGTCGCCGTCATCGAAGGCGGACAGGCGCGCCTGGAGGTTGTCTGCGGTTCGCTGGAAAGCGGCCCTTCCCTGCCACCCGGCGAAGCGCTGGACAGCCTGGCTGCCCCGTCTTCTTCCCTGACCGCGCGCGGCCGCTTTTTCATCTGGGATGGCTACTGGCTGCTGCCCTTGCGCGACCGCTCCGGCGAAGGCATGCTGGGCGTGCTGGGAATGGTCGCCCGCGCCTCCGCACCCGACCTCTCGCCGCAGGAAGAGGCCGGGCTGGATATCCTGGTTCGCCAGGTAGAAGCGGCGCTGGAGGACCGCCTGGTCCAGCAGCACCTCTTCAGCGCCCTGGGCCAGATGATCCCCCAGATCGAGGAGATCCAGCGCCGCCGCGCGCTGCTGCGCTACGAGGGCACACCCGCCCTCACCAGCCTGAACGAGCCGATGGAAGACGCGTTCCAGCAGTGGGTGCGCGACGCGCTGGCGCACTACTGGGGCGGCCCCAAGCTGACCAGCAGCCCCTTGCTCAAGTTGCAGGTCGTCGAGCGGGCCATCGAGGAGCACGGCAGCCCTGTGAATGCCCTGCGCGCTGTGCTGGAGACGGCCATCGAGCGGCTGCGGCCGGAAGGGGACCGCAGCATGACTGCCGCCGAGTGGCTGCTCTACAACATCCTCGAACTCAAGTTTCTCAAGCGCTACCGCGTGCGCGATATCGCCATGCGCCTGGCGATGAGCGAGTCGGACTTTTACCGCAAGCAGCGCATCGCCATCGAAGAAGTCGCCCGCACGCTGGCGGCGATGGAGCAAGAAGAGCGCAACGCCAGAAAGAGTGCGTGAGCCGCGAATGGCTATCAGGTGCAATCTGTGTAATCTGTGTAATCTGTGGCAAACCACACGTTTCGGCTTTGTGCCAGATGTCGGCAACAAGGTGCAATCTGTGTAATCTGTGTAATCTGTGGCAAACCACACGTTTCGGCTTTGTGCCAGATGTCGGCAACAAGGTGCAATCTGTGTAATCTGTGTAATCTGTGGCAAACAGGTACGAATTGAGCACAAACAGGGGTCATCATCTTGCCGTCGTCAAGGGCGGCGGCGACCTGGGGACGGGCGTGGCCTGGCGGCTTTGTCGCTGCGGCTTTCGCGTCCTGGTGACCGAGACCGCGCAGCCCACCGTCATCCGCCGCGCCGTCGCCTTTGCCAGCGCCGTCTATGAGGGCGCTGTGGTGGTGGACGGCATCACTGCCCGCCTGGTAGCGGACGACGACGCCGCGACGGCGGCGTGGGCGGCGGGCGAGGTGCCGGTGATGGTGGACGCCGAGGGCGCGGTCATCCGCCGCCTGAAACCTGTGGTCGTCGTCGACGCCATCCTGGCCAAGCGCAACACGGGCACGCGCCGCAGCGACGCGCCCATCGTCGTGGCGCTGGGGCCGGGCTTTGTCGCCGGCGTCGACTGCCACGCCGTCGTGGAGACCCAGCGCGGGCACGACCTGGGCCGCGTCATCTGGAGCGGCAGCGCCGCGCCCAACACGGGCATCCCCGGCGTCATCGGCGGGGAAGGCGCCCGGCGGGTGTTACGCGCTCCTGCCGCTGGCCTCTTCCACCCCGTGCGCGCCATCGGCGAGCGGGTCGCCGCAGGCGAGATCGTCGCCTATGTCGACCAGACACCGGTCCGTTCCAGCCTCGACGGCGTGCTGCGCGGCATCCTGCACGACGGGCTGACGGTCCAGGCCGGCATGAAAGTCGGCGACGTCGACCCCCGTGGCGAGGCGGCTCACTGCTTCACCATCTCCGACAAGTCGCTGGCGGTGGCCGGCGGCGTGTTGGAGGCAGTGCTGACGATGCTGGCCGCTCAGGGCGTGCCGGCGGCGCCGCGCGATTGACGCCGCAGCAGCAGCGGCCCCAGCCGGTCGATCAGCCAGCCAAAGGCCGGCTCGATCCAGGGGACGAATCCCAGCACGCGCGGCACGTAGGCGACGCGCGCCGGTCGACGCAGGAGCTGCCAGATGCGCTCTGCCACCGCCCGCGGCCTGACCGCCAGCCGTTCGACCGGCATGCGCAGCGCGCCCGGCTGGGCGGCGGCGGTGGGGAACATTTCGGTGGTGACGGCGCCCGGCCGCACCACGCTGGCGCGGACGTTGCTGCCGCGCAGTTCGCGGTGCAGGGCGGTGGTAAAGGCGTCGATGAAAGATTTGGTCGCCCCGTAGAGCGCCACGCCCTGGCTCGGCAGGCTGCCGACAACCGAGCTGACATTGATGATATGCCCGCGGCCTTTTTCCTTCATGTCCTGCAGAAAGAGCAGCGTCAGCCGCACCACCGCGCTGACGTTGACCTGCAACATCTGCCGCGCCAGCGCCCAGGGCATGTTGACCCCAAAGCCGTACCAGCCCAGGCCGGCGCTGTTGACCACCACATCGGCCCCGCCGTAGGTCGAGCGGACGTGCTCATAGACGCGCAGGCATTCCGTCTCGTCTGCCAGATCGGCAGCAATGACCTCGGCTTTCCCTCCCAGCTCGCGGATCTCGTCCGCCAGTTGCGCCAGCCGCTCCTGGCGGCGCGCCACCAGGATGACGGTGAGGCCGTGCATGGCCAGCTTTTTCGCCGTCTCTGCGCCGATGCCGCTGGAGGCGCCGGTCACCACCGCCACCCGTCCGGCCCAATCGGCGCTGATCTGGCGCGATCTGGCCACCTGGTAGTAGACGGACTGCCGCAGCAGATAGGCGCGGACGAGGGGACGAAAGAGGCGGATCAGGTGGCGGCGGAAGCCGGCCAGCCTGACCATGTCGTTGACATAATCGTCAAAATCGCGCTGCTGGTAGTTGAGCAACCGCTGGCTCTCGGTCGAGTCCACCCAGTCGGTGGCAAAGGGCACGGTGCTGAAGGCTTCCTCCGGCAGCATGCCGACCCCCATGGCCTCCAGCACGCGCTGGACGATCTGGCGGTAGGTGAGCTGGCAGGCAGGGCCGCCGCCGATGAGCAGCGTCTTGCCCCAGATGTCCCGGCTGCGGGCGGCGTTGGCAAAGGCCAGCCCCACGTCGCGGGTATGCGAAAACTCCATGCGGTTGTCCAGCGGCACGTCGAACATGCCGGGGTCGAGCTGGATGGCGATCGGCAGCGTTGCCGCCAGGCGCAGGATGGCCCACTCCAGCCCTGAGGCGCGCACCATCTCTTCGCACTCGACCTTGTGGTGGGCATAGTGCTCGATCGGCTGCACCGGGTCGGCGACCGTCCGCGGCGGCGGGAGGTGCTGCGTCCGTCCAAAGACGTGGTAGGAGGAGGCAAAGACCAGGCGCGGCGGGCGGGGCTGGGCGCGCATGGCCTCGATCAGGTTGCGGGTGCCCCCCACGTTGACCTGGCGCGCCCAGTCGGGGCGGTCCTCCGACTCGACGCCGGTGGCCGACAGCTTGGGGATGATAAAGGCCAGGTGCAGCACCACGTCCTGCCCTTCCACCGCAGCGGCGACGTCCTGCGGGCGGCGCAGGTCGCCCCAGACCACCTCGATCCGTCCCGCGTAGCGGCGGGCGATGCGCTCGTTGGCCGGCGTGCGCAGGTCGAAGCAGCGCACCGTCTGCCCCTGGGCCAGCAGCGCGTCGAGCGTGCTGCGGCCGATGTTGCCAAAGGCTCCTGTCAACAAAACTTTCATTTGATCTCATTTCCTTTCTACAGCATCAAGAAAGAGGCGCACGCTCTCCTGGGTCACCTGGCCCCAGTCGGCGCCGGTGGGGTCGAGGACGCCCTGTAAGACCAGTCCCACGGCCATCGAGACGAGCAGGTGGGCGGCGATCTGCGGATCGACGGGCTGCAGGGTGCCCTCGGCGATGCCCGCCTCGATCATGGCAGCAAAGAAATCCCGATAGTGGCGGTAGGGGGCGATCGTGGCCTGCCAGATTGCCGGTTCGCGGGCGGCCTGGCCCCAGAACTCGAGAAAGATGGGCAACTGCTTGTTGGCGGCGGTCAGCACCTGACCGACCATGCCGGCCATCTGCATCAGCGCCTGGGGGACGGAGAGGGCGCTGTTGCGGACAGCCTGGAACTGGGCGTCGAGCGCGGCCAGCCATTGCTGGAGCAGCTCGAGAAAGACGGCCTGCTTGGAGGGAAAGTGGTGGTAAAAGCCGCCCTTGGTGACGCCGGCGCGCTGGCAGATTTCGGCGACGCCGGTCGCATCGTAGCCGTGCAGGGCAAAGCACTCTGCTGCAGCAGCCAGGATGCGGGCGCGCGTCTCTTCTCCACGGGTTCGGGCCATGCCCTGCTTCTTTCTGTTCATATCATACCGACCGGTTGGTATGATTTTACCACAAAACAGACTCCCTGTCAACCTCACGACCTCCAAGGGGTAGAAAAGCAACAAGACCCTAAAGGTCTTGGTTCGGACAGAAAGTATGACCGGGTCGCCAGAAAGTCAGTGTCCGCGGACAACTTTGACGGCGAAACTGGCTACCCGACAGTTTGAAATCAGGACACGGATACACACGGGTTTCACGGATCAGCACGGATGAAATCTGTACCATCCGTGCCCATCCGTGTCCCATTGAACGGGAAACAAAGACGGGCATTTACGGGTTAGCAATCCGTGTCTATCCGTAGCATCCGTGTGAATCCGTGTACTGCCCGATCAAAA
>Ga0209162_1001833_pt1 | contig 19825 bp, 17 predicted proteins | sample YNPNPMetaG_FD_187121 | JGI IMG/M metagenome (GOLD analysis project Ga0209162, IMG submission 187121) | Anoxygenic and chlorotrophic microbial mat microbial communities from Yellowstone National Park, USA - YNP NP MetaG (SPAdes) (version 2) ... | reverse complement strand
CCCATCATTCCAAAGAAGGCAAATGGCACTTTGGTCTGCGCTTCCCAGGTGAGTTGGGGCAGCGCGATCTCCGGCAAGTCCACGCGAAAACCGAGCGCTTCGAACGATGTGCCGGCGAGGTAGAGCATCGTGGTTCCGCCAACTTCTTTTTCGCCGTAGACGTGGTTGACGTACTTGCCCGGATTCTCGCGGATGCGCGCGTGAGCCAGCTCGAGCAATTCTTCGCGCGCGCCATACATCAGTGCTTGTTGCGGACACGCCGAGACGCACGCGGGTTTGTCGCGTTTGCCGCCAGCCATACAATTCTGCGCGCATTTGTTGATTTTGGGGTTGGCAGAATCCCAGTTGTATTTGGGAATGCCAAACGGACAAGCAATCATGCAGTAACGGCAACCGATGCACAGGTTTTCGTCGTAGGTGACGCAGCCGTTTTCCTGCTTGACGAGCGCGCCAACCGGACACGCCGAGACGCACGCCGGATTTTCGCAGTGCATACATTGCCGCTTGACCGGTCTGATTTCGACTTCTTTCGGTTTTGTCGCGATGTTGCGGAAATCCACGATAGTCAACGTCGTCGCCGAAAGCGCGACCGGGTGATCGTCGGGCAAGCCGTTCGCTTGTTTGCACGCGCTCTGGCACGATTTGCAACCGATGCACCTGGTGGTGTCAATCAAAACACCGTTGGAATGGCGTGGCGGTACCGGAATCGCGGAGGATTGAGGATGCATCAGCGGTGGTGCAATCGTTGCACCGATGCCCAGCAGCGTTGCACTGGCACCCAGCCGTTTTAGAAAATCGCGTCGAGATAGTTTCATTGTTGCCTCCCTGGGATATGTTGAGATGAGGAATTGGAGATTTCAGGCAGCTATACGTTCAGGTTTGTAGAACGCGCAGGTGTGACATTCCGGGCGTACTTTTTCGCCAGCGGCTTGAAGGGCAAGCCAGCAGGGCAAGTCGGGGCGCCGATAAGCAGCACATTGCGCGCGTTGCGCGCTGGTGCATTTCTTGACATCCCAGCAATGCAAGGGGATAATCTTCGCCGAACGTGTTGCGCGCGCGCGTGAGCTAACCTGTTGAGCGGGAGCAAGTTTCTTTTCCAGCCAATAGCCCACAACGAGTGTCAACGCAATTGGTACACCGATGCGAAGCACAAACATCAACCCGATGACCAAAGCATCAATCACATCCTGGAACATTGGACACCTCCGTTGAGAATACGACCACCCGCAAGTGGCGTATTGCTCATTGCTACCCTTGTCTGCACTTGTGTTATAGCGTACCCGAAGGAAAATTTGTATCCGCAGAGTACTGTATTTTGGAAATGGGGGATTCACCTCATTGGAGAATGCGGGGAATAAAAAATCCCCACCCTTGGGGTGGGGAACAAGCCACCTTCCGGACTTGAACCGGAAACCGGACGCTTACGAAGCGTCTGCTCTACCGATTGAGCTAAGGTGGCGTGTGCTGTTTCTTTTGCATTCCGATAATAGCACAACTTGGCAAATTGGGCAAATGTAAATTTGCAGATGAGGCATTTCATTCCGAGGCAAATCGGAGGCGAGGCATTGCACAATTCAATTTTGTGTAGCCGTATCTACTCAGCCCCCCTGTCATTGCGAGCGTTTTTTTGCGAAGCAATCCCCAAATTGGCACTGTGGAGATTGCTTCGTCGGCACAAAACGCCTCCTCGCAATGACCCCGGGTGAGTAGTTACGTGTAGCCATTGTAATGCCTAGTTGGAGAATCATTGGCATTGTCATACGATTCTGCGGAACAACCCCTCTTATCCCCCTGCCCCCTGCTCTCCCCGCGTCGCGGGGAGAGCAGGGGAGATGGGAGGAGGGGTGTGGTCGGGCGGCTTCGCCCGACCACACCCCATTCCCGCGCTTTCCCCCTCCCCACGCCGCATAGCGGTGTGGGGAGGGGCCAAAGCGGAAAAAACTTTTGCATAGTTAGTCGCCGAAGGACGGCTTCGGGTATGTGTCGCAAGCGTTCACGCGTAATGTTTGATACTTCTCAAAACCGCAAAAGGCGTGAACGCTTGCGATTGCTGCGGTTTCAACCGCCCGTGCCCGACTTTGCCCAAGCCCCGTTTGTGACCGTTGATAGTATAGTGGGACTTGACAAGGTGTGTTATAATTGTACTAGTTGTATTAGTACAATTCTGTAAGACACGTCTGGAACAGAATCTACGGTCGGCGGTGGTTCATCGTCCGTCGGCGATCGTAGTCAAGGGAGCGATAGATGTTCTGGAGACGAAAATCACAAGCGTACACCAGCGCGCGCGACACCCATCCCCTCAGCCATTCTGAGTTGATTCAACTACGTCGCGTGGTCAAAACATTCGATACCCCTGCTGGCAAATTTGCCGCGCTGCGTGGTGTGGATTTGCGCGTGAATGCCGGCGAATTCGTCGCGGTCATCGGTAAATCCGGGAGTGGCAAGTCCACGCTAATCAATATGATTGCGGGCATTGATCGTCCCACGTCAGGTGAGGTGTTTGTAGGGGATACGGCGGTGCATCGGTTGAGCGAGGTGCAGATGGCGGTATGGCGTGGCAAGAATGTCGGCATCGTCTTTCAGTTCTTTCAATTGTTGCCCACTCTGACTGTGCTCGAAAACGTGATGTTGCCGATGGATTTCTGCAATGTGCATCCTCCCGCAGAGCGCCCCAGGTATGCGATGCATCTCCTCGAACAGATGGAGATGGCAGAGCACGCGCACAAACTTCCGGCGGCTATCTCTGGTGGGCAGCAGCAGCGCGTTGCGATTGCGCGCGCTCTGGCAAACGATCCACCGATTCTGCTTGCCGACGAACCCACCGGCAATCTGGATTCGCAGAGCGCTGACGCGGTGTTCAGGTTGTTTGAGCGCCTGGTGGCGCAAGGCAAAACGATCTTGATGGTGACCCACGATCAGGATTTAGCCCAGCGCGTAACGCGCGCCGTGCAAATCGTGGATGGGGAAATCATCGAGCAACAGCTGGCAGAGACCTTTCCCGCGTTGACGCACGCGCAACTGGTCGCGCTTACGCATCGCGTTGACCCCGAACGCTTTGCGCCGGGCAGCGTCATTCTACAACGCGGTGCACCTGTGGAGCGCTTTCACGTCATCCTCAGTGGACGCGTTGAGGTTCTAGTGCCGCAGGCTGACGGATCAGAAAAAGTCGTGGCGACATTTTCGCGCGGCAATTATTTTGGCGAGGTGGAACTCGTGCGCGGTGGTCCCAGCATCGCGACGGTACGCGCCACGCGCGATGCACCCGTCGAGTTGTTGCGTCTGGATCGCGCAGCGTTTGACGAGTTGTTGGCACAAGCCCCGGCAGTACGCGCGCATATCGCACGCGTGGTGCAAGAGCGCGTGGCAGAGAATCTTGCCACACAGCAGGAGGGCGCGCGATGATTGCCCCACGCTGGAAAAAGGTGTTGCGCGATTTGTGGAGTAACAAGACGCGTACGCTTCTGGTGGTGTTGTCTATCGCGGTAGGCGTGTTTGCCGTTGGAACTGTGACACACACCTTCGCGATTGTCTCGCAAGAGATGGCGGTGACATATCCTCAAGCCAATCCCGCTGCCATCCGCGTTTACACCGAACCGTTCGATGACGATCTGGTGTATGCTGTGCGACGCATCCCCGGCGTAGAGTACGTGGAGCCGCGCACCCGGACGATGATGCAGGTACGCGTGGGGGATGAGTGGAAGTCGCTCTACGTGTTTGCGATTCACGATTTTGACAACATTCGCGTCAACAAGGTCAGGCCCCAGGGAGCGTACGCACCCGCGCCCAATTTTCACGCCGAGCGCGGTGTGTGGCCCCCGCCAGATCGCGCGATTGCGTTAGAACGTTCGTCGTTGCTTTTGCCCGGTCTGGTGCCGCCCAACTTACAAGTCGGTGACAGGTTGTATGTGCGCTGGTCGGATAACAGCCCTGTGCGCGAACTGCAAGTCGCAGGACTGGCGCACGAATCTACGTTCGTTCCCGCGCCGTTTATGAACAGCGCGTACGGCTATGTGAACTTTGCGACGCTCGAATGGCTCACGGGGATGCGCAAGCCCGATGCGATGTATATCACCGTCACCGAAAACAAACTCGATAAAGTACACATCACGCGTTTGGCGGACCAAATTCGTAACAAACTGGAAACCGCTGGACGGGTCGTGAGTGTCCAGGTACCTGAACCCGGCAAACATCCTTTGCAAGATTCGCTGGCAGGAATGCTCTTGCTGCTGAATTTGCTGGGCTTGATGGCATTGTTCCTCAGCGGTTTTCTTGTCGTCAACACCATCACGGCGATTCTCGCGCAGCAGGTACGTCAGATCGGCATTATGAAAGCGATTGGCGCGCGCCGGCGACAAATCGTCGCGATGTATCTGGGAATGGTGTTGCTGTACGGTGGGCTGGCATTACTTGTCGCGGTGCCCAGCGCGTCGTGGCTTGCCGGTGAACTGAGCAATTATCTGGCTGGTTTTATCAACGTAGATTTTCCTGATTACACCTTGCCGTTGAATGTATTGCTCCTGGAAAGCGCGCTGGGTTTGCTGGTTCCTCTGATCGCGGCGATCTTTCCAATCTGGTCGGGTACGCGCGTGACCGTGCGCGAAGCGCTTTGCGATTATGGAATCACACCTCGTGCGATGCGTACGCCGAATCGTCTTGCGCGTCTAACGAATCGTATCTCTGCTGTTAGCCAGATGCTATCTGTTGTCAGTCAGCGCTGGTTATCGCGCCCGCTGCGACTTTCGCTGCGCAACACTTTTCGGCGCACATCGCGCCTGGTGTTGACGTTGATGACGTTGATTTTGGGCGGTACGATTTTTATCGCTGTGTTGAGTGTGCACGCTTCGATGAATCAAACCCTGGAGGATGTGTTCAAGAGCTGGCAATTCGATATTTTGATTCCGTTTGAACGGGCGTATCGTACCGATGTGATTGAAGAGATCGCGCGACAGGTGCCGGGCGTGGTCAAGGTCGAATCGTGGGGTTATGTTTCGGCGCGGCGATTGCGTCCGGATGAAAGCGAAAGTGAAGCGCTGACGTTGTTTGCACCACCCGCGCAAACGGCGATGGTGCAACCCGAAATCATCGCAGGCCGCTGGCTTTTGCCCGAAGACGAGAATGCCCTCGTCGTGAGTACCGATACGCTGCGCGCGGAAAAAGATTTGCAGGTGGGTGATGAAATCACTTTGAAGATTGTCGGGCGCAAGACGACGTGGCGCATCGTTGGTGTGGTTCGCGTCGTCGGTTTTCGTGGAGGGATTGGTGTGGCGTATGCCAACTATCCGTACTATGCGCGCGTGATTGGACAGATGGGACGCGCGAGCAGTGTGCAGATCGTCACCGAGAAACACGATACGGCGTCACAGTTGCAGTTGAAAAAGACGCTGGAGGAGCGCTTCAACGCGGCGGGCTTGCGCGCCTCGTCCGCAGGAATCACCAGCGGACAAATTCGTGAAGGCAATCAAGTCTTTTTCAACATCATCACCGCGTTGCTACTCGTGATGGCGTTGCTGATGGCGGTGGTGGGCGGTCTGGGGTTGATGGGCACAATGTCGTTGAATGTGCTGGAACGCACGCGCGAAATCGGTGTAATGCGCGCCATCGGCGCATCGAACGCGGCGGTGCGTGGTATCATCCTCACCGAAGGTGTCACGATTGGTCTCTTGAGTGCGATAATCGCCGTGGTCTGTTCGTTTCCGTTAGGTCAAGCCCTCAGTGCTCTGGTCGGCGAAGCCCTTTTTCAATTGCCACTCAGTTATGTCGTTTCGGGAAGCGGAATTATAATGTGGTTAATCGTTGTCGTGGTTCTTTCGCTCGTTGCCAGTTTCTTGCCGGCGTATCATGCCGCGCGCCTTACCGTGCGCGAGGTGCTGGCGTACGAATGAAATGCGAAACGTGAGTTGCATTCACGCATCACGCATCACGTTTCACGCATCACGCACAGGAGTATCCCGATGAAAAAACTACTCACATTAGCCATCCTGTTTTTCACGCTGGGTATTACGGCGTGCGGTGCCGCTCCAACGCCCACGCCCAAACCGATGCCCACTTTGCCGGCGATCAAAGTATCGAGTCGGGTGGTGGCAGAAGGCAAGGTGGTGCCGGTGAAAGGCGCGGCGTTGAGTTTCTCAGTCGCGGGTACGGTGTCCCAGGTGTTGGTGAGTGTCGGTGAACGTGTGAACGCGGGCACTGTGATCGCGCGCTTGGACACCAGACAACTGGAATTGCAACTCGCGCAAGCCGAAGCGAACCTTGCTGCCGCGCAAGCCCGGCACGCGCAACTCAAGCGAGGTCCGAGCGCGCAGGAGGTTGCCGCCGCGCAGCAGGCGCTCAAATCTGCCGAGGCGGCGTACGAGAATTTGTTGCATCCATCGCCCAATGAATTGATTGCCCTCAAGACTGATGTGGAGAAGGCGAAAGCACAGGTGGATCGCGCTCAGGCGGCGTACGACCGTATTGGTGGCGATTCCAATCCTTTTGCCGCGATGACGATGGAGCGCGCCGCGTTGCAGATGGCGTGGTTGGACTATCAAAAAGCACTGGCGTTGTACAACCAGCGCGTCAATCCATCGGAAGCACAAATTCAGCAAGCCCTTGCCGCGATTCAAACGGCGAAGAGTAACCTTGCTCGATTGACACCAACGGCTGACGACATCGCGGCAGCCGAGGCAAATGTACAAGCCGCGCGAGCCGCGCGCGATCTGGCAGCGGACGCGCTCGCGCGCGCACAGTTGGTCGCGCCCTTTGCCGGCGAGGTGGTGGCGCTCGATCTCCGAGTGGGTGAACAAGTGGGAGTAGGTGTGCCTGTCGCGCGTATCGCCGACACGACCGCGTTTCAAGTCGAAACCGTTGACCTGACCGAGATCAACGTCATCAATGTCAAGCAGGGCGACCCTGCCACGATTACGGTGGATGCCATTCCCGAGTTGGAGTTGACCGGCAAGGTTGCCAGCATTCGCGGCTATGGCGAGAATCGGCAGGGGGACATTGTGTACACGATTGTCATCACGCTGGACAAGCAAGACCCGCGTTTGCGCTGGAATATGACGGCGAAGGTGGCGATTAGCAAATAGCCGATTCGATGCGCACCTCATCGCCGATGTGAATGCCTAGCGTTTGCGCAGCGTTCCCTTCGCGTACCGCAATCTCGATGTGGAACGTGGACGAGACGAGCGCGAGCGCGTCGCCCGGCGCAACATCGGTATACGTCGTGTGAATGCCGTGCAAGGTCTGCGCGCCGACGCGCACTACCAGGCGCGCGCGTTCCAGCCCCTCCAGCAATTCCTCGCCGATGTTCGTCAGCGCGTTGCCAAAGCGATCAATGTACACGACGCGCCCGGTGATGATGTCACCGTGGCGCGTCGCGCGCGTCTGGGGAAGTTGTACCCAATCGTCAATCGGTGTGCCGAGCGCGGCGAGGGGTACGCCCAGCGAAAGATGCGCGGCCACCGGCGCGAAAATGTCGCGCCCGTGAAACGTGGTCGAGACGCGCGGGAGCCAGTACGCCGGGTTCGTGAGGTGAATGACAGAAGACGAAGGTGGAAGAACAAGGGAGAGGACGCCGTTGTCCGGCGCAACGAAGAACGTCTCGCCGACTTGCGCGGCAAGCGCGCGGCGCGCGCTGCCCACGCCGGGATCCACCACAACGAGGTGAATCGTGTTCGGCGGAAAGTACGGCACCGCGCTGGCAAGCACAAACGCGGCATGGGCGACGTTCTGCGGCGCGATGTCGTGCGTAATGTCCACGAGAATCGCGTCGGGATTGAGACGCAGAATCACGCCCTTCATTACGCCGACAAAAGCATCGCGCGTGCCGAAATCAGTTGTGAGCGTGATGAGGCGTGGCATTGGAGGAAAGACGAAGGACGAAGGATTACCGACTGATTTTCGATTGCCGATTGACAATTGCCTACTCAATCGCCAATCGCAAAGTGGCTACTCACCCTGTCATTGCGAGGAGGCGTTTTGTGCCGACGAAGCAATCTCCACACTGCAAATTTGGGGATTGCTTCGCAGCCCGCCACGCTTCGCTCGCGGCTTCGGCTCGCAATGACACCGTGGCTGATACATCGCAAATCGAAAATCGAAAGTCGAAAAAAATCCTCCGTCCTTCGTTTTGATTACCTGCCGGTCTTGGCGGGAATGCGATCCACGATCACGTTCTTGTTTGCATCGCGTTCTTCGGGTTTGACCGCGTCGACCGTCAAAAAGATTTTGGCGTTGCCATGACACGCATCGCACGAGGCGTTCTGCGATGTTTTGCGCTGGATGTTGTGCGGTGTGGTCATTCGCCAACTGGGCACGGCGTTCGGATTGGGGAATGTGATACCGTACCCTTTGAACAAATCGGCGTTGGTTGGCACGTGGCGGACGACGGTGTAGTTGTACGGACGCTCGGCGGTCTTGTTTGGATTCTTGCCGATTTTGAAATCGAGCCACGACGGATCGAGCGTGCGGAACGGCAAGCCCTTGGCGTCCTTCCCGGTGTGACAATTCGCGCAATTCTTGTAGGCAACCGAGTGACAGACCTGGCACGCGAGTTTGTCTTTGTGCAACACGTGTTGCTGGATGTTCGCGTTGTTCATCGTATCCTTGTGACACGATTCGCACGTCACATCGGGTTTGTCCCACATCGTTGCGCGCACCTGCCCATCGCCATGCACCGAGGCGTCTTTGTGGCAGGTCATACAGGTCATTTTTAGTTTGGTGTTATGCACATCGGCAGGAATGAAATCATAGTTGCCAAAGAACTCGTCGCCGATGCGCGCGCCGTGGCAGGCGGTACACGTCTCTTTGACCGGCGCATTTTTGCTCGCGCTGTGTCCTGCCAGGAATCCGCCGCCGGTGAAGGCGGGGCGACTGACGTGGCATTGTCCACAGGTGCTGTGACATTCGGCGCAGTGATTGTTGAACGCTTCTTGAATGACTGGTGAATTGACATCCGCGCCCACCGTTTTCAGGTACGTCCAATAGCCGTTCTGGTTGACGTGCAAACTGGTCTTGTAGTGTTGGGCTTGTTGAGCGTGACAGAACGCGCACGCTTTTTCCGGATTCTTGCTCGGTTCGGCGATGAGGTTTTTGTGCGCGGTGGCTTGGTCGGAGGTCGCGCCATTCCCGTTATGGCAAAAGACACAACCGAGTTTGCCGTGTGTGGATTGAACGAACTTGGCGTCGCTACCGAGAAAAACTTTTTCCCACGCTTCCAGCGGGGTGACCGCACCGCCTCATCCTTCCCCTTGTGTCTCTGCCGATTTTTCAACCTTGTTGACCGCAAGTTTCTTCAGCGTTTCCTTGTCGCTATGGCATTTGATACAGCCATCGCTTGTAGGAATCGGGGTGGGCGAAGGTGCGGCGGTTGGTTTGGTGATGGGCGTTGCTGTGGGTGTCGGAACAGGAGCCGGTGACGCGCACGCAACCAGCGTGAGCGCGACGAGTGCTGCCAGTCCCCAACCTATCGAACGAACAAGTGACATAGCCGTCCTTTCAAAAAAAGACAGGGGCGCGCGATTCCTCTCCCGACTCAGCAGGAGAAGATCGCGCGCCCCTCGACTTGTCCAGACGCGCAAACGCGTTACGGTTTAACCGTTGGCAGGTTGGCGGATTTCCACGAGGGCAAACCGCCCAGCAAACTCTTGACGTTCGTGTAACCCAGGAGATGCAACGTCATCATTCCAATTGCGCCGCGATGACCCACCGCGCAGTAGACGACGATCGGCGTCGCTTTGTCCTTGGGCAACTTGTCCAGACTCTTGACGAGTGTGTTGAGCGGCACGTTCACCGAACCTTCGATCATTCCTTGCTCTGCAACTTCGGCAGGTGTACGCACGTCGAGCAGGAAAGGCTTGGTGGTGGTCAGCGCGTCTTTCAACGCGGTTGCCGCGATGCTATTCCACTTTTGATCGAATTGCGCCGTCAGGTACTTGTCGAGCGCTTCCAGCATCGCCTTGTCAACGTCGGGAGCTTTGCCAGCCGTGGGAGCAACCGGCGTGCCCGTCGCAACCGGCAGGTTCGCGGCTTTCCACGCGTTAAAGCCGCCCAGCAGGCTCTTGACGTTGGTGTATCCCAGGAGATGCAAGGCGACCATCGCCATACCGCCGCGATGTCCCACCGCGCAGAGGGTCACGATTGGTTGATCCTTCGCCGGCAGTTTGTCCAGATTCTTGAGCAAGTTCTTCAACGGAATGTTGACCGAACCAGCGATGAAACCATTGTCTTTGATTTCTTGCTCCTCGCGCACATCAAGCAAGAAGGGCTTGGCGGTTGCCATCACATCGTTCAATGCGGCGGGCGCGATGCCATTCCACTTTTGATCGGCAGCCGCAGTCAGGTACTTGTCAAGAATCGTGTTCCAATCGAGCGCGGCGGCTTTGGTGGGAACAGCGGTGGGTGGCACCGGCGTGGCAGTGGGTGGCACCGGCGTCGCGGTTGGCGGCACCGGCGTTGCCGTAGGCGGCACCGGTGTCGCGGTTGGCGGAACTTTGGTCGCCGTGGGCGGAACCGGTGTGGGGGTGGGCGTTGGTTGCGCGCACGCGGTCACAATCAGTGCAAGCATCACCAACGTGAGAATAAACAAGCGCTTGGACATTCTTGATCCTCCTAAAATGTTGGGTAGTGAAGCATCTCTCCGCCTTGGAGAGTTACTGCATCGGTAGATTTTTCGTGCAATGCATATGCCGAAAATCCAAATAACATTATACCGTTTAATGCTTATCAAGTCAAATAATTTGATAAAGAATACTTATATAAATTCCTGAAAGTCCTCTAAGTAATTTTTATATCCGAGTCCTGGCATTTTGAACTACGCCCCGGGGAGGAGCGTCCCTCCACTTGAAGCCGATTCTACTGTTCACGGTAACGCCGTGTGCCTGATGAAAAGGATGAAATTCGCCGTTTGCCCCTTGTCCTTCCAAGCACAGGTGTATCTACTCAGCCACCCTGTCATTGCGAGCCGAAGCCGCGAGCGAAGCGTGGCGGGCTGCGAAGCAATCCCCAAATTCGCAGTGTGGAGATTGCCTGCTTCGGCTTCGCTCAGCACCGCACAAAACGCCTCCTCGCAATGACCCAGCGTGAGTAGTTACGCGCAGGTTTGTATCTGCGTGTAGTCTACCTACACTTTGACCGCATTTGGACTGGATTCAGACTTGCCCGAAATAGAATATCGTATAGAATTGAGAAAGACTCGGCATGGTCCACAGGATTGCCGACATTTTGGAAGGCAGAGAGGGACAAGCAATGCGGCTTGCTCAAGTCATCGAGGTTCTTAACGGTCGTGCTTTGAACGAGTTTAACCACGCGCGTGAAGTCGAGTACGGTTTTGAAACGGCTCTCCTCAGTGATGTACTCGCTTACGCGATTCCCCACACTACACTCATCATTACGGAAATCACCAATCACCAGGTCGTTCGGACGGCGGAGATTGTGGATGCGGCGGGTGTACTGTTCGTCAAGAACAAGATGCCGGACGACAGCGCCATCCGCCTGGCAGCAGAAGTAGGTGTCCCACTGATTGTGACGCGGTTGGGTATGTTTGAAGCGTGCGGACGCTTGTTTGCTGCAGGCATCAAGCCCGCGCGCCAGGTGGAGTAGGTCTGTGTGACCACGCCAGAAATCACGCATGCACAGAAACTGGATTTCCGCGTTGGTCAAGTGATGACACGTCGGGTCATCACGGTGACTCCCGGCACCTCGCTGGTCGAATTGAAAGAGATTATGCGCGTGAACCGAATCAGTGGCGTACCGGTGGTCAATGAGGATGGCGACCTCGTTGGCATTATCAGTATCGAAGACTTGCTGCGCGCGTATGAAGACGGCGCCTTTCACGAAGTTGTCGGCGGGCGGATGAGCACGAACTTGATTACGGTATACGACACCGATTCGGTAGATACAGCCATGCAGAAATTTCAGCAAACCGGTGTGGGACGCTTGCCAGTTGTGAATGCATGGGGAGAACTGGTCGGCATTCTGACCAAAGGGGACATTATGCGTGGCTTGTTGCGCGAAATCCAGATGGACACGCAGGATGAGGAGATCTGCCGATATCGCGCCAGCCACATTTTTCACGATGTCGAATCGGATGACACGAGTTTAATCTTGCGTTATAGAATTCCGCCACGCGATTTTACAGCCGGGGGTGCTGCGTCGTCCAAAATCAAACGTGCCTTGATGCGCTTGGGTACAGAACCGCAAATTGTTCGCCGCGCAGCGATTGCGGCGTACGAAGCGGAAATGAATCTGATTATCCACACGGATCATGGCGGGCTGATCACTGCCAAGGTGGATGCTTATCAACTCACTCTCGTTGTTGAGGACGATGGACCCGGCATCGCTGATGTCAAGCGCGCTCTGGAAGAGCCGGGTTACACCACCACCCCACCAGAGATTCGCGCTATGGGATTCGGCGGTGGAATGGGCTTGAAGAACATTCGCAAATGCGCGGATACGATGAAACTGGAATCGGAGGTCGGGCGGGGCACGCGCCTGGAGATTTCGTTGCGTTTACATTCGCGCGACACACCGAACCAAAAGAGGTAGCCGATGATTGTCAACCAAGTTGTGCACGCGTTGAATCTTCAAGTTGTTGCCGGCGCGGGAGCGTTGAACCGTGAGATCACCGGCGGCTATTGCGCGGACTTGCTCTCTTGTGTGATGGCGCGTGCCAGACCTGGCAATGTATGGGTGACTCTTCAGGCACATTCCAACGTCCTTGCGATTGCGGTGCTCCTCGAACTGGCGGCAGTGATTATTACAGAAGGTGTACCCATTGCCGAGGAGGTGAAAGCCAGAGCCGACGCGGAAAACATCGCGCTGCTGGCTACGCCACATACGACGTTCTGGGTTGTAAGCGAGTTAGGCAGGTTGGGCATACCCGCGCAAGAGTAGAGATTGGAGATTAGAGATTGTGGGTGCTCCAATCTCCAACCTCCACATCTCCAATCCCTATGCTAATCCGCGCTGATTTGCACATTCACACGGTTCTCTCACCGTGTGCCGAAGTGGAAATGATTCCACCGCTCATCGTGGAGCGTGCCCTGGAACAACATCTCGATTTAATCGCGATTACAGACCATAACGCCAGCGCCAATGTGCCGGCAGTGATACAAGCCGCGCGCGACACGGGACTCAAAGTCTGGGCAGGAATCGAAGTGCAAACGCGTGAGGAAGTTCACGTCTTGTGCTTGTTCGATACTGTGCGGCAACTACGCGCCCTGCAAGCCGATCTGGAACTGGTCTTGCCTCACCTGCCGAACCTACCCGAAAAATTGGGAGAGCAGTTTATCGTGGATGCGGCTGGCGATTTTGTGGCACGCGAAGAGCGTCTGCTTTTGCAATCCGTCAACATCGCTCTGGAGGACCTCGCGCGGCGCGTCAAGGCGTTGCATGGTGTTTCCATCCCCGCGCACATTGATCGCGCGGAGAATGGATTGATTCCATTGTTGGGTGTTGTGCCAGCAGGACTGGACGTGCCAGCGCTCGAAATCTCTCCCAACATTTCGACGCACGAGGCGCGCGCGAAATTTTGTCTGCCCGAGCACTATGCTGTGATTCGCGCTTCGGACGCGCACTGGCTCGATGCTATCGGTAGCGCGATTACCGAGTTTGACCTAAAAGGTACGCGCAGTGTCGCGAATGTTGTGCGTGCCTTGCGTGAAGGACGCTACACGGTTCTGAATTGAAACGTGATGCATCTTTCATACACCATACGCTATATGCCACTTTGAGGAGACCTTGATGCGAACCCAAAGTCTACGAGCCGTACCACTGGCTGAGGCACTGCAACCCACCGAAGATGATCCGCTTGCCATTCCTGAGCAACGTGCCAAGATTGATGCCATCATTGCCGAACATCGGCACAAGCCCGGCGCAACGATGGTAATTCTCAACGAAATTCAAGCGCAGATTGGGTACATCTCCCGACCGATGCAAAACTACATCGCGGAAAAATTGCGTGTCCCGCTCAAGGATGTGTACGGCGTCGTCACGTTTTACTCGTTTTTCACGATGAAGCCGCGCGGCAAGCATCGGGTTGCCTTTTGTCTGGGGACCGCGTGTTATGTCAGCGGCGCGGAAAAAGTGATTCGCCGCGCGCAAGAGATTTTGGGCGTCCAGCTGGGTGAGACCACGCCTGATCGTCAATTCACTCTGGAGGCTTGCCGATGTATCGGGGCGTGTTCGCAAGCCCCGGCGGTATTGATTGACGACAATGTGCATGGACGCAACACGCCGGACAAAATCGTTTCGGTCTTGCGCAGGTACGAAAAAGTCTAATGCTGCGCGAACTTGCCCTCCACATTCTCGACCTCGCCGAGAATAGTTTGAACGCCGGCGCGACACTCATCACCATCGAAGTAGTCGAGAATTTGGTGGCAGACCAACTGGTTATCCGCGTCAGTGACAATGGACGCGGGATGGACGCCGAGACGATCGCGCGCTACGGATCCGTTTTTCACCACACGCTCGACGCGTCGTGTGGGACTGGGTTTGCCCTTTTTGAAACAAGCCACTGAATTGTGTAACGGCGATCTGGAAATTGATTCATGCCCTGCCGATGGAACTACGGTGACCGCCACATTTCAACACAGTCATATCAATCGGATGCCACTCGGCGATGTGCCGAACACGATTTTGGGCTTGATTGTTGGCAACCCGCAGGTTGATTTTGTGTATCGGCATGTTTTCAACGAACGTATGTTTGAGTTCGATACGCGTCCCATCAAGGCAACTCTGGGTGATGTGCCGTTGAGCGAGCCAGAAGTAATCGAATATCTGCGCAGAGAAATTTCGGACTCGCTCGCGCAGATTTATAATTTGTGAGACTACGCGGTGTCATTTCGAGAAGCGAGAAATCGCGCAATGTTTGAACGAGATTTCTCAGTGCAAACAGCGCGTCTCGAAATGACAACCCGAACAGTTACAGTTTGTATACCCCAAACGGTCAGGTTTTTAACTTTAAGCAACCACTCCGCCTGGGCATCTGTCCGCTGTCGGTTAGACTCTGACGACTCACGCGCGCCGTTGGCGGAGTCTGAAATTGTGTCGTCGTTCCTTGGGGACATCCCCTCTCATCCCCCTGCCCCCTGCTCTCCCCGCAAAGCGGGGAGAGCAGGGGGAGATGGGAGGAGGGTTGTGGGCGGGCGGCGAAGCCGCCCGCCCACAACCCCGTTCCCTTGATTCCCCCTCCCCACGCTGCCTTGCAGCGTGGGGAGGAGGCAAGGGGGTGGGGCAATTGCCAAAACGCAAACAACGCCCGTGAACCGCGATGATTGGGACTTGCTAAAAATTTCAACCGTTTGGAGGTAATTATTCAGGCGGTCATTGCGAGCGCAGTTCGCGAAGCAATCCCCGATGAGCGCATTGAAGATGCTTCGCCGCTGCGCGGCTCGCAATGACAGGTGGGCGGAGTAGTTACAAATCTTCCATTGCTACAAATCGAAAATCGCAAATCCAAAATCGAAAATTGGAAATGAGGTGGATATGGCGGTCAAATCTCTGGAAGACCTGAAACGCATCAAAGAGGAAGCCCTCCGCAAGCGCGAGATTCGCAACGCGAATGCCCGCGCGCGCATCACTGTCGCGATGGGCACGTGCGGCATCGCCGCCGGCGCGCGCGATACGATGAAGGCTATTCTCGATGCGATTGAAAAAGATCAGATCAGCGGCGTGCTTGTTTTGCAAACGGGCTGTATCGGCTTGTGCGAATTCGAGCCGATTGTGGATGTGCAAATCGGTGAGGACAAGGTCACCTACGGCAAGGTCACGCCAGACCGCGCGCGCGCTATCGTGGCAGAGCACGTGGTAGGTGGCAAGCCCATCAAAGAGTGGATGATTACGCGCTAGTGCGGTGGCGCGTTTGCTGGATGGTGCAAGAGGTTCGCGAGTAACTATCGCACGATTGCACTAACAAACTATCGTACTTGAGGTGCGGATGCCCAACGAATTCTATCGTTCCCACATTCTGGTCTGTATGGATCCCGAATGTCGCGCAAAAGGCGCGCAAAAGATCGAAGACGCGCTGGTGCGCGAACTTGAACGCAACAACTTGCGCGACGAAGTCAGCATTCTGGAAACGTCGCGTCTGGGGCATTGTCACGTTGGTCCCGAAATCATTGTCTATCCCGAAGGGGTAACGTACGTCCATCTCACTCCCGACGCCATCGTGGAAATCGTTCAAGAGCATTTGCTCAAAGGACGCATCGCGCCAAAATATCAATTCACCGGCGAAGTGCGCAAGGATGAAGAACTGCGCGCGCCAGCGGCGAAAGAGATGCGTATCATTATGGCGCGTTGCGGCGTGATTGATCCGGAAAACATCGAAGATTATATCGCCGATGATGGTTACGCCGCGCTGGCGCACGTCTTGTCCCAGATGACGCCGCGCCAGGTGATTGACGAAGTGACCACCGCGGGCTTGCGCGGGCGCGGCGGCGCAGGGTTTCCCACCGGCAAGAAATGGGAATTTGCGGCTAATCAAAAATCGGAGGTCAAGTACGTCATCTGCAATGCCGACGAAGGGGATCCCGGCGCGTTTATGAATCGCCGCTTGCTGGAAGGCGATCCGCACGCTGTGCTCGAAGGAATGATCATCGCCGGCTATGCGATTGGCGCGCATCAGGGATACATCTATTGTCGCGCGGAATATCCCATTGCCGTACGCACGATTCGCCTCGCGATTCAACAGGCGCGCGAGTTGGGTTTTCTCGGCAAGAACATCCTGGGAAGCGGATTCGATTTTGACATCGAATTGCGGATGGGAGCAGGCGCGTTTGTCTGCGGCGAAGAGACCGCGCTGATGGCATCTATCGAAGGCAAGCGCGGGGAGCCGCGCCCGCGTCCACCCTTCCCCGCCGTTTCGGGATTGTGGGGCAAGCCCACAATCATCAACAACGTCGAGACACTGGCAAACATTCCCAACATCATTCGACGCGGCGCGGCGTGGTTTCGTACCATCGGCACTGAAAAGAGCAAGGGCACCAAAACGTTCACGCTTGCCGGCGATGTCGAGCGCACGGGCTTGATCGAAGTGCCACTCGGCATCACTCTGCGCGAAGTCGTGTTCGATGTCGCAGGAGGCATCAAGGGGGGACGCAAATTCAAAGCGCTGCAAACCGGCGGACCGATGGGCGGTTGTATTCCAGAGCAACATCTGGACACGCCGCTCGATTACGAACCACTGGGCGCGCTCGGCTCGATTATGGGTTCGGGTGGCTTGGTCGTGATGGACGACCGCACGTGCATGGTGGATATTGCGCGATTTTTTATGGAGTTTACGCAAGACGAATCGTGCGGCAAGTGCGTGCCGTGTCGCATCGGTACGCGGCGTATTCTGGAAATTTTGCAACGCATCTGCGCCGGGCAAGGCGAACCCGAAGACATCGAGCGACTCGAGAATCTTGCCCGCTTCATCATCGCCGGCAGTTTGTGCGGCTTGGGACAGGGCGCGCCGAATCCGGTGTTGACGACCCTCAAGTATTTTCGCGCCGAGTACGAAGCGCACATTTACGAAAAACGTTGTCCTGCCGGCAAATGTCAGGCGTTGACGCGCGCCGCGTGTAGCAACGCTTGTCCCGCCGGCGTAGATGTGCCTGCCTACGTGGCGCTTGTGGCACAGGGCAAGTACGCCGAGGCGCTAGAAGTGCATCGGGAGGCAAATCCATTCGCGCTGATTTGCGGTCGCGTCTGTCCCGCTTTCTGCGAAAAAAGTTGTCGGCGCGGTCTGGTGGATGAACCTGTGGCGATTCGTCAAATCAAACGCTTTATGGCGGATCGTGAGTACGCCCAGCCCTGGTCACCGCGCGTCGCGCCAGCAAAAAATATCAAGGTCGCGATTGTCGGCGCGGGACCTGCCGGTTTGACGGCGGCGTTGCGCCTTGCCCAGCGCGGTTACGCGGTGACGGTCTTTGAAAAGATGCCGCAGCCCGGTGGAATGATGGCGTATGGCATCCCGGCGTATCGTTTGCCGCGTCAAGCCCTCTTTGCCGAAATTGATCACATTCGTCGCGCGGGCGTAGAGATTCGTTGCAATCAAGAACTGGGCAAGGATTTTACGATTCAAAGTTTGAAAGACGCGGGATATCAGGCGATTGTGCTGGCAATTGGGGCGCACAAGAGTCGTGAATTGGGCATCCCCGGTGAAGACAAACCGGGCGTGTTGCATGCGATTCATCTTTTGCGCGACATTGCGTTGGGTCACCCACCCGAGTTGAAAGGCAAGCGCGTGATCGTTGTTGGCGGTGGCGACACGGCGATTGATGCGGCGCGTTCGTCGTTGCGTCTGGGCGCGCGCGAGGTCAAGATTGTGTATCGCCGCACGCGCGCCGATATGCCCGCGCTGCCGGAAGAAATCGAAGCGGCACTGGAGGAGGGCATCCCGATTCACGAGTTGGTGAACCCGGTGCAGGTGTTGGGTGAGACGCACGTCACAGGTGTTCGGTTGCAACGCCAGCGTCTTGGCGAATTCGATCGGAGTGGGCGGCGCCGCCCCATACCGATTCCCAACTCAGAGTTTGATTTAGAGTGCGATGTGCTGATTGCCGCGATCGGTCAAATCACCGCGCTGAACGATGCGACGGTGGATATGGCGGGCAAGCCCACGCTGGAGGTCGGTCTTGCCTTCGAGACGAAGGTGCCCGGGGTCTTTGCGGCAGGTGACGCCGTTCAGGGTCCTTCCACCGTCATCGAGGCAGTGGCACAGGGTAACAAGGTAGCGCTCGCCGTAGATCATTGGTTGACGACGGGTAAAGTCGAACGCGTGATCTATCAACCCCAACGGCACGATGTTCCCCAGTTGTACAACATCAGCGATTACGCGAACGTGCGTCGCGTTGGTGTGACTTGCGTTCCCCTGCAACAACGCCTTGCGAGTTTCGACGAAGTCGAATTGGGATTGGACGAAGCGCAAGCGCGTAACGAAGCGCGACGTTGTTTCCGTTGCGATTTAGAGTGGTTGGAACGTGTTGGAGAGCCGCTGCCGGTGGCGGAAAAGACAGTGGGGTAGTGAGACAGTGGGACAGTGAGGCAGTAGGGCAGTGGGACAGTAGGACAGTGGGGCAGTGAGACGGTGTTTTGATACCTGCAATGTTTGACGATCAAGCGACGACGCGATACTACCGCGTGACGAGAACCAGCGCGGACGAGGTGACGGGTGCCATCATCGGCGAAAGCCGATGGGTGTTGTACGTGAACGATCTCGAAGTCGTGACGTTTATGGCGACGCCGTGCCAACTGCATCATCTCGCGCTCGGTTTTCTCCTCTCCGAGAATTTGATTGCCGGCTTGAACGACGTGGCTTCGCTGCGCGTGTACGAGCAGGCGGATCGCGCCTACTGGCTCGTCCCCGCGCTCGGCATCAACGAAACGCGCGCGATGGCGAATTGCGAGGAGAATGTTGGCACGATTCACGTGCGGCTGACGCGCGACGATTTTCGTGTACCGACGCATCGCGTTTTGACAAGCGGTTGCGGCGGCGGCATCACCTTCAGCGATTTGTCATCCCAGCAACCGCCGTTGGAATCCCGGCGCACCGTGCGCGCCGCGCAACTTTTCGCGCGGATGGATGAGTTGTACGCGCGGGCGCGCCTGTATCGCGTGACGCGCGGGGTGCATACCTCCGCGCTGACCGATGGCGAAACGATTTTGTCGCTGGCGGAAGATGTGGGACGGCACAACACGCTGGACAAGATTCGCGGCGATTGTCTCTTGCGCGGCATCGAGACACGCGATCACATTTTGCTTTCGACTGGGCGCATTTCATCGGAGATGTTGATGAAAGCCGCCAGGATGCGCGTGCCTATCGTCGTCTCACGCACCTCGCCGACTTCGCTGGCGTTGGAAC
>Ga0209162_1001831_pt1 | contig 19852 bp, 16 predicted proteins | sample YNPNPMetaG_FD_187121 | JGI IMG/M metagenome (GOLD analysis project Ga0209162, IMG submission 187121) | Anoxygenic and chlorotrophic microbial mat microbial communities from Yellowstone National Park, USA - YNP NP MetaG (SPAdes) (version 2) ... | reverse complement strand
CCCCCGCTGATCCTGCTGTACTTCCTGAAGCTCAAGCGGCGGGAGGTGCCGGTTTCGTCCACGCTGCTGTGGAAGCGGGCGGTGGAGGACCTCCAGGTGAACTCGCCGTTTCAGCGGCTGCGGAACAACCTCCTGCTGATTCTGCAACTCCTGATTCTCATCCTGGCGGTTCTGGCGCTGACGGAACCCGTGTGGGATCGCGCGAAGGCCCGGCAGAAGCTCATGATCCTCATGATCGACCAGTCCGCGAGCATGAACGCGGTGGAGGCGGACGGCTGCATGCGGCTGGACCATGCCAAGGAGGCGGCCCGGCGGATCGTCGAGGCGATGGGCACGGGCGACCAGGTGATGGTGATCGCATTCGCCGATCGGGCGCGGACAGTGGCGAGCTTCTCCGGGGACAAGTCGCTGCTCCGGCGGCAGATCGATTCCATTGAACCGACGGACGGCCGGACGCAGCTCCGCGAGGCCCTGGTGCTCGCCGAGGCGTATTCGACGCCCATCGGCGAGAACATCGGATCGGCGGCGAACCCCGTGACGCCGGCGCACGTGATCCTCATCTCCGACGGGCAGATCCCGGATGCACGGGACCTGGTCGTGCGGCGGGGCACGATGGAGATCATCACCGTCGGCCGGGCTGCGGCCAACGTCGCGATCGTCAACATGGATGTCCGGCGGAACTATGAGAAGCCCGAGAACGTGAGCGTGCTGGTCCGGGTTCGAAACATGGGTCCGGAGCCGGTCTCGCGGGACCTGACGTTTCTCATCGACGGAGAGATCCGGGAGGTCCGCGAGCTGGGGACGCTGGCGCCGAACGTCGGCCGGGGCCGCGAGCCGGCTGAGGCGGGCGGTGCGCCGGATTCGGCCCCCGAAGGCAGCGAGGTGGTTGTGGCCTTCGAGGCGACGCACCCCGCGGCGGGCCGGGTGGAGGTGCGGTTGTCCGGCAGCGACGCCCTGGCCACCGACGACCGGGCTTACGGCACGATCGATGCCCCCCGGCCCGTATCCACGCTGCTGGTGACCCGGGGGAACTACTTCCTGAAGCTCGCGCTCTCCTCGCTGCCGGCCCAGCCGCCGGTGATCCTGGATCCCGAGGCGTACGAGAACGCGAAGGACGAAGAGCTGGTGGACCAGGGCCGCAGTCGATTCGACGTGGTCGTTTTCGACGGGCATGACACCGACCGGCTGCCTCCGGGGAACTACCTGTTTTTCGGTTCGGCGCCGAAGATCGAGGGCGTGCGCCTCGGGGAGTCGATCGAGGGCGACATCTTCGTGGACTGGGACGACACGCACCCGGTTCTGCGGCACGTGGTCGTGGAGCTGATCCGCGTGGTGCGGTGGCGCCGGCTCCAGATGCCCAAGGAGGCCCAGACTCTCATCGAGGGGACCCACGGGCCGGTGCTTTCGTGGCTGGCGCGCGATCGGCGGCAGTACCTCGTCTGCGCCTTCAGCCTGTTCAATGAGGACCGGTCTCACCTGAACACGAACTGGGTGATGACCGAGGGCTTCCCCGCCTTCATGTACAACGCCCTCCAGTTCCTTGCCGGCAACGTGTCCGCGGGCGGAAACCGCAGCGTCTCGCCGGGCTCGGCGGTGGCCATCGCGGGCCGGCCGGGCCGACGCACTGTCTCGGTCCGCCGTCCCGACATGAGGACGGTGACGGTGCCGGTGCGGAGCGACGGGATCGCGTTGTTCGGCGACACGCAACGGGCCGGCTTCTATGTCCCGGAGGACGCGGCCCAGTCGGATGCCGCGTTTGCCGTCAACCTGTTCAGCGACGCGGAGAGCTGCGTCCGACCGAACGAATCGTTCCAGATCGGCGCGGAGAAGGTGGCCGCCACATCCGGCGACCGGACGGTGAACCGACCTCTCTGGCCCCATGTTCTGCTGGCGGCCCTGGGCGTGCTCTTTCTCGAATGGATCCTCTACAACAAGCGTGTCTTGATCTGAGGGTCGGGATGGGTCGCCGCGGGGCGCGACGGAGGGCAGGCCACGGTCGGGCCCGCCGGGCCTGCGCGGGTCCGGAGTCCGCCGGCGCCGTGTCCCGGCTTCATCGGCCTTTGCGACCGGCGTCCCCGAACCGGCGTACGCACGAGAGCAGGTGCTCATAGGCCCGCAGGCAGACCGTGGGGGGCACGGAATGATCGATGTGGTAGATGTAGCCGCCGCCGGCGGCGGCTGTGGGGACCTTGTCGGCGACCTCCCGCTCGATCGCGTCGGGGTCGCCCGTCGCCACCACGTCGGCGTCGATGTTTCCGATGAAGCACATACGGTCGCCGTAGAGCCGCTTGTACTCGCGAACGTCGTTGCCCGCGCGGGCCTCGAGGGGGTGGATCGCCCCGCAGCCCGCCTCGATCAGCAGGGGGATCAGCTCATGGACGTCGCCGTCGCAGTGGAACATGTAGTGCATTCCGCGATGATGTGCGTATTCGCCGAGCCGCTTCCAGTGGTCGAGTACCAGGTCGCGGGCGGCTTGGGGGGAGAACAGCATCCCGCCGCGGTAGCACAGATCGCTCCAGAACCAGATCGCGTCGAACCGGTAACCTTGCTCCCGCGTGATCTCGAGCATACCGAGCAGGTAATCCGTGTACGTGGCCACCATGTCGGCGACCAGGTCGGGCTGGTCGGCCATCGCCGAGAGCCCCTCCTCGAAGCCCATCGTCAGGTGCAGCACGAACCACAGGGGTTCGGCCGGCGTGATCGCCGTGAACAGCCCGGACGCCTGAGCCTGCCGGTACTCGGCCTCGGCGGCCGGGTTGTTGAGCTTGGCCGGCGAGGGGGTCAGGGCGGGCTTTAGCCGGCGCCAGTCGTCCCAGTTCCGTATGGCCGGCTCCAGCGTGCAGGGCGGGTGGTACGAGTCCGTCCAACTCTTAACGGTCTTGCCGTAACGGTCCACGTCGATCGAGTACTCGGCCGTCCGCTCGAGATTCCGCGGGGGCAACCCGAATGACGGGTCGAACAGATCATTGATGCACGCCAGCCGGTCCAGACCGAAGTAGTCCACGGGATCGGCTCCGGCCGGATAGCCTTCGGCGGCCCACCGGGCGAGCGTCTCAGGCCAGAACGACAGGTCGATCATGGGCAGGCGGTCGGGCGGCCGGTGCTCGAGAGCGGCCAGGATGCGTTCGCGAGACGCGCTGGGCGCGGAGCGGCTCATGCGGGGAGTGTAGCGGCAGGCGGGGCCGCCTGCGAGTACGGGCCCGGTCCCAGCATGGTTGCTGCTACGCACAGGGCGCTCCCGGTGGCGGAGAACCGTCAGCGAAACCGGATGGCACTTGAGGCGTCTAAACTTATTGGGGGGCCCGGTGCGATGTGCGCACCCGGTTGCCAGCCCGAGCGGGGGTCGCAGCCGTGAGGCGACTAAAGGTCTGGGTGGCCTTGCTGGCTATGCTGTGGGGCCGGCCGGTGCGATCAGCTGAGCCGAGCCCTCCCGAACGGAACTCTTGTTTGCGAAAAAGGTTACTGCCGCATGTCCCTCCGCCGCGGGCGGTCATCCCGTTCGGGGATACGTGGCGGGGGGGTCTGCGGCGGCCTCTCCTACCGCCTGCCCCGACGCTGCACCTATGGGTGTGGCCTCCCGGCGAATGGCGCCGGCCGTTCGTTCATCCGTTTCCGAAGTGGCCTGGTCCTTGGATCGACTGGTCCGAGTACGTGTATACGCCGTTGCCGCCCCCGGAGGCCGTGAACTGGGTCGTCATGCCCGTGCCGTCGAATGGCCCCGTCGGTGGGCGTGCAAATCCGTGGGGGGAGGCCGGTGAGGGGGCCATCGGCGAGGGCGTCAAGGCGGCGGCGCCTCCGATGCGGCCGACCGTGCGTCCGCCCGGCGGGTCCCATCCGAGACCCTGAGGCCTGAAGCCCCCGCAGGCCTGCGGCACACCTACCGGTGGGGGCATGGCGAGGCTTCACGTTCTGCCGGGCCGCCGGGGGATGCGGATGGTCGCGATCGCTTCTGGGCGGCCGGACCCTGCCGAGAGCGTCTATTTCCGCAGGCGGACGTGTACGACGCGGTCGTGTGGATCGGACGGGTCGCGGTAGGTACCCGCGTGGTCGAACAGACCGCTCGAAACAAAGATGTCGACCACGGCCCGGTGCTGGTCGTGGCCGATTTCGACGAGCATATCGCCGCCCGGGCGCAACCGTCCCGGATACTCGGCGAGCAGACGGCGGTAGTACACGAGGCCGTCGCTGCCCGGGGCGGTGAGGGCCTGCCGGGGTTCGTGCTCCCTGACGTCCGGAGGAAGTCGCTCGATCTGGCTTTCCGGGATGTACGGCGGATTCGACACGATCAGGTCGAAACCGCCAGCAGGAACGGCTGCGGCCGGGAGGTCCAGCCAGTCGGCCTGGATGAACCGGACGCGCTGGGCGACTTCGTGACGTTCGGCGTTGCGGCGGGCGACGGCCAGGGCCTCGGCCGAGATGTCCGTGGCCGTGACCTGGGCGATGGGGACGTACTTGGCGATTGCGATGGCGATGCAGCCGCTGCCCGTGCCCAGGTCGATGATCCGGGTCGGGCGGTCGGGGCGAGCGCGGCACAGATCGATCGCCTTCTGCACGAGGGTCTCGGTTTCGGGTCTTGGGATCAGGACGGCCGGCGTCACCTCGAATTCGAGCGAGAAGAACTCCTTGCGGCCGATGAGATAGGCAATGGGGACGTGCTCGGCGGCACGGCGTACGAGTTCACGGACGGCGGCGAGCCTGTCCGGGTCGGGGACGGCGTTGAAGCGGGTGTACAGCTCGATCCGGCGGCACCCGAGGGCCTGCGCGATGAGCAACTCGGCCGCCAGGCGCGGGCTGTCGACCTCGTGCCGGGTAAGCCATCCGGTCGTCCATCCCAGCAGCCGTCCGATGGTCCAGTCGTCCGACATCTGGCCGCTCGCGATCTCGCCCGGCCGACCGTCCCGGGAGGACGTATCGGCCCCCCACTGCTCGGCAGATCCATTGTGCGATCGGCGGGTGGGGCTCCGCCAGGCGCCTGATGCGGGAGGGGCTTCCCGCACGAGCGCGCCGCTGAAGACCCGGGGCCGTGGTCCTTCGGCGGGCGATCAGATGCCGAAGGTCGGCTTACGGGTCTGCCACGCGCCCCGTGTGAAGTCGGGGCATCGGACCGGCCGGCTGCCCTCGGCGATCGACCGTTCCGACAGCGGCGTGATGACGCTCATCATCACCGAGTCGTACACGTCGATGGGCGTCTGCCGGCCGGCCCGGACGGCCCGGAGGAACTGGTCCAGCTCGATGTAGTCGGTTCCGCCGTGGCCGATCGTCGGGTCGAGTTCCCGGAGCTGGCGCCACCAGCGATGTTCGTACTTCTCCTGGTAGGGGGCAAAGGGTTCCCACTCGTGGTATCTGGGGCTTGTGCCGAGGATGTACACCGAGTTGCGGGGTTCGTCGTAAAGTCCGAGGGTGCCCTGAATCATCCAGCGATTGTCGTAGGGGCGCGGGAGCTGCATGTCCATGTTGATCACGATCGTGTTGCCGCGGGCGGTCTTGACCAAGGTGGTCACGATGTCGCCCTGCGCGTACTTGCGTCTGGCGTTGGGGTGGTCGGGGCCGAACTTCCGCGCGAAGTGGGCGTTGATCCCCAGGGATCGGGTGGCCATCGAGACGACCGTTTCGAAGGTGTCGCCGCAGTTGATGTCCATCCAGCTCAGGACCGGCCCGAGGCTGTGTGTGGGGTACTGGTCGGCGTTTCGCTTCACGAGGAACTCGCCGCCCCAGCGGATGTTGCCGGCCGTGTCAAAGTACCAGTGGTCGACGCAATCATGCGAGTGGGCGCAGTGACAGTGCACGATCTCGCCGAACAGCCCGGCGCGGATCATGTTCAGGACGGCCAGGTTGTCCCGCCGGAAGCTCCAGTTCTCGAGCATCATGCAGGGCTTGCCGGTCTCCTCGTGCGCGTGGACGAGATCCCAGCACTGTTCGAGGGTAATGGCCGCCGGCACTTCGACGGCGACGTACTTTCCCGCCCGCATTCCGGCGACGGCCATCGGCGTGTGCAGGTCCCAGGGGGTTGCGATCAGGACGGCGTCGAGGTCGTCGCGCCGCACGAGTTGCCGGTAGGCCTCGGGGCCGTCGCCGTACCCCTCGGGCCGGGGTTGCCCGGCCTTCTGGACGTCGTCCTGCGCGGCGGCCAGCGCGGCCGGGTTGATGTCGCACACGGCAGGAATCTCGACGCCGGGCATCCTGAGCAGCAGTCCCATGAGGCTGCGGCCACGTCCGCCCGTTCCGATGACGCCCAGGCGCACGGTCCTGGGGCGTGAGGCGGGGCGAGTCTGGGCCGGGGCCGTGCCGATCATCCCGGCGCCCAAGGCGGACGCGGCACCCAGCTCCAGGAACCGCCGCCGTCCGAGTGTGTTGTTCATGGGTATGTCCTCACGCGGGAGCCGCCGCCGTGCCGGAGCGCGGCCGGGCGGTCGGTGGGGCGCATGCTATCGCGGCCCGCTGCGTCTCGCAACCGGAAGAGCAGGAGTTGCCGGTGCGGCAGGACCGGCGGGGCGGGAGGCGGCTCGGTGCTCCGGGGGGCGTTGGCGCGGGTGGTCGCGCCGGCCGCTTCGACTCGGGCCTTGGCCACGAAGCGATCGAGGTCCTGGAAGTCCCAGGACTCGCGTGGGACCGGGCGGCCGCGGCGGTCCCGGACGGCGACCCCGAACCGGTCCACGAGGACCCGGGCGGCGAATCGGTCGCACATGGCCTCCTTCTGGCGAGCGTTGCGCCCGGCGCGTCTGACGAGCCAGTGATAGAACTCGTGGAGGAAGAGGAAGAGGGCCAGTTCGTACTCGTCGGCCAGACGCAGGATGTAGACCTCGCGCCACCAGCAACGACGCCCGGACCGCGCGCGGGCCAGGTAGGTCCGCAGATCATAGGGGAATCGCAGCCGGCGTCCCACGTTGATATGAATCCGTCGCTTGGAGTAGTTGCAGAGCCCTGAGAAGTCCCGCGTCCTCGCGTACCGGACGTGGACCTCCAGTCGATGGTGCGGCCAGCCCTGGACGGGCCCGGCGAACATCGCCTCGAGGCGGGGGGTGCTCAGGTGTGTCCGATTGATGAGCTTCATCCCGTACGTGCTGCGCGCCGCGCCGGCTCAGGCCGGGCCTGTGTCCGGCCTTTGGGCCGCCAGCGCCCTCAGGAGGGCCGGCAGCCGTGTCGAGAACGCGGACCGCGGCAGAACCTCGTCGGCTCCGGCCCGACGGGCCGCCTCGGCCTGCTCGTTCCGCACGTGCGGGAGGTACGCGATGACTCTCGCGGGAACGGCCGCGTCTTTGGCCGCACGGACGGCGTCGGCCGCGTCGACTCCGTCGGCGCTCAGGTCGAGCAGGACGAAGGAGACGGTCCCGGAGGCCAGTTCGGATCGGAGCGCATCCAAGGAAGCAACGACCTTGAGCGGGGTTCCGACCGCTCGGGCCGTGGACGCGATCCTGGTCGAGAAGATGAGGTCCGTCACCAGCGCGACGACTGATCGACCCACCCGCGCAGCCTCCCGGGAATCGGCGCAGGCAGGCACCCCGGTGCCTGCCGCCGATTCTAGAGGCCGACGAGGGAGTTCGACCAGTTCTTGACGACCAGACCGATCAGGTCGTTGGCGAACTTCTGCATGGCGGCGGACGTCGCGGTCTGGATGTCCTTTCCCGTCGGGCACCCCGCCTGAAGCAGCAGGCCAGTGGAGAGGAAAACCATGAGCCAGTACTTCGCACGGAGCCAGATCATTCGGCGTTTCTCCGAGAAGGTGCGTCGCCGGCGGCGGCCGGGCCCTCCATTGGCCCGGCACGGGTTCGGCGAAATCGGCGCGGAGGATACGCCAGTCCGCCGGGGACCGTCAACGGTATTTATCGGCAGGAGCGTCCGAATTCAGCAGCGAACTTCGCGCTGCGCCCACCGTGTGCCGGGGTCAGCCGGCTGCCTGTCGGGCCTTACCTTCCCCGAAGACCTCCGCCGTGAAGAGCAGGACCTCCGTATCGGGATCGCGCCACGCGTGGGGCGGCAGGCCGGCCTTGTCGCGACAACAGCGGGTGAGGAATTCCTCTTTCGTCCAGGCCGGATGCTCCGTGGCGACCTGCGGCAGAAAGCACCCGCCGAGCAGTCCCCTGCGGATGTAGATTCCGTGCTTGCCGAGTTCCAGGGAGAGCGGATCCGTTGTTCGCACGGGCTCGGAAAGGACCGAGATCTCGATATCGATATCCGGCAGCTCCGCCAGTCTCACGGGTCGGCCGATGAACCGAGGATCGTGGGCCGATTCCACCGCGATCTTCTGGATCGTCGCCGGCAGCGGTTCGTCCGGGTAGAAGGTCCCGATGCAGCCCCGGAGGGCCCCTCGGTTGTGGAGGCTGACGAAGGCACCCCCGTACGGAGGAAAATCGGCGGGTACGCCTTCCAACGGGGGCGGCGGTTCGCCGGCCAAGTCGGCGCGGATCGCCTCGCGGGCGATTCGCAGGAGCACGCTTCGATGGGCCTCATCCATGGTTCAGACGTGCGGACCCGATCGGGCCCGGCTATGGCAATTTACGACGGCAGCGCGCCGGCGGCAAGTCGGCCGTCGACCGGTTGATGGCTCAGGCCTGCGAGCGCGCGGGAGCCGGTCTCGCTAAGTGAGATCATATGGCCCGTACCCGGATCGCGCGGCGAGAAGGGCTTGGTGAAGCCGGTCGTGCCTGGGGTCGTCCTCCCAAAGGGTACGGAAGAGGCGTGCCGGACGCTCCGGCTGCAGTGGGGGATGAGCGGGGTTCGAAGTGCAGCCTGATGCACGGGAGGTGAAGCGCCCTTCCAGCGCGCGGCTAGGCGTGTAAGTATTCGTGATTCCTTCGGGTGGCGCAGCGGTCGCTCTCTGACGAACAGGCTGCATCGGGCCGCTTTGGGAAACCCATTTCCCGCGCTGACCCTGGCCGAGAGAGTCGATGAATCCTGGCGGATGAGCCGTAATCTTTTCCGGGGAAGCGGGTTAGGTGCACCGGTGCTGGTATGGCGGCCGGGCCGACTGATGCTGGTACGCCGGTTGCCAGCACTCCATGCAGAGGGGAAAAGGAGAATGTCGTGGGCGAGTCTTCACTCAAGTCCGGCGCGAAGGTCGCGTTCAAGGTGGGCGAGGCGGTTTGCCCGGACTTCGAGCAGATCCTCACGCAGATGACCACGGACCTGGAGCTTTCCGGAGAGGTGGCCTTCTTCAGCGATTACGGCGACAGGAAGAACCACTTTGCGATCATCGATGTGGCAGGGGTGCTGAGTCCGGTGATCGTTCCTGTGAGCCGGCTGAGGGTGCTGGAGGCCGCCGAGGACAATCAGGCGGCGACCCGATAGGGAACGGATCGGGACCGCCGCGGGAAAAGCGTCCATGCTGGAGGCGGAATGGCCCTCCTCGCCGGCGAGCGCGGCGAGGATGAAGCCCGGAGCCGGTTGTCGGGAGCAGCGGTCCGGGCGAATGTAAAGCTCTCTCTCTCCCTCCCAGGCTTGGGTTGCTCCTAAGGAGCAGCCCTCGCCTGGCGAAGGACGGGGCGGGCCGGCCAGGGGAAGGGCCGGGCGCCATCGCCAAAGTGCTCTCTCTCTCCCTCCCAGGCTTGGGTTGCTCCTAAGGAGCAGCCCTCGCCTGGGTTTTTTTGCGCGTCGCGAGGGCGCACGGCCTGCGATCGGAGTCCCCCGCGGGGCACTTGGGCGGTTCCCGCAGCGGTTTGCGGCAGGTGCCCAGGAGGCATGCGCGGAGCGCCGCCGGTGCCCCATTCGTTAAGGATTCTTGCGGCGGCTTGCCGATACACACGCGGAGCGGTGCCGTTCCTGGCGGGTCGGCCTCGTCGCGTGGACATGTGCGCCACGGGGCGCGGCCGTCCGGCGGTTTGTGTTACGAGTCTCAAGCACACAGCGGCACCGTCCGGGCCGATGGCCGGGAGATGTGTTTCATGCGCCGGACCCTGTCCGTGCGACGGTGGCTGCGGTGGGTGATGTGGCTGCCACTGCTGTCCGTCTATGCTACTGGTACGTGCATCTCGGATGCGATCCGGGATGTGGCTGACGGGTTGAACGACGCCGCCAATACCATTGACGGTGAGAACGGCGGCGATCTCGACCGGTTACTGGAGGATCTCAACGGCCTCTTCGATTGACCCGTGACAACACCACGGGGCGCCGAAGCGCCCCACATCGATGCCGCCGGCCCGTTCGCGCGCAACGAACGGGCCGTTTTAATGTCGAAGGCGGGCGGCCTTCGTAAGCCCTCTGGCACGGATGTTCCCCGGCGTACCACGCGCCGGCCCGAGTCGAAGCCGGAGTGGCGGGCCGCATGGGGAGGGCCGCCGGTTTCAGCGTCTGTTCCCCGGGCGGCCTGTGAGCCGTCGGCGCCAGCGGTTGGCCCAGATCACCGGGAGCACCCACACGTACGGTCGGAGGGCCACCCACGAGGCGGCATAGCCGATCGCCCCGCCGGCGATGCAGTCGCCGAGCCAGTGTACCTGGTCGGCCACTCGCGAGACGCCGCAGCCGGCGGCCAGCAGCCAGAATACCCAGGCTACCCGCCGGTAGAACCACGCCAGTACGCCCGCGAAGGCGAAGGCGGCCGTCGTGTGCCCGGATGGAAAGGCGCTGAGCGCCGGCGGTCGGAGTCTGAATCCCACATCCCCCCACAGGGCGCGCCAGTCGCCGGCCGCCAGCGCCTCGGCCCACTCCGTGTAGGGCCGGTACCGGGTAAAGAGGAATTTCGCGAGGCTCTCGAGGCCGGTGGCCAACCCGACGGCCACCACCACGGCCGCCACGAGCACTCGTCGCCGTCGGTCGTAGACGGCCAGGCAGAACGTGACGACGACGACGGGCACGACCTGTCCGAAGTCCCGCAGCGAGACCAGCACGGTTTCAGGAACGACTTCGAGGCGAGCGGCCAGCCAGCGGCTGGCGGGGATATCGTAGTAGATGGTTGCCGCGAGCAGCGTCAAGACTCCCGCCCACGCGGACAAGCGGGCTGCCCACCGGGCCGTGGAGACCCTCCGGGGCAGAGGAAGGACGGCGTCGCATGCGGGCGCCGCGGCGCAGGCGCTCGGCGGTGGCTGCGGCGCCGGGGTGTCCCCCGCCGGGAGCGTCTGGTGCTTGTGGTTCATGCGTTACCGCGATTATGGTTGCGTCATGCGTCCAGGGAAAGCCGGATGGTATCGGACGACTTCCGATCCGGCAGAACCGGCGAGCGGGGCGTGAGGCGGCCGCGAACGCCGGGAGCCGGCGCCCTCTTTGTCTGATGGCTGTCTGATGCCCGTCTCTCGTCTGACCAACGCGGACCGCCTGGCGCTGCTGGCGTTTTCATTCGCGCTGCTCGTACCGGGCATGGGGGCGAGTCTGTTCGACCGCGACGAGGGGTGGTACGCGCAGGTCAGCCGCGAGATGCTCGCCGGGGGCGACTGGCTCGTCCCCCGGTACCGCGGCGAGGTATGGCTGGCCAAGCCGCCGCTGTTGTACTGGGGCGTGGCGGCCGCCTATCGGTTCTTCGGAGTCAGCGACTGGTCTGCCCGGCTGGTGAGCGTACTGGCGATGGGGGCGGCCGTGCAGCTCGTGGCGACACTCGGGGCGGGCCTGTTCGACCGCCGCACGGGCCTGCTTGGGGCGATCTGCTTCCTGACCAGCGCGCTGCCGCTGATCGTGGGCAAGATGCTTCTGACCGACGGGGTTCTGCTGGTCTGGTGCGTCGGCGCGGCCGTGTTGCTGTGGCGGATCGTGCGATCGGCCGGCAGGTCGACGGCCGCCAGCGTGGGCTTCTGGGCGTGCGTGGGGCTGGGCATGCTCACGAAGGGGCCGGCGATCCTGCTCTTCGTGGGGGCCTTGGGGCTGGCCGTGCTGTGGGCGTCGCGGACGCGACAGTGGGTCCGCCGCCCGCTTTTCTGGCTGTCGGCCGGGGTGGCCGTGGGGGTGGCCGGGCCGTGGTATGTGTACATCGCGCGGGTGGCCGGAGACAGGCTCTGGTCACAGTTCCTGTGGTTCGAGACGTTTTCCCGGATCGGCGGCGCGCCGCACGGTCATGCGGGGCCGCCGGGCTATCACCTTGCGGTGGCGCTGGCGGGTCTGCTGCCGTGGACGGCGCTGGTCCCGGGCGCGCTGATCGAGGCCTGGAAGCGTGGTCGAACCGAGCCCGCGTGCCGGATCCTGCTGGCCTGGCTGGGCATTGCCTGGCTGGTGCTTGAGCTGGTTCGAAGCAAGTTGCCGCACTATGCGCTGCCCTGCTACGTGCCCGTGGGGCTGCTGCTCGGACGAATGTGGAATGAGGCGCTCGATGCCCCGGGGCACGCCCCGGTCCGGCGGACCGAGCGGGTTGTGCTGGCCGTCTGGGCGGTCGTTCCGATGGTGATCGGCGGGATACTCCTTTCGCTGGCCGCCTGGTGGCGGGATCGGAGCTGGGCTCTGCCGCTGGGGGTGCTCGGGACGGTGGTGCTTGTCGGATTCGCGGCCGTGGGCTGGCTGGCCCTGGGTGATTCGTCGGGCCCTGCGCTTAGCCGGCATGGGCCGGGTGACGAAAGAAGGGGAGTTTCGTTCTCGCGGCCCGTCGGCGGGCGCGGGCCGGCGTGGGCCTGGGTCCGCGGGGTGCTCATGCGCCCGGTGGCGGCCCTCCACGCGAACCGTGCCGCAAGCGCGTTCATGCTGGCTGCCGGTACGATCGGTCTGTTCCATATCGTCGCGGGCTTCTGGCTCTTGCCGGCCCTGGAGCCGCACCGGCTCAGCCGCCGGATCGCCGAGCGCGTCAACGCGCTGGCCGGCCCCGGCGACGGAGTTTTCGTGAGCGGCTACGAGGAGCCCACGATGTTCTTTTACCTGCGGCATGCTCCACAGGTGGTGTCGCCGGGCGTGCTGGCCGGGTTGCTGGTCGACGGGGCCTCGGGGCCGGCCTCAGGGCCCGCGGGGGGGCCGCCGATGCGCATTCTCGTAGGCCGGGAGAGCGACTGGCGGCGGGAGGGAGTTGTCCCGGGCGGTCCGACTGCGGAGTGGGACTGCCTGGACGGGCTGAACTACGGTCGGATGGAGTGGGTGACGGTGTGGATCGCGCGGGTTCAGGCGCGTGCGGGCGCCTCGACCGGCGGGCGGGCCTCCGGGCACTCGCGGAGATACCACTCCACGGTGGCGGGTATGCCCTCGTGATAGGGAATCGTCGATCGCCACCCGAGCTGCTCCCGGGCCTTTCGGGTTTCGAAGAAGCTCCGTCGTCCGATCAGCCAGACGGCATAACGGGTCACGAGCGGGGGTCGCTTCCGTTTGAGCAGGTGGCCGATGCACTCGAGGAGGAACGCGGCCGCGTGGGCGACGCGGTAGGGCACGCTTCGCGTCACCGGGGGGGCGCCGAGTGCCTGGGCGATCAGGTTGAAGTACTCCCGCTGGGTCAGCACGCCGTCGTTGCTGCAGTTGTAGGCCTCGCCCACGGCGCGTTCGGAGTCCGCCGCGAGGATGGCGGCTTCGGCCACGTTGGCCGCGTGCACTACGTTGAGTCGATTGTCGCCCCCGCCGATCAGCCGGGCACTGCCCGACTGGATGGCCCGAACGAGTCGGCCGATGGTGGCGCGGTCCCGCGGGCCGTAGAGCCAGCTCGGGCGGATGACGGTCGCGCGAATGCGGCCGGCGCGGTGGGCTTCCCATACGAGTTGCTCGGCGGCGATCTTCGCGCGGCTGTAGTAGCTCCAGCGGTGGAGTCTGGCCCCCAGCGGGGCCGTCTCGTCGAGCACGACCCCGGCCCCGTCCACGTAGCCGTAGACGCTGATGGAGCTGATGTGGATGAACCGTCGGACGCCGGCCTCCGCGGCCGCGTCGATCAGGTTCCGCGTCCCTTCGATCGTGATGGCGACGAACTCCTCCCAGGGCCCCCAGTCGCCCACGCGGGCGGCGGAGTGGTAGACGCACTCGACGCCCTGGCAGGCCCGGCGCAGCGACGGGCGGTCACACAGGTCGCCCTCGGCGAACTCCACTCCCTGTGTGCGGAGCCAGGTGACGTCGGCGTTCGGGCGCACGAGGACGCGAACCGGGCGGTGGCGTCGCCGCAACTGCTCGACGATGTGGCTCCCGAGAAGTCCCGTCGCACCGGTCACGAGGTTCATGGATCGTTCCGTCCCAGCCGGGGGCCGTACGATAGGATGGTCCAGCGCCGACGTCAACGCGGTGGGCCGGCGGGTCCGGTTGCCCCACATGCACCCGGATGGGCTGCGCTGCGGGGCCGGAGGACCCGGCGGATCGTCTCATGGGTCGAAGCGGGCGGCAATCGGCATCCGGCGGCCGAAGCCGAAGGCGCGGCTCGTGACCTTCAGGCAGGGGGCGGCCTGCTTGCGCTTGTACTCGTTGCCGTCCACCATCTGGATCACCCGCCGCACGAGGGCCTCGTCAAAGCCGGCGGCCACGAGGTCCTGGGCGCTGCGTTCCTCTTCGACGTACCTGTGCAGGATCTCGTCGAGCACGTCGTAAGGGGGGAGGGTGTCCTGGTCGGTCTGGTTCGGCCGCAGCTCGGCCGACGGGGGCTTGGTCAGCGAGCCGACGGGGATCACCTCTCGTCCGGCCCGCTCGTTGATGTGCCGTCCGAGCCGGTAGACCCACATTTTGGGCACGTCGCCGATGACCGCCAGCCCGCCGCACATGTCTCCGTAGAGGGTGCAGTAGCCCACGGCCAGCTCGCTCTTGTTTCCCGTGGTGAGAACGAGCCAGCCGAACTTGTTGGAGAGGGCCATGAGGATCATGCCGCGCAGGCGGGCCTGGAGGTTCTCTTCGGTGACGTCCGGCGGCCGGCCCTCGAACTGCGGCCGCATCTGGGTCTCGATCGCCTCGTGCATCTGCGTGATGGGGATGACCCGGAAATCGATGCCGAGGTTCCGGGCCACCGCGCGGGCATCCGAGAGGCTGTGATCGCTGCTGTAGCGTGAGGGCATCGCCACGCCGTGGACGCGATCCGGGCCGAGGGCGGCGACGGCGATCGCGGCGGTGACGGCCGAGTCGATCCCACCGGACAGGCCGACGACCACGCCCCGGAAGCCGCACTTGTCGACGTAGTCGCGTGTGCCGAGCACCAGGGCGTCGTGCAGGCCGGCCTCGCCCCGGGGGTGCGGCTCGATCCGCTGCGGGCCCCCGCCCGTCAGGTCTACGATGAGGAGGTCTTCCCCGAACGATCGGGCCTGCGCGATGACCGAGCCGTCGGCGGCGAAGGCCGTCGAGGCCCCGTCGAAGATCAGCTCATCGTTGCCGCCCACCTGGTTGCAGAACAGCAGCGGGATGCCGTGCGCCCGGACGTGTCGGGCGAACAGTTCGATGCGGGTGTCGTGCTTGTCGAGCCAGTACGGGGAGGCCGAGAGGTTGATGAAGACCTGGGCTCCGGCCTCGGCGAGCTGTCGCACCGGGCTGACGTGATAGAGCTTGCGGCCGAGGATCGTTTCGTCGTTCCAGAGGTCCTCGCAGATGCTGATCCCCAGGCGGATCGTCTCTCCGTTGCGGCGCGGCAGCGTGGCGAGCTGGACGGCCGGGGCGGGCTCGAAGTACCGCTGTTCGTCGAATACGTCGTAGGTAGGCAGGAGGGACTTGTGATGGAGGCTGAGGACTCGCCCATCCGCGCAAAGGGCGGCGGAGTTGCGGAGGTGACGGCCGTCCGGCTCGGTGTTCTCCGTGGCCAGGCCGACGAGGGCGGCGATCCCGCGGCAGGCGGCGGCGATCCGCTCGACGGCCTCCACGTTGTCGCGGATGAGTCGCGGTTTGAGCAGGAGGTCCTTGGGCGGGTATCCCAGGACCGCCAGCTCGGAGAACACCACGAGGTCGGCCCCGGCGGCGCGGGCCTGCTCGATCGCCGCGAGGATCCTGGCCGAGTTGCCGCTGATGTCCCCGACGAGGTAGTCGATCTGCGCCAGCGCGACCTTCATGGCGGGGGTATTGTAGTCGGCGGGGGCCTCTTCGGATATGTGGGAGAGCCGCATCCGGTACGGTGCCGCGCGCCGCGGTTCGCGGTCGGCGGGGGCCCTGCCCTTGCCCCGTTGCCTGGCACTTGCGGGCGTTCCGGTCGATCGGCTGGGCCGCGTCCCTGCGCCCGAATCAGGTTGCCGGTTTCTCCGGCGGTGGCGTAACCCTGTTTGCGGCGGCCTGCCGCCGCACAAGTCCCGGTGACATTCCTTTGAGGAAGGCCCATTTTAGGAGTTGCTGGAGGGACCGCCCCCTGTGCGGGGGCTCTTGTCGGCCGGAGAAGGGCGGACTAATCTGCGGATTCATGCATGTGGCGTACATTCACCAGCACTTCGCCACTCCCAGGGGTACGACGGGGACGCGCTCGTACGAGATGGGCCGTCGGCTGGTCGCCGCGGGTCACCGGGTGACCATCGTATGCGGAGCGTACGCCTATGAGCCGGGCGGCGGGGCCGCCTCCTCGGGCGATCGGATAGCCGAGTACGAGGTGGACGGGCTCCACGTCATCCGGGTGGCTGAGCCGTACGCCAACGAAATGGGTTTCATGCGGCGGATCAAGGCGTTTGCCGGATTCGCGCGTGCCGCCGGTCGGATCGTACCGGAGCTGGACCCCGACCTGATCTTCGCAACGTCGACGCCGCTGACCGTGGGGATCCCGGGGATGAAGGCCGCCCGACGTCTGGGGGCGCCTTTCGTCTTCGAGGTCCGCGACCTGTGGCCGGAGATACCGATCGCCCTGGGCGTGCTGCGGAATCCCGTGCTGATCTGGTACGCCCGGCGCCTGGAGGGCCGGATCTATCGGGCCGCTGACTGGATCATCGCCCTGTCCCCCGGGATCCGGGACGGGATCGTGCGGCGGGGATTCCCGCCAGAGCGGATCGCGCTGATCCCCAACTCGTGCGATCTCGATCTCTTCCGGCCGAGTGAGGAGCGGCTCGACGATCCCCGGTTCGGCAAACCCGACGAGTTCCGTCTGGTCTTTACGGGCGCGCACGGTCTGGCCAATGGCCTGGATGCGGTCCTGGACGCGGCGAACGAGCTGAGGCGGCGAGGGGAGCACGGGGTGCGATTCGTGTTCATCGGATCGGGCAGCCGGCGGGCTGCGCTGATCGCGCGGAGCCAGCGGGAGGGCCTCGGCGATCTCGTGAGCTGGGTCGATCCGATTCCGAAGGCCGAGCTGGCGCACGTCCTGCCGCGCGTGGATTGCGGGATGCAGATCCTCAAGAACGTGTCGGCGTTCTATGACGGAACCTCGCCCAACAAGTTCTTTGACTACCTGGCGAGCGGTCTGCCGGTCCTCATCAACTACCCAGGTTGGCTGGCGGGCCTGATTACCGAGCGCCGATGCGGTGTGGCGGTTCCGCCGGACGATCCCGCGGCCTTTGCCGATGCCGTCGTGTGGATGCGCGACCATCGGGAGGAGTGCCGGCAGATGGGCCGCCGCGCCCGGGAACTCGCGCAGGACCGCTTTTCGCGCGACCGGCTCGGATGGGAGTTCGTGCGTACGCTGGAGAGGGCGTACGAGACTCGGCCTGGCCGGCCCTTGTCTACCAGAGCCGCCGGCCGCGGCGTCTGAATTCGCGATACGCTTGCCCAGTGGGGAAGCCGGAGTAGCTGCCGCAACTCGCTGGCGAGCGGCCGTGTGCGGGCATCGCTCCGTTCGATCCTGTCGATCGCCTCCAGGAGGGTGTCGCAGGGGATCTGCTTGCTCCGCACAACGAACGGGTGAAGCGTCTCGTCGGGCAGGATGGCGAGCTCCCGGACGGCGACGGCATCGCCCACATCGATGTCCTCGTTTGCGAGGACGACGGTTACCCGGGCCAATGACTCGCCGCAGGTCTCGCCACTGCGGCGTCCTTGCCCATAGAGAGGGGCCACAAAGGTCGTACGAAAGTCACGGGCGCCCGAGCCAGGGCACCCTTGCATGGCGTGCCGGGGGCAATGGGACTGTCGGATTCGTGTCCGGTGCACAGGAGGCTGCGAGGCGTGTCGCGGCTCACCTGGCGGCCGGAAAACGCCGAATGTATGGAGAACAGGCCCCGGCGGCGCGTGACGCCTCGTTTGCGTAGCTATAGGACCTCCCCTAGACTACGAAACGCGGCTGAGCCGGCGTTTGCTCGACCGGCCAAGCGCCGGTTCGCGTGGAGGCAGTATGTCGAACTCTCTGAACGTGGCGGTGGTCGGAGTCGGCAACTGGGGGCGCAACGTTCTTCGGAGCTTTGTCCGGGCCAGGCGCTGCAACGTCCGGTATCTGTGCGACCTGGATCCCAAGGTCCTCGGGAGCCAGGCCTCGGCGGCCCCGGGCGCCGTCGCGACCGGCGACTTCGATCAGGTACTGCGGGACGACGTGCAGGCCGTGGCGATCGCGACCAAGGCCTCCACGCATCACGAGCTGGCGGCCCGGGCGCTGGAGGCCGGCAAGCACGTCTTCGTCGAAAAGCCCCTCTGCCTGTCCGCACGCGACGCCGAGCATCTGGTGGACCTGGCCGCGCGGCGCGAGCGAAAGCTCATGGTCGGTCATCTCCTGCTGTACCATCCCTGTGTGGAGCGCATCGGCGAGATGATCGCGCGGGAAGAGCTGGGTCGCACGTACTACATGTACACCACGCGGGTCAACCTCGGCGTGGTCCGTCAGGACGAGAACGCCTGGTGGTCCCTGGCGCCGCACGACGTGTCGGTGATCTGCCACCTGTTCGGGGCGCAGCCGGCGACCGTCAGCGCGATGGGTCGGTGTTATCTTCAGAGCGGCGTGGAGGACGTGGTGTTTGCCACACTCGGATTCGCCGACGGCCGCCTGGCCCACATCCACGTGAGCTGGCTCGATCCGCACAAGATCCGCAAGATGACCGTCGTGGGGACGAAGCGGATGGTTACGTTTGACGACATGGAGGCGTCCGAGAAGATCCGGATCTACGATAAGGGGGCGGACATCAAGGAGGGCTTCGAGAACTTCGCGCAGGCCATCGCAATCCGCTCGGGCGATATCCTGATCCCGAAGGTGCCCACGGTCGAGCCCCTCCAGATCGAGGTTCAGCATTTCGTGGACGCCGTGCTGGACGATCGGCCCATTCGTACTGACGGGGCCGACGGCCTGCGTGTGGTGCGTGTGCTGGAGGCCGGCAGCGAGTCGATCCGCCGCGGCGGCGCCCCGGTGGCGATCGGGGGTGCGTGATGAGCGAGTCGGTGTATGTCCATCCTACCGCCGTCGTCGACGAAGGGGCGACGATCGGGGCCGGAACGAAGATCTGGCACTTCTGCCACGTGATGAGCGGGGCGGTCATCGGCGAGCGGTGCTCGCTCGGCCAGAATGTGTTCGTGGGAGGGCGGGCCCGCCTCGGCGCCAACGTGAAGGTTCAGAACAACGTCTCGATCTACGACTGCGTGGAGATCGAGGACGACGTCTTCTGCGGCCCGAGCATGGTGTTCACGAACGTGATGAACCCCCGCGCGCATGTGTCCCGCAAGGAGGAATACCGCGTCACGCGGGTCAGACGGGGCGCGACGATCGGCGCCAACGCCACGGTGGTCTGCGGAACGACGCTCGGCGAGTATTGCTTCGTCGGTGCGGGGGCCGTGGTGACCCGCGACGTTCCGCCGTACGCCCTGGTCGTGGGCAATCCCGCCCGGCGCATCGGGTGGATGAGTGCGCACGGCGAGCGGCTGCACTTTGATTCCAACAACGAGGCGGTCTGCCCGGCCACGGGTCAGCGTTACCGGCTTGTGGCACCGGACCGCGTGGAACGGGTGGAGTGATGAAGGTACCGTTGCTGGACCTGAAGGCGCAGTTCGTGACGATCGAAAAGGAGATCCGCGAGGCGATCGACCGTGTGCTGGCCTCGCAGGGGTTCATCCTGGGCCCCGAGGTGGCCGCCCTGGAGGCCGAGGTCGCCGCGTTCACCGGATGCGCCCACGGGATCGGCGTCTCGAGCGGGACGGATGCGCTGCTGTGTGCGATGATGGCGGCGGGCATCGGGCCAGGCGACGA
>Ga0209162_1001827_pt1 | contig 19874 bp, 13 predicted proteins | sample YNPNPMetaG_FD_187121 | JGI IMG/M metagenome (GOLD analysis project Ga0209162, IMG submission 187121) | Anoxygenic and chlorotrophic microbial mat microbial communities from Yellowstone National Park, USA - YNP NP MetaG (SPAdes) (version 2) ... | reverse complement strand
ATTATCAGGTAGATCGACCACGGCTTATTTTGGTAGTCAATGATCTTGATCTTATGATTGGTCAGGAAGTAAACTACCTGACTTTTCTCACACCGTTTGCAATGCGAGGTGATGAGTTAGGCTTCCATATCATTATGACCGCTACTGATTTTTCGCCCTGGCAGAATAACCAGCTTATCAAGACGCTGAAAACGTCTCGATGCAGTTTGTACTTAGGTAAACCGCCATCGGATGCGACAAAAGCTGATCCCAAGGAGGTAGAGAGTGTTGGTATTAAGTGGCCAAAGTCGTTAGCTAGCGCTGCATTCCCGCCAGGACGTGGTCTAGTATTGTGGTATGGTCAGCAAATGCTCACCCAAGTTGCGCACATCGCTGATCCAATGCAGCTTCTTAGTTCGGTTGCCCTGAATGGAACAAGCCAGAGTACAGTAACAGTCGAAACGAATACGAATCCCTTGCAGGTTGAGCGGGTTGAACAGTAAGTAGAAAAGGAGAACGCCAATGAGCGAGTATGAATTGTGGCGTTACTTTGAACAATACGCACAGGTTAGTAACATCTGGTGGTATTCCGTTGCAGTCTTGCCAGCAACGGTGATCTCAGGAGGGGCCTACTTCTTAATGGCATTTGCACTGCGGCGATCAAAGGGGTTCAAAATCTTTTTCTGGCTATGTTTCGCCAGTCTGCCGATCATTCTAGTTGGTCCATCGTTCTACGTTAGTATCAACCTGACTGATGCTTTACGACGGATCAACTTTCAAGTTCCGGCAAATATCCGGCAAATGAGTCGGGTTGATGGGCTACAGGTTGGTGGATATTTGTCCCAGCTCGCTACGCTCGGGATTATTGGCGCTGCACTAGCCGTTGTTGTCCTGATCGCAGCTATCATTGTTGGTGGTTATGCTCCCCCTACTGTGGTGAAAACTCTTAGCAATATCTCACAACAGTTTACGAAAGCGATCAGTGGAGTTACAGCACTAATGGGAAGTGGTGGGGGTAAATCCCGAGTCAATTCAAAATATGGCAAGGTACAGGTAGAAAGAGGGGAATCGCCCGGTCAGGAATTCGGTATTGTGCACGGCGCACTCATTGGCAAAGCTGGTGAGGCGACCATTCTGATTACCGATGCGTATGTTTCCCGTCGGCATGCTCAGTTTGAGGTACGGGATGACAAAGTGTATCTCCACGATCTTGGTAGTAGGAATGGCACGTTTGTCGAGCGGGACGGTCAGCAGCATCAGCTTGATGGAACGCCTTACGAAATACAGCACGGTGACAAGATTTATCTCGGTCATCCTGCATCGCCAGATGCAGTGATATTGAAATATGAGCGTAGTTGATTTCTTAAGCATACGCATGGGGTGGAAGGTATTATGCAACGAGGATTGGTTATTATCAGCGTTGTCCTATCTTTGCTGGTGGGGATGCCAGTAGCTGCTCAGTCTACTGTCTGCCGTGGGATTGAGGTGCTGGCGGCTCAGGTCGCATTTCCTAAAGTGACCGTCCAGTTCCAACTGTGTGACCAGCAGAGTAATCCAATTGTAGATCTGAACCGAGGTGCAATACGGTTACTGGAAGATGGAATCACGGTGGCTGATTATACCTTGGACTCGCAGATAGCAGATGTTGATCAACCGGTCTTGAATGTACCCTTGGTCAGTGGGACCCAGTACCCATTGACCGCAATCGGCGCTAGTATTGGAATCGTGTTTGATGCCTCTCAGTTACTTAACGGGAGTGGGGCAGACGTGCGCGATAATATCGGCGCTGGTCGGCGAGCAATTGAAGCATTTCTGTTGGAAATGGGCGACCCGCCGCCGCCACGCACGAAGTCGCCAGCCAATCCCGAACGAGTAGCTCTGTTCATTCCGGTTGAACAACCCTCCCAATCCTTGTTCCCATCATCGTTGCCGGGATTTACGCAGGATCGCTATGCAGTGATCAATACGCTGCGCCAGGATTTGCCGATTCGGCAAGGCAAGACCAGTCTGGCGGCTGCTATTCAAACAGCGATTGACGCAACTGCTCGTGATGCGCGTCAACATGGTGGCGGTGCTATTGTTCTTGTCGTGAGTGATGGCGGTGATACGCTCACCGGTGACACGTTCAACAGTCTGATCGCCTATGCCAATCAGCAGAACGTGAAAGTGATTGCATTCGGGATCGGGACTGACAGAGCACTGAACAACAATGGTTTTCGTCTGAAACAGTTGGCTGAGTCAACCGGTGGTATCTACTTTGAACGTCCAGGTGAGGTGGAAGCCGGACAGGCGTTTCTGTCACTGGTGCAGCCGCAGCCAACTGCGCTCTACACCCTGACCTATAACTCACGGATTATCGATGATGGCAAAGACCATTCGATGACGCTGGAAATCAGTATTCCAGGTGGAACGCAGAATTATACTCTACCCCTGCGGTACAACGGTACGGCGACCACCGTGCTTGTACCGCTCTACGATGTGTTGGTGCGTCAGTATCTGATTTTCGCGCTACCGATTGCCATTCTGGTGTCATTTGTACTGCAACTCGTGATTGGGGGATTCGCAGGAAGTAGTCCGGCGAGCGCTACTACCAAACGATGATGCGTTGGGGTAACGTATGACTCAATCTACTACATTTAAACAACTTGGCGTGATCGGTCGTGGGCTGACCGGTCAAGTCTACAAAGCACGAATGCGTGACGGAACGCTGGTTGCACTCAAGGTTCTGGATGAGGACAAACGGCGTGACCGGATGGTGTTCGGTTACTTTACCAACGAGAAAGTAGTTTTGAAGCTAATTCGTGACCATCGGCGTCATCCCCATATCGTGGAATATGTGGCGGACAATTTCGTCAAGCCGCCCTTCTGGCTGGCCACCCGTTTGGTGGACGGAGTCAGTTTGAGCACCATTCTCAATGCGCAGACGCTAGCCTTCACTATTGGGAAACCCCAACATCCATCATTGGTTGTGCGGGTGATCACAGATATCGCTGATGCGCTGGATTATCTGCACACCGGTGTTCCTGAATATAGCCCGATTGTGCACCGTGATGTGAAGCCAGATAATATTCTGGTTGGAAAAGATGGACGGGCAGTACTAATTGACTTCAGTATCGCAACTCACCCTCATTACGGTTTGACTGATGAGAAGGTGATGGGAACGTTAGGCTACATGGCGCCTGAACAATTGATCGGTCAGGAACAGCCAGCGTCAGATCAGTTTGCGTTGGCGATGGTGGCACTCCAAATGTTGACCGGTCGGCGCGTGCGACCGAGTGGGGCTACAGCCTGGCGAAAACAGATCGAAGAATGGCAAAGTACGAACTACGCCGACATCCGACAATGGTTGGGCAAGCGTACCCATACTGCTAACATCGTGTGCAAGGCGCTGTCGGTTGATCCCCAACAGCGTTTCCCATCGTGTAAACAGTTTGCTGACTCTCTCCGAGCGGCACTCGAACAAGATGGGGAAAAGGTTTCCGAGAAGATCAGGCTGAAACTCCCTGAATCTTCATCGACCCCTGCACAACTACCTGCTCGATCATCGTGGATTGCAGTTAGCCTCATCGTGGCTATGGCAATCCTGTTACTCGCCTTTGCAATTATCTATCGTCCAAACCCGCCCTCACCTACTCCAGCTTCAAATATACCTACATCTACACTGGTACCATCAAATCAGTCTGCAGGTAGTGTAGTAACATCTATTGCACCAATATCAGCTCCTACGAGCACTATTGCGCCGTCCCAACCTGTATCGACGCTGGCCCCAACGTTACCACAGAGTACACTTGTGCCGAGCGGTATGGGTTTTGTGAGAATGAGACAACGAGAACCACTACGCGCCGGACCTTCAACCGAGACGCGCATTCTACTATGGATACCGGAAGGGGCGCGAGCTGAACGTACTGGACGAGAACAACAGCAGGGTTCGTTTACGTGGTATGAGATTCGCTATAATGATCAGGTTGGCTGGTGTCGAAGTATATTCTGTATTCCTAATTAGTATAGCCACTCGCTTGAGGAGCAGCATCAATGAGTATGGGTACTTCTACATTTGATGTTGATGCTCGCACTGATCGCGGTCGTCAACGTGCTAGTAATCAGGATTATGTTGGACGGGCTGATCAATGGCATCGAAAAGATGGGATTAGTGTTGAGCGTGATTTACGAGAACGTTATGGGCGGCTTTATGTCGTAGCAGATGGTGTTGGTGGTAATGCAGATGGTGCTGATGCTAGCCGAATTGTTGTAGACGAAGTGATTAATGCGTTTTATTACGGTACCCGTGATGATCAGTTCCCTGAAGCGCCAGTAGACCGCCTAAAGGCAGCGATTGAGTACGCATCGCGTCAAGTGTTTGCCGAAGCCAAGCGACGACGAAACAATATGGCTTCCACCGTTGTTGCAGCCTTGATCCACGGCAATACACTCACAGTTGCTAACGTTGGCGATAGTCCAGCTATTCTATGTCGTGTTAACGAACAACCTAAAACCTTGATCAAAGCACATATTCGACGTAGTGAAGATGGAGGGAAAGCCCTTTCCCAGGCAATGGGAGACAAGCAAGTTTATCCATCGCTCTATTCTACCGAATGGCGTGAAAATGATGTTATTGTACTTTGTTCTGATGGATTAACTGATCTTGTCACACCGGAGGAAATTGCAGATATAGTTCTTTCCACACCTAATGCACGTCAGGCGACTCGCAAGCTGATCAACCTTGCAAACCAGCGTGGAGGTCATGACAATATCAGTGCGGTTGTGGTGCGTCATGCACCACCAACTGGCGAAAAGGTGATAGATAGATCATGGTCAGTGCCAATCCCGACACGGAGGCAATTCCTGGCAGTTATTGGCCTTGTTGCGCTGTCTGTACTTTCGTTTATTGGCTTTCTGTCAGTGGCGGGATCTGACAGTGGATCGGGGTCTCCAACAACTGTTACTCATGCTACACAATTCGTACCAACAGTTTTTACAAATAACGGATCGAACAGTAACCCTGTCTTGGGTGTCGCACCTACTTCGACTTTAGGTGCGTTACCGCCTGAAATCACACCAACTATGGTTACACCAACGGTAATACGGACAGGGGGACAGGGTGGTAGTAACCCTGGCTCTGTAAGACCGACTTCAAAACCGTCGCCCACCCGACCACTTGTATCACCGGCTGTAACTCAGCTGGTGCTTGCCACGGATACTCCAACGACGAAGGTTGTCGTTCCAAATGTCATAGGAAAGCCACTTGCAGAAGCTGAGAAGGAACTGAAAAATCTCGGCTTGCAGCCGATCGTTGAAGAAATAGAAAAACCTGACGGCAACCCAGGGCACGTGTTTGAAATGAGTCCACCCCCTGGAGCAGAGGTAGAACAGGGAACAATTATCACCCTGAAAGTCGCTAAATCATTGTCACCATCGCCGACCGCGCCACTACCACCACCCGCGCCGACGAACCCGCCGCCACCGCCGCCTGCGCCGACGAACCCGCCGCCACCGCCGCCCGCGCCGACGAACACGCCTGCGCCGACGAACACGCCTGCGCCGCCGACGAACACGCCTGCGCCGCCGACGAACACGCCTGCGCCGCCGACGAACCCGCCTGCGCCGACGAACCCGCCTGCGCCGACGAACCCGCCTGCGCCGACGAACCCGCCTGCGCCAACGACTGCGATAGAACCTGGAACAGGATAATATTGACACTATTGGCGGAGATTCCAGAATGCAACATTACTTTTCCTCCAATCCGTCACGCCGATAGTTATCCGTTCCTCGTCCATCTGGCAGAGGATGCGATGCTACAAGAGAGGTTGCAATGCCTGTTGTCAAATTTATCCAATGGATGGGTATAGGAGCGATAGTAGTAGTCTTAGGCGGGTTGATACTGTATACTCTGCAACCGCCAGTCGGGCCGACGACCCGATCAGAAACATTATCTCCAGTCCTTTATCCGTTGCCGGCGTCGCCTCGTCCAGCAGGCGTTCCCACTGTAACTCTGAGTAGCATGGCAACGGCCACACAACTTTCTGTGGTGGTGCAGGCAACCTCCACTCTAGCGCCGATGCCAACAGGAATGAGACCGCCTGCGGTGTTACCATCACCTGTGCCACCGCCACCACCTGCACCGAGGACGCCACCGATTTATCTTGCACCAACAGATACACCAGTACCGCCGGCGCCGGTGCCAACGGATACGCCACCACCGGCGCCGGTGCCAACGGATACGCCACCACCGGCGCCGGTGCCAACGGATACGCCACCACCAGCGCCGGTGCCAACGGATACGCCACCACCAGCGCCAGTGCCAACGGATACGCCATCGCCGCCCGCGCCACCACCACCACCGGCGCCGACGAACCCACCGCCACCGCCGCCCGCGCCGACGAACCCACCTGCGCCGACGAACCCGCCTGCGCCGACGATCCCGCCTGCGCCGACGAACCCGCCTGCGCCAACGCCGCCACCACCGGTCTATCCGGGGCCGACCGTGCTGCCTGCGCCGACGAACCCACCGGCGCCGACGTTGCCACCACCGGTCTATCCGGGGCCGACCGCGCCGCCTGCGCCGACGAACCCACCGCCACCGCCGCCTGCGCCGACGAACCCACCGGCGCCATATCCATAGCGCTAAACTAGGGACATGAATCACGTGAGTACTTGAAAAACTTTGCAACAGATGAAGTCCGAAGATGGATACAACGTAGTTTGCAACCAACCTAATGCCAACGAAATCGCATGGAGGGGCAGGTCACTGCCTTGCCCCTACTTCTACGGCTACCGAATGGCTGATGATACTTGTCGGTACCCGAACGTAGTTGTGGATGATGAAATGCGACGCTATAAACTAGATCAACGTTGTAACAAAAATAGAATAGAGTTACCGTCTGGCAAAGGAGGCAAGTGCTATGATTGATTCAGATGAGAAAAAAGAGCTTGAAATCTCACTAGATCAACCTACGCAGATTCCTTATATGTTAATCGGAGCAGTCGTTCTGGTGATAGCGTTGACCGGTCTGCTGTTGTATACGTGGCTTACGCCATCTGTTAGCAACGATCCACCAGAAGGAGTGTCTGTCAGTACCGTCACTCCATCAAATCAAGTTGAAAGATCCCAGGTTGTCATGCCGTCCTCAACGCTAGCGCCACTACCAACATCGCGACCAACTGCCACGCTGGTACCAACGCTAGCTGAGGCGCCAACATCGACTGTGGTGATACCAGATTTGGAAGCAGTTGTTGTGTCAGGTGTAAAGCGTGAGTATCTGAATCGTGGTAGTCGTTACTTTTTCCAGAGTCAGAGTGGTAGCTTTGGAGCTTATCTCTGGAGCGATCCTGCCTTAAGTGTGAAAGCTCCGGCAAGTAATGGATATGCTGTGATTAGCAACGGCGATCAGGTTGTAATCCTCAATCAATCTGATGGTATTGCAGAAGTTCGGATTGTTACGAATGCACTTGATCCAGAAGATCCGATAGTTATCGGGGCAACGGGTTACATACCACTATGGTTGATCACCGATCAGAACGTACCCCCACCGCCACCAACTCCAACGCCACGTCGTGGATACCTATGGGTGCGGAGATTAAATGGAAATGATGACCCGACTTGCATTTCAATGCAAATTATCGGCATTAATGCGGCGGGATGGAGTTTTAGAGTAGATGGCATGAACCTGATAGGCACTTTTGATAATGCTGGTAACGCCCGCCTATGCGGATTGGCTCCCGAGCAAGAGGTAACAATTACAGTATACAACCAGAATGGTCAGGTTGTGCCAGGTGGAAGAGGTGTGCCAGCAAGAGGTCGTGATATTATGATTGGCGAATGGAGGAGATAGCCATGGGATTGATTCAGGCCGACGTAGAACGCTTGCGTGCAGCGATTGCAGTGCTAAAACAAGGGCATAGCGAGATTGAGAGAGAGTTTAAACAGGTTAGTCAAGCAATGAATAGCCTGCAAAATCGGTCTTGGGCAGGAAGACATCGCCAACAGGCAGAGACAGTATGGGATCAGTTACAAGGGCGGTTCTCACCACTCCTCGATGGACTACAGCAGCTTACCAATCGCACCGAACGGTTTACCGATGCTTTTGAAGCGGCGGGTAGTCGGTTCGATAGTGGCAAGGGTATTGTTCCTACGTCCCCCGACGTCAGAGCGCCTGAGCGAGGGATTGCTGGAAGCATCAACAGTGGGAATAGCGGTACCGACTCTCCAACCAATTCGCCATCAGATTCGGTGCCGCCATCTTCTCCTCTGCCGCCGGTGTTGAATCAGAGAGTGCGTCTGCGAAACGGCGCCGAAGTACTGCCAACCGAGCTAGATGGACGTACACCGGTTGCTGGCATGGATAGCGTTTACGGGAAGCCAGGACAGTTACCCCTGCAGGCTCCTATTACCAGCGATTCCAACAATCGACATCCACAACTCTACGAGGCAGTTATCGAGCAGTTTGGGGTAGAAGGGAATCCACGTTATACACCTGACAACTACACGTACTGCAACACGTTTGCCGGTGATGTTATGCGAGCAATGGGTGTACCGCTACCAATGAAAATGGAGCTGGGCGTGGCTGCCAATGATCGAGCTACCGTTGGCACCCAACATTTGTACAACTGGCTAAACTCACCACAGGCGCGGGAACGGGGATGGCGGGAAATTGATCCGAACAAACCTGAAGATCTCCGATTATTAAAACAGCATGTTAACGCTGGCAAACCGGCGCTGGCTGCCGATCCAGGGCATGTTGTCGTTATTCGACCCGGACAAACCGCCGAAAACGTTGGCGATATTCGCATTGCTCAGGCTGGTGCACGTAATATCAATGACATCAGGCTGAGAGACGCAGGTTTGGGTGGACCCTTTAGACCACGTTATTACATCCACGACTGAGTTTCAGCAAGACATCCACGAACGGTAGTGAATTCGGAAGAGATAATTGTATCGTGCAACGATCGCGAAGAATAAGGTAAGCTGGTGCATGAATGCTTCTGTGAGAAAGGAATCATACAATGGGGCTAATAGGAGCAGATACTGATCTTTTACGAGCAGCGATTGCAGCGATGCGGCAAGGTGGCGATGTTATAGAGCAGGCGTTTAATCAGGCGAATCAGGCAATGCAATCGTTGCAAAGCAATAGTTGGGCTGGTCAGCATCGACAGCAAGCAGAAGAACTTTGGGATCGCTTGCAACCGCGCTTTGCCTCCACTATTGCAGCATTACATCAGCTTACAACACGCACCGAGCGCTATACCAATGCACTTGAGGAGGCAGGACGTGTGTTTGGTGATGGGGGTTTAATAGGATCTTCGATTGGAAGTAGTCACGAGTTTGATGAAGATAAACGCTCTCCCAACGTACAGAGCAGTAATAACGTAAGTTTTCTTGGTCTCGGTTTTCAAGCCGATAACGCTAAAAGATTTATAATCGTAAGTCCTGGTGTCATTGAAAAACTGAAGGATGTTAGCGAAACTGTCAAACATATACAAAATATAGCAAGTTTAAAGCTTCGAGCAGGGAGCTATTATGTTGATCAAGTGATCATTAAAGGATCGAGAGAAGTAAGAAAATCATTATTCATCAATCCTTTTACTAACCATTTCAAAGTTACTCCAAAGAGTATATATAATCAGAGGTTAACAGGGACTATTAGTGTAACTAAAGGAAGTATTTTATCAACAGCACTATTCTCAATAGCCGAATATGGTTTCGAGAATTACAAAACATACAAAGACGATAAGCAATTATGGCAGAAAACAGCTTCGGCTACACTTTTTGATACCATTACGAAGACCGCTGTCGTTGGTGTTAGTACAACGGCCGGTGCTTGGATTGGAGGTGCTGTTGGGACTGCGATTGGCACTGCGATAGGAGGTCCTGTAGGGGCAGTTATCGGTAATGCTGTAGGAGTTCATGTAGGGGGGTGGTTAGGTGGGATAGTTGGCGAATGGGTAGCTGACCGAGGAATGGAACAGCCACATTATGAAGAGGCCAAAAAGGGTTTTGTACAATGGATGGCTGACAAGATTGATGAAGGTATTGAAGTAACAAGAAGGGGGTATGGTAATACAACAAATCTTATTAAGAGTTATATAGGTGGTTTCCTGGATCTAATTGGTACGTAAGTCGTCTCATGATACTTAAAGAAATGCTAATTTCATAGTTCATAGGAGTGTGACTATGCCTAGCACAATTCGTCTTTCAACCGAAGAACTGGCGCTTGCGCTTTCAGTATCAGGTTTCCAGCAGCAAGCACATGATCTAATTATCAGTACATTTGGACAAGGGATGAGTAGGGATGAGGCGCAAGGTCGCATGATTGCGGCGGGGCATTCGCTAATTAGTGGTCAACTTCTATCAATTGATGATGATAATACGATCTCTATCTCACCTCTTCTACAAGAAGTCGTTGAAGTTTTGATAAGTACTCAACGAACTATACGACTCTCCTATCAATCCATCTCCGAGCAGCGAACGCTTTCCTATCATTCTACAGCGCGTGGAATATATGAATATTGGATTGACGGAGGTATTACTCATGTTATCAGTTTAGTTGAAAAGGAAGCAATTCTTGAAGCAGCGCCAGTTTTCTTTGAACTACAAAGATATATTGAGATGCCTGATGCATCAGGCACTATTTTGAATAGTTTGCTAAAACAAGCACGCCGCTTATCCGATGCCGAACAAGTAGAAGCATTGCTCAACAAAGCTCAAATACCACGTGCTATTAGTAAGCAACTGAGTGAGGATATTGTCAATACGGTAGCAGTGGGTGACGTGCTCGATATTTACTATCAACAAGATGGTTCTCCTGCGTCAGACCAAGGTCTCTTGCTACTTTTCGGGAAAGAACGATACTGGATCTTTCTACCCATGAAGGTTGAGAATGACGCTCTATTCACCATATTGCCATCAACTGTCACATCGCTTCAGAATGGTATTCAGCAACTCGGTTTCTGAACTCGCTGTCATAAGGCTTCATCACACATGAAACCGTTGAGGTGGTGGCGCTCTATGGAGGAATAATCTGTGGAGGAATAAAATGTATAGGAAGTGCATCCTCATCTTACTTTGCCTGACTTTGCCATTCTTGGCTTTGCCAATGCAGGCAAAGACGGTTATCGATACGGTACATACCACTCAACCCATTCAACCAGAAACTGGAACTAATAGCACCCTTGCCTCAATGCAACCATTAAGCGGAATCAAAGCGATCGCTGCGGGGGGCTTTCATACCTGTGCGTTGTTAACGACAGATGCTGTCGAGTGCTGGGGATGGAACGGGTATGGGCAACTAGGTGATGGGACAACGCACAATCGAGTCTTGCCCGTTCCGGTCAGTGACATCGGGAGTGTAACAAAACTGGCGGCTGGTTATGGTCATACCTGTGCACTATTGAGTGACAATAAAGTCAAATGTTGGGGATGGAACGTCGCTGGGCAATTGGGTGATGGAACGACCACTAATCGTTCAACACCGGTACTGGTCAAGGAATTGGACGGAGTGACAGACCTGGCAGCGGGTTATCTGCATACCTGTGCTTTGTTGAACGACAAAACGGTAAAATGCTGGGGGGCAAACGGTTTCGGACAACTAGGCAACAATTCAACTAATAGCCTGGCTCCTGTAACAGTCAGCGGATTGAATGGTGTCAAAATTATAGCTGCAGGTTACGATCATACGTGTGCCGTTCTTGAGTCTGGGGGTGTACAATGTTGGGGTCGCAACAGTAGTGGGCAGTTAGGAAATGGCACAACTACTAATAGCTCGACACCAGTAACAGTTAACAATCTGAATAATATAACAGCCTTAAGTGCAGGCTATGAACATACCTGTGCAGTTCAGAGTACAGGCGAAGTGAAATGTTGGGGAGACAACAGCGTTGGACAACTAGGCAACAATTCAACCAATGATAACTCAACCCCGGTAGTGGTGAAAGACCTGAGTAATGTTGCGATTCTGGCCGCAGGCTACAATTACACTTGCGCGGTACTAAAGGATTCGGGTAAGGTGTCTTGCTGGGGGAGCAATGAAGTTGGACAACTTGGCGATGGCACAACGACCGACCGACTAACTCCAGTAGAGGTGTATGGGTTGAGTGATGTAGCTGCTATAACGGCAGGGAGTTCTCACGTATGCACCGTGAATAGTGGCGAGGCCCGATGCTTTGGAAACAATGGCCTTGGGCAACTAGGGAATGGGACCATTGTCAATCGTTCAATACCGGTGATGGTAGTTGGGTTAGAGGGTGTGTACGACCCGGTAGATGTAGTGTCAACAGGTAGCTGGCACACGTGTGTTCTGTTATCCACCGGCTTAGTAGTATGCTGGGGCAGGAATAATGTAGGTCAACTAGGGGATGGTACGACGAACAATCGGCCACAGCCCGCAGCAATCAGTGGATTGAGTAATGTAAAGTCGCTAACAGCAGGAGACTCGCACACATGTGCTCTCTTGGCAAATGGTACAGTACAGTGTTGGGGTGGGAATAATGCAGGTCAACTAGGGGATGGTACGAAGAACAATAGGTCAACTCCTGTAAACGTCAGCGAACTGAGTAATGTAAAATCGCTAACAGCAGGAGACTCGCACACATGTGCTCTATTGGCAAATGGTACAGTCCGGTGTTGGGGTGGGAATAATGCGGGTCAACTAGGGGATGGCACAACTGTTGATCGGACAACTCCGGTACCGGTAACCGACCTGAGTGGGGTGAAGGCTCTGGCCGCAGGCGGTTCTCATACCTGCGCCTTACTAAGTAATGGTACGGTGAAGTGCTGGGGCCGAAATAGTGCCGGTCAACTAGGAAATGGCACAACTGTTGATCAGAAAACTCCGGTACTGGTAACCGGCCTGAATGGGGTGGAGGCTCTGGCCGCAGGCGGCTCTCATACCTGCGCCTTACTAAGTAATGGTACGGTGAAGTGCTGGGGCCGAAATAGTGCCGGTCAACTGGGAGATGGTACGACTGTTGATCAGAAAACTCCGGTAGTGGTAACTGGCCTGAGTGAGGTGGAAGCTCTATCCGCAGGCAGTTCCCATACCTGCGCCTTACTGAATAATGGCACAGTGAAATGCTGGGGCGGAAATGGCGCTGGACAACTAGGTAATGGTACGACTACGAATAGCTCGACTCCAGTATCAGTTATTGGGTTGCAATCTGTTGGATACTTGACATCCTATGCTGCTCATAACTGTGCTCTAGTGTCAGGCACAGTACGGTGTTGGGGCCGCAATCTATTTGGTCAGCTTGGTAATGGAGTGTTAGGGTACTCTACATCGCCAGTGCTCGTTTTGAGGCCGTATCGATTGTGGCTTCCAGCCGTACACAAATCGTAACGTCGTCGTAAGATCATGACAAGCTCGATTCACTGTCGGTTGGGGATGCACTTGCATAACCCGACCGACACTTGAGTTTTCTAAAGTTTCTGGTTTGCGGTTATCGTTAGCATGCCGACTAACCTTATCAACGCTCTTATAGCCATTGCCTATCTACATTATGGATTGCGGGCCACTGGCCCGCGTTATGCTATGGCAGCCGTGGAACCTGCACCCATTTCAGGAGCACGCTATGAGGGCGGGTTCTAAACCCACCCCGACCAACGCAGTGACGGACATGATCAGCGTGCCAACGAGGGGCTGGCCGTAGATTATCGTCGGAATGGGAAATAACGTGTCTCTTCGCGTGCTGCAGATACGTTGGATAGCTGACTCTTCTTTCTCTTCACATTCCTCTACCTCACTTCTGCAAGGTAGGGTGGTTGAAAAGCTCTGCAACCACACCCTGTACGACCCTCCCTTTTGTTAGTATTTTGTAATTAGGAATTTTCCCGCTGCCGGATCACATCCCATGTGCAATAACGTTCAATGGGGTATGATAACAGAAATGTTATGATGTCACTGGGTCTCGGCTATCGCTAAGGTAAGTTATAGCCGAGGGAGTACAACATGAGCACAAACGTCAACGACCTGCACGCTCGTTTTGCTGCGTTGCAACAACAGTACCTTGATCAGCTCGCGAGTAAGGTGGCGCAGATTGAATCTCTCTGGTCGCAGTGGCAGTCTGGTATCCTGACAGCAGGCGATCTGACGCAGTTACAGCGGATTGTGCACAATCTGGCCGGTTCAGGAGCAACATTTGGCTTGAAGGAGGTGAGTGAGGCGGCACGTGCGCTTGATGTTGCTCTACAAGCCTGGGTGAACGCTGCCGATCCGATGGGTGAACGGCCTGATCTGGTGCCGTTGATGGATCGACTGCTCACGAGCCTGCGGGAACGAACGCTGCAATCGTCGGTGTCTATCACCGCTGAGCCGGCAGTCCATGATGCAATTCTGATCTACGTTGCCGGTCGTAATGCTGAAGAGACCGCTGAATTGACTCACCAGATCGCATATTTTGGCTATGCGACCGAGAGTTTTTTGTGTGGCGCCGATGTTGTGGCCGCCGTGGAACGTCAACAACCCCAGCTCGTTATTCTCGATGTTGATCTGCAAGAAGGTGCGCAAAGTGGGATCACGACCGCCGCTCTCTTGCGTGATCGGTATGGAGAAGGATTGCCAATTATCTTTACGGCCAGCTCCACCGATTTTAGCTTACGCCTGGCAGCGGTACGAGCTGGTGGACGTGGCTATTTTACTCGTCCCATCGATATTGGTCTGCTGATCGATCACATCGATCAGATGACCCAACGATTGCATAGTGAGCCGTATACGGTGCTCATCGTTGACGATTCACCCCTGATGGCCGAAGTTTACGCTCTTGCGTTGCGTACTGCCGGGATGCACGTTGTGCCAACAACCGATCCGATGCAGGTATCGAATTTGCTGGCTGAACTGCAACCTGATCTGATTTTGCTCGATATGTATATGCCTGATTGTAATGGGCAAGAACTGGCTGCAGTGATTCGTCAACAACCGGAGTATCATAGCATACCGATTGTTTTTCTTTCCGGTGAGACCGATCGAGCGGCGCAGTTGGCAGCTCTGGCACGGGGTGGTGATGATTTTTTGACTAAACCCATCAATCTGGATCATCTGGTCGCCGCCGTAAGTTCGCGGATTCAACGGGCGCGCACGATGCGTAGCCTGATGGTGCGTGATAGTTTGACCGGTCTCTTCAACCATAGCGTGACGCACGAGCTGTTGATGCGCGAGATAGCGCGGGCACAGCGTCTTTCGCAACCCCTGTCAGTAATATTGATCGACATTGACCATTTCAAGCAGGTGAATGATCAGTACGGTCATCAGGTGGGTGATCGGGTGTTAAAGAGTCTTGCTCGTCTGTTACGCCAGCGGTTGCGGGCAACCGATGTCGTTGGGCGCTACGGCGGTGAAGAGTTCTTGATTGTCATGCCTGATACTCGCGCCAGTAATGCTGCAATGGTGATCAATAGCTTGCGCGAACGGTTTGCTAACATTGAGCATCAACGCGAGGGTGATCCATTGCGCGTGACCTTCTCTGCCGGTGTCGCAGAATGGAGTACGGGCCTGGATGCCGGTGCTTTGATTGAAAAGGCTGATGCCGCTCTGTATCAGGCGAAACAGAATGGACGTAATCAGGTGGTTGTTGCCGATAGAACCATCGGTCAGGCTCCGCTCCGTCATACTCTGCCGTTGCCAGCGCCCCGTTTCAGTCAGGCGCCGGTCGTGTTGGTCGTAGATGACGATCCCGACATCTGCCGCCTGTTACAGGTCTGGTTGTCTGAGGCTGGCTATCGGGTGGAAGTCGCGCAGAGTGGTCCTGGAGCGCTTCAGCGTATTGCCGAAGGTGATATTGATGTCGCGCTGGTCGATATTCTCATGCCGGAGATAAGCGGACTGGAGGTGCTTGATCAGATTCGTCGGCATGGGCCGGAGCCGGCAGTGATTATGACCACTGCATTCGGTTCCGAGCAGATTGCTGTCAACGCCATCCGGCACGGCGCCGACGATTATTTGCGGAAACCGATTGATCGCCACGAATTGTTGCTCGTTCTTGATCATACCCTGACGAACCTGCGGCTGCGACGTGAGAATATGGCGTTGCAACGGCGACTCGATCAAAAGCGCCGTGAACTGGAAGCTGAAATTAAGCATGCAGCTCAGATTCAAGCTGAAATGCTCCCCCAACAGATACCATGCTTGCCGGGGTACAGTATTGCGGCGCGGTGTATCCCGGCGCGTGAGGTCGGCGGAGACTTTTACGACTGGCACTTTCCGGCACCCCATCTGTTCAATCTGACGTTCGGTGATGTGATGGGGAAGGGGATGTCGGCAGCACTACTGATGACCACTACTCGCGCTGTGATCCGTTCGGTCGCACGCGATACCCCCCCGGAAGTGAATATGCGCTATGCGGTAAATGCGCTTTATGCCGATCTTGATCGGACAAGTAGCTTTGTCACTTTGTGTCATTTGCAGTTGAATCTGCTCACCCATTCGCTTGCCTTCGTTGATGCCGGTCACGGCCTGGGTTTTATTCGTCGGTATGGTGGACGCTTCGACCGGCTTGAACCACGTGGTGCGCCGTTGGGTATCTTTGCCCACGAACCGTACCAACAGGGTGAGACGAAGCTGCATCCCGGTGATGCGTTGATTTTGTTTAGTGATGGCCTACTTGATCCATGGCCTGCGCTGACACGGGATCCACTGCAAATCAATGATCTGCTCGATGATGGGATGTCGGCAACGGCAATTGTCGATCGTTTGTTGGCTGTGCCTGCTCTCCTCGGCCCACAGACCGATGATTTGACGGTCGTAGCATTGGTGCGTGATCGGACATCTCTGGAAGAGTGATGTATGGCGGGCAAGAATATGATACGCCTCAGTCTGGTGCTCTTACTCCTCACTCAGTTGCTCGTTTTCCCAAGGCCAACAGCAGCGCAGGGCACAGCACTTCACTTCGCAGATTTGGGCTATGGTGACCGCACTGCATTCGGTATTGATGCAGTGCTCGACTACTATTTTCCGATCCCAACCGGTCTGCGTCCGCTGAGCGATGGTCGGCTGACGTTGCGTTTTTACCCATTCCCCGCTGTTGCGCGCCGATCGTTCGACATTGAGCGTCGTTTTGAATGGACGTGCGCTAAGCAGTGTGCGACTAACACCCGATAACGCTGATGGTGGCGAGCTGTCGGTTGCGTTGCCGATTGCCGGTTTCGATGGACCAGGCTTGTTTATTCAGATCCGGCTGCATATGCGTCTGACTGACGATGCGTGTGAGGAGATACAAAATCCGGCTTTATGGACGGTTGTTCACGGTGATTCAACGTTGCAGATCGATCTACGTCCGGTTGAATCCGGCACACTTGCCGATCTTGCTGCGCTCTTTGCACCGTTGCCCCTCAGTGCGCCAGCCGTACGTATGCCGCCAACAATGGTCTTGTCGCCATTGCATGAAGCGGCGACTCGTGTTGCTTCCGGTCAGGTTGCGTTTGCGATTGGTCGTTGGGCAGCGTTAGCCAGGCAAGACCCTGTTCTGACGGTAGCCGATACGGTTCCCGACCGGTCACCGGCAATCGTCGTTGCCCTGGCTTCGTTACCGGCTGGCGATTGGGGATCGGTACGGTGGAACGGAAGAGCGTATGAAGTGGACAGACAGGAAGTACCGGCCGAACACGGTTTGTTGGCGCTGGCGCCTGCTTCGCCACCGCGATTACTGGTAGCCGGAGCAACCCCAACTGCTCTGCAACAGGCGGCGCTGGCGCTGACCAGACCACTGCCGGCGATGTCGGTGGTAGCCGTTGCGCAACCGCCACCACAGGTAGGGGCAGCGGCATGGCGCGATGGCGCGGCTAGCTTTGCCCAACTGGGTGTTGAGCGGCGAAAAGTGACAGGTGCAGGCGAACATCAAATTGACATTGCTTTCGAGCGACCGGCGCATTGGGATTTGCGAGTAGGGGGAACGCTCGATCTGCACATTACAGCGGCGGCTGGTCTGACAGCGCAAACCTCTTGGGTAACGGCGATTGTCAACGGGATTACACTCGGTTCACAGCGTCTGCGTATTGAGACCAATTCACCCGAATCGTATCGGTTTGCATTGCCCGCCGATCTGCTTAATAGCGATCTCGAAGGTACGCCGATCCGTCGGCTTGATCTCCAGATACGGCTCTATCTCGATCTGCCGAATATTGGTTGTGAAGAAGTGGATACTTCGGCTGCCTGGGCTGTAGTTGAGCCGACGTCGGCCTGGCGTTTACCTAACGATCCGGCAGCCGCTCATGATCTTGGTCGCTTCCCGGCAACGTTGCTCGCCGATAGGGAAGCTCGCCTGATACTGCCCGATCAGCCGACATTGGGTGATGTGCATGCCGGGCTAGAGTTGGCCGCAGCCGTTGGTCGTTGGGCCGCAATCGGTGATATGCGCCCGCCGTTGTTGCTGACGGCGAACGAGGTCGGAGATGATCGGCGTGGGCCATTGGCAGTACTGGGTCATCGTGAGCGTCATCCACTGATGGCGATGATCAACGATCCGAACGAGATGCCGTTTGTGTATCGTCCGTGGCGCACTGTAGCGGCAATGTTGCGAATTGTACCGTCACCCTGGCAAGCTGATTCGCGAGTTCTGATTATCGAAGCCATAGATAGCGATGGTTTACGGCTTGGTGTGCAGGCATTGCGTGAACGAGAATTGTTACAGGTGTTGCGTGGCTATCAGGCCCAACTCGCCGCCGATCCTGATCCCGTCGTACTCTCGTTGTCGTCACCACTGGCAGCACCACCCCAGACATTAACGCCGCGGGTTGAAGTTGTCTTGCTCGAACGATTCCCGGCCTGGCAGGTCGTTGGCGCGATCCTCTTGATTGCGCTTGTAGCAACTGCAATACTCGTGATCCGCATTCGCTGGTTGCGGCGGAGATAAGGGGTAGGGTATGAATGCCGCATCCGCCTATGCTACGCTACAGCGTATCATCGGTTGGGGCCCAACAGAATGGGCCGCGTTTCGGCGCGGATTGATCAAGATTCTGGTCGTTACCAATCTGGTGTTGGGGGCGTATTACCTGCTTTGGCGAGGTACAGCTTCACTCAACTGGGAGGCCTGGCTCTTCGCCCTGGCCCTGTTCGCTGCCGAATTGTACAGCTACATTAGCAGCTTCTTATTTGGGGTGACCGTCTTTCGCTTGCGTGAACGGGGTGAACCACCGCCAGCAGGATTACGGGTTGATGTCTACATTACCTGTTACAACGAACCAGTTGAACTGGTGCGCAAGACTGTGCGAGCGGCTGTGGCGATTCGTTATTCACACCAGACGTACCTCCTTGATGATGGCGACAATCCGGCCATGCGAGCAATGGCGTGTGAAGAGGGGTGTGGATATATCACCCGCTCAGCGGTGTGGAAGGGTTTTGATCGGCACGCAAAAGCCGGTAACCTGATGAATGCCCTCGAACAGACGACTGGTGATTTCATCCTGATTCTTGATGCCGATCAGGTTCCACTTCCGCAGATTCTGGATCGTACGCTAGGCTATTTTAACGATCCACGTGTGGCATTCGTGCAGACACCGCAGTATTTCATTAATGTGCCACCCGGCGATCCGTTTGGGAGCCAGGCGCCACTTTTTTACGGGCCAATTCAGCAAGGAAAAGATGGGTGGAACGCAGCGTTTTTCTGTGGTTCTAATGCCGTGCTACGCCGTGAAGCGCTGGCCCGTACCGGCATTCACTTTTTTGTGCGTGATGTTGAGCGACGGATTCGGCAGGCATTGCGTGAAGCTGATACGATGATACGGCGTGCTCAACGACGGTTGCCGCGTTCTGAGCGGAAACAGATCGCTCCGGCGTTACGTGCGCTGTGCCGTGCCGTCAGCGATGCCAGGCGAGAGCTGAATCGTGGTGATACGTTTCAAGAGGTAACTGAGCGCTTTCAGCACCGGGTCGAAGAAGCAGCCCGAATGGTTGTCGCTGCTGATTTACAGCAAATTA
>Ga0209162_1001826_pt1 | contig 19918 bp, 22 predicted proteins | sample YNPNPMetaG_FD_187121 | JGI IMG/M metagenome (GOLD analysis project Ga0209162, IMG submission 187121) | Anoxygenic and chlorotrophic microbial mat microbial communities from Yellowstone National Park, USA - YNP NP MetaG (SPAdes) (version 2) ... | reverse complement strand
CAACGCGCTGATGTGTTATAACCCGCAGGATAGCGGGGCAAGCCGCTTTTATCTGGCGCCGCTGGGGAGAAAGATGGGGCTTTCCTATCCGCCGGATGTTAACGCTGATCCCAATCAAGGATTGGTGGTAAATGGGTACACCATTGGGCCTGACTTTGTTGACCTGTACCGGAAGATATCCAGTGCGCGGCAGGCAGGTAGTCCATTGAGTGGGGTTATCTATAATTACAATCAACAGCGTACTGAGCAATTTTTTGAGAATGTCGGTTTTTACCATCGCTTTGACGATCCACCTGGTGTATCGCACCTGTTGCCTTATGGAAAATATATCTGTGGTGATCTGTGTAACGCATACCAAAGCCCCATTACGCTTGCCATTCCGCAAAGCGGCAGCCAACTGGGAGTGCCGTTTGCTTATACGGTGGAACGATTGGGCGGTGAACGGGATTTTGGTCGTCCGCTCAGCCGGGCTTTCTACAACGAGGACGGGGTGCTGGAACAGGTGTATGAGACGGTTGTTTTTACGGCTGCGCCTGATAACCCGACACAGATCAGGCTCAAGCCCATCACTCGTCTGCTGGGTATGTTTGCACTGCCTCCTGCGCCTTTCAATCCTGAACAACGTAATGTTGTCTTTTATCCGGTGACGCCGGATGGTCTGGGGTACCATGTACCAGTGGAGTTTGACCGTTTTATCGTCCAGCATGGCGGCGTGGAGATCTCCGGCAATCCCATCGCCGATGTGCTTTTATATTCCGAAGAGAATACCATTCGTCAGTGTTATGAGAATTATTGTCTGGATTATTATCCGAGTGCAGCGCAGGGGTATCGAGTTCGTCTGGCACCGCTTGGCAGCAAATATCTCGAGTTAATAGACCCGTCTGTGATTGCGCCGGGGGCAGTGTTGCCTGAGAAACTGGTTGTGACGCTCAGTGAGGCACGCGCCCAGTTGGCGCCCGGCGAGGTACAGCGCATTTATGTGCTGGTCACCGAGGAGATTTCTCAGAATCCCGTGGCAAATGCAACGGCAACTCTGACAGTGACCGTGAATGGGATGCAATATACCTATGCGATGCCGCCGACTGGTGAAAATGGTATTTCCAGCATTGAAATTGCACCCATTCAGGATTTACCCAATGGGACTGTGGTAAGCTATTCCGTTTGTCTGGATACGTCTTCTGGCAATTCAGTTTGTTCTTCTGATTCTTATCTCATCTGGGCGACGGGAGGATAACTTCACGGTCTGGCTTCTGCCCAGGCTTGCACATCGGCAATTTCCCCTGCTGAACTATAAACCCAAAGTGAAAACGGCTGTCCCCGGCTGGCACTTAGCGCGCCGCGCGTTTCCAGTCGCCGCAGTCCAACAGGTTGGCCGCGTTTGTCATACGCCGCTGCGACGATCCAGATTGTCTGTGCAACAGCATCACCGCTGGCAAGCCACAGCTCTCCATTGACCTGAGCGCTGAGCCGGTCAGCAGTGAGCTGAAGCCTGAGGTTTTGCACATGCACCGGCAGGTAGCGTCCATCATCTGCTTTGAGCGGCAGCGCAGTCAACAGTTCGGCGGAAGCCTGAAACGGTTGACTGAGCGGCGGTGCAAGATAAACTGCCAGCGGGATGCTTTCTCCCGCCGGAAAGCGGTTAAGCAGTGCAGTAGCAACCGCTTCGTTCAAAGTCGTCCCATCCTGCCCGATCAGCCGCAGGCGCGCGGAGACATTTTCCAGGTCGCTGTCTGGCGCGCCGTGCGCTAGAATGAAGCACCAGGCGCCCCCTTCGCCGCTCAAATAACAAACAGGCGGGTCAAGCTGGATAGGAATTGGGGTAGGCTGCTGAGGTTGGGCTGAGGTGGAAGGTTTTTCTACAGGAGGCGGAATGATCAGCACGCTGCCAACGCTGAGCAGATAGGGATCAATGCCGGGGTTAGCTTCCAGTATGGCTGAAACCGTGACCCCATAGCGATAGGCAATACCGCCCAAATCTTCGCCTGCCTGCACGGTGTGGCTGCGCGGGGTAGGGGTGGGGCTGGGTAATGGCGTTGGTGAGAGCAGCGGAGCGGTGGGCAGGCTGGTGGGGGTGCGTGTCCAATAAGGCGTAAGCTGGCGGTTTTGCGGTGAAGGAGTCGGCGTCGGCGCGGTTTGGCTTGAGACCGATAGGCAGGCTGTAAGTATCGTACAAGTAAATAGTAAGGACAAAGCAGCGGCTAGTTTCTTCATCATGACGGCTTTATTTTCGAGGAGAGTACAACAGAGGCTTTTAGCCAAACAGCGAATACTTTGCGTTATGGGTTTCTCCTGCTTCAAGTGCCTCATCTGGCGGCAGGTTCCGGTTCTGCGCTGCGGTTCTGGCGAGCTGGCCGCAGCGCTTATTTTCCGGGTGCCCGGCGTGACCTTTCACCCAAACCATTTCTACCTGATGCGCTTGACACAATTCCAACAGTTTCTCCCACAAATCTATGTTCTCCGCAGCCTCTCGACGCGTACGCATCCATCCGTTTGCCTGCCATCGGTAGACATCACCCTTATTGTAGGTATCCACCAAATAGCGCGAATCAGAATATAGCGTCACTCGGCAAGGTTTTTCGAGCACCTTCAAGCCGGCAATCGCCGCCATCAGTTCCATGCGGCTGTTCGTTGTCTTGCGAAAGCCGCCGCTGATTTCGCAGCGGTGTTCACCTATCTTAAGAATTGCAGCATACCCACCCGGACCCGGATTTCCCAAACAGGCGCCATCTGTAAACAGTTCGACATGCCTGGAATCAAACATTTAGATACTCTGCGAGAACCCTTATTCTCCGAATGGCTGCTTATAAATCTTTAAGCGTCCCATATCGCCGCCGTTTGCCATGCAGGAGAGAATATCAATCCTAAATTCCAGCCCGCCGGAAAGCCATTTCAATGCCTCATGGATGATGCCAACTGCCGTGTGACAGCAGGGTTGATCTGAAGTGCGCTCCCAGCACATCGAGCATCGTTCCAGCGTGTAGATAAAGTAATCTTCGTATTCATATACATTGCTAATCTGGTCAGTAATTGCGTTGAATACACGGGCAATCGCAGGCACGCCAATCTTTAGTTTGGTGCTCAACGGCAAAACTTTGAATGCCAGGTCACCCGCTCCAGAAAGCGCGCCAAAGTTTCGCAGACCTTCAGAAAACAATCTGCGTCCGACGCGCTGCTCGAGACCACGTCCGCCACGCACGCCGTAAATGGTTTCGATGGCATCGTTCAGCGCGGAGATGTAAACAAAATCAAATTGCTTATCAAGATTATCCGGCGGATAGTGGTCAATGAATTGCGCCAGGTCTGCCAGACGCAATACGGTATTGATACCGTTTTTACCCAGCACCTCTTCGAGTGCCGTTAAGTATAGCCTTCCCATCTTGTTTGGATAACACAAGCCGCTGAGTGATTTTGCCATAAAGTGCATCCTTGATGATAGACTGTCTTTATAATTCTACTCGATTTAGGACAATAAAGGAGTCAAATTTTGCCTGTTGACGAATTTTGTTTACATTGCTGATTATTCCAATGATGCCAGCGACCCTTGACAATTATCTTGTTCACCCGTATACTCACTCGGTGAGTACATAGTCACTCAGTGAGTATATTGAATGCCTGGACGCCGCCCTTCTGCTTCCATCTCACCCGAATTTGCCCTGCTGGGCTTTCTGGCACAGCGCCCGGCGCATGGTTACGATTTACATCAGCGCCTGGTGACAGAGCTGGGTGAAATCTGGCATATCCGCCTTAGTCAGACGTATAACATCCTCAACCGCCTGGAAACACAGGGGATGATCGTTGCCCGCCTGCAAAAACAGGATAAGCTGCCCGACCGTCATATCTTTGAGCTGACGCCAGCCGGTTTGAAGCGCTTTGAAGACTGGCTGCACACGCCCACGCCGTGCAGTGTGCGCGCCATTCGTGTTGAGTTTACTACACGGCTGTACTTTGCGCGCGCTGGTGATCCCCGTCTGGCGCGCGAGCTGATTTCCAAGCAGACAAACACCGTCGAACAAGGCATCGCCCGCATGGAAATTGCCCTGGAGCGTTGTTCAACTGAGCAGGCGTTTAACCGCCTGGGATTGCAGTTGCGGATTGCACAATTACACATCATTCTCGACTGGCTGAAACAATGTGAGGTTACTTTAGGACTGGTGGAGGTTTGAGGATGGCGGGGTTAACTTTTCAAATGAAAGCTATTGGAATCATTCACAGTCCGTTTAAGACTCCGCAGGAAACGCCTATACAGTCTATTCGCTCCACTGCTGTCGGCGAAGTGGAAGTTTTTGAGGAATACGCTGAGGGATTGAAAGGACTGGAGGGGTTCTCACATATTTTCCTGTTCTACATCTGGCATCTTGCTTCCGCAAAGGTTGAACTAAAGGTCAAGCCGTTTCTGGATGACCATGTCTGCGGGCTCTTTGCCACTCGTTATCCTTGCCGTCCCAATTCACTGGGCTTTTCAGTAGTACGGTTGTTACAACGTGAACACAACCGTTTGCTGGTGCAGGGCGTGGATGTGATCGATCAGACCCCGCTGCTGGATATCAAGCCTTACAATCCGGAGTTTGACGTGCATCCGGCAGAACGGGTCGGCTGGTATGAATGCCGGGCGCATCCATAGGGAAAGGGAGGCAAAGATGAACATTGAGATTGCCGCTGAGAAAACACTCCCGCCTCTGAAGCGGCTGGCGGTTTCCCGTCCGGGCTGGTTTGGAAGGTTGTGGATGTTGGCGGCGATGCCGGCTTTCTTCCTGTTTGCTATTCCTATCTTGGCGATTTTCCTCAGGTTAACTCCAGCCGATTTCATTCATAGCCTTCGGCAGGAAGCAGTGCTTCAGGCAGTGAATCTCAGCCTGACCACCTCACTGATTTCTCTGCTAGGGATTGTCCTGCTCGGTACGCCCACGGCTTATTATCTGTACCGGAGGCGCTCACGATTACATTGGCTTGCTGATACCCTTGTGGATTTACCGACCGTTCTACCGCCCGCAGTAGCAGGCGTGGCGTTATTACTCGCTTTTGGCAGAGAAGGGTTGTTCGGCTCGCTGCTGCGTTCATGGGGCATTAGTCTGCCTTTTACAACAGCGGCGGTAGTGCTGGCGCAAATGTTTATCGCTGCGCCTTTTTATATCCGCGCGGCAAGCGCGGGGTTTGCGGCTGTAGACTGCGAATTGAAACACGCTGCCGCATTGGATGGTGCCAACCGTTGGGAAATTTTTCGCTACATCGTCCTGCCGATGTCTGCGCCTTCGATGATCAGCGGTTGTATCATGTCTTGGTCGCGGGCACTGGGCGAATTCGGTGCCACGCTGATCTTCGCCGGCAATCTTGCTGGACGCACGCGCACCATGCCGCTGGCTATTTATATTGGCTTTGAAACCGATCTGGATATTGCATTGACCCTTTCGGCAATTCTGATACTGGTTTCTTCGTTCGTCTTGTTGGCGCTGAAAGTGCTGGTGAACCATCGTCTGCCTGTTAGCTAAATTCATTCACGACTTCTATGCTGGAGGTGCATAATGAGAAAAACACTTTTGTTATTCATAGCGCTTATCTGGTTGACAGGCTGCGCGCCTGTTTCAAACATTAACCAACAGGTGAATACCCCAACTGTTCCGCCGCTTCCCCAAAATCCGCAGACCCTGCTTGTTTTTGCTGCCGGCTCGCTGACCGAATCCTTCACGGAATTGGGTCAGAGTTTTGAAAAACAACTCGGGACTAAGGTTGAGCTGAATTTTGCCAATTCAAATACCCTTGCAGAGCAGATTCTGCAAGGCGCTCCGGCGGATGTTTTTGCTCCCGCCGCTCTTGATTTTATGGAGAAACTGGTGGAAAAAGACAGGGTAAATGCTCAGTCAGTCAAACTGTTTGCCCGCAACCAGCTCGTTGTTATCCTGCCCAAGAGCAACCCGGCTGACCTGCACACCCTTCAAGACCTGGCGAAGCCGGGCATTAAACTGGTTATGGGAGCAAAAAAGGGTCCTCAAGGGAAATATGTTGAGGCGTTTCTGAGCAATGCTTCCGCTTCTGCAGATTTTGGTGCTGATTATAAAGACGCCGTTTATGCTAACGTGGTTTCGTATGAAAGCACGGCCAAGAGTGTGGTGAGCAAAGTTGTGCTGGGTGAAGCCGATGCCGGAATTGCGTATATTACCGATGCCGCCAGTGCGGCGGATAAAGTGCTGACCATCCCCATCCCAGAGGCGCTGAACGTGATCGCAGAATATCCGATTGCGCCGCTCAAAGAAGCTTCCAACCCGCAACTGGCACAACAGTTTGTAGATTTTGTTCTCTCACCCGAAGGTCAGCAAATCCTGGCAAAGTATGGTTTTCTGCCACCGCAGGGTGAGCAGAGCGATGCTGCATCCGCCGAAATTCAAATCACCGATGCGCTGGGACGCCAAATCACGTTGCCCAAGCCGCCGCAGCGCATCGTCATTGCCGGCAAGGCATTGTTTATGCTGCTGGATGCTGCTTACGTATTCCCGCAGGCGTCTGAACGTATTATTGGCTATGGTTCTGCCTCGCAGGGCAGCAGTAACTTTATCAGGCTCATCGATCCAAAATACGACCAGAAAGCCGTTCTGGAGTCTGATGCCGGTGCTGAACAGGTTGCCGCGTTGCAGCCGGATCTGGTGCTGATGAAAAGCTATCTGGCGGAGAAACTTGGCAAACCGATTGAAACGCTTGGTATCCCGGTGGTTTATATAGATTTTGAAACCCCTGAGCAATATATGCGTGATCTGATGGTACTCGGTGCAATCTTTCAGGACGAGGCGCGCGCCCGCGAAGTAAATGCTTTCTATCAAAAACGACTGAGTCAGGTTGCAGAGCGGGTGAAAGATGTTCCAAGCAAGCCCAGGGTGCTGATGCTTTACTATGATGACCGGGAAGGTACGGCTGCGTTCAGTGTGCCGCCTGCGTCATGGATGCAAACCCGTCTGATTGAGATGGCAGGGGGAGAGCCACTGTGGTTGTCCGCCAATCCAGGGCAGGGCTGGGCAAAGGTCTCACTGGAGCAGATTGCTGCTTGGGATGCGGAGGCCATTTTTATCATTTCCTACTTCAAAAATCCATCGGAAGTTGTCGCCGGGTTGGAAAAGGATTCGCAATGGCAAGCGCTGCGCGCGGTGCGCGAGGAGAAACTATTTGCCTTTGCCGGCGACATCTATTCATGGGACCAGCCGGATGTGCGCTGGATCCTCGGTCTTTCGTGGATGGCGCAAAAGCTGCATCCTGACCGCTTCAAGGATTGGGATATGGTTCAACAGGCGAGCGAATTTTATCAACAGCTTTACAGGTTGGATCAGACGTTCTTTGAGGAGAATATTCGCCCCAAATTTCAGGGAGATCTGCCTTGAGTGGATTGATCGAAGGGCGTGCAGCAGGCAGGCAAACCAGCCAAGGTTGGCTTTGGGGATTGGCGGGAGCGCTGGTTGTCTTATTCGGGCTGGCGCTATTGGCGGGGCGTTACCCAACCCCTGGACTGATGTCGCTCAGTCAACTTAACGGGGACGAGCTGGCAATGCGTTTGTTCCTCAACCTGCGGCTGCCGCGCCTTTTGACTGCCATGCTGCTGGGAATGTCGCTGGCTTCTGCCGGGTTGGTGTTTCAGATGCTTTTCAACAATCCGCTGATTGAGCCGGGATTTCTGGGTGTTTCGCAAGGGGCAGCTTTTGGCGCTGCTTTCTGCATTGTCTTTTTGGGCAGCAATGCGCTGGCAGTGCAGGGTGTGGCGGCAGTGTTCGCCTTGGTGGGACTGATGCTCTCCTATCTGCTGGCGCGGCGAATTCGCTATGGCGGCTGGGTACTGCGGTTGGTTCTGGCGGGTATTGCGGTTTCAGCCTTGTTTTCTTCCGGGCTGGGAGTGCTGAAATATCTGGCTGATCCGCTGACCCAACTGCCTGAAATTACTTTCTGGCTCTTGGGCGGGCTTTCGGGGATTGTCTGGGCACGCTTTCTTTCTATTCTGCCGGCGGTATGGATCGGGTTAAGTGTGCTTTTTCTCTTCCGCTGGCGCTTAAATATTCTGGCGTTGAGTGATGAAGCGGCATTCTCTTTGGGAACAACGCCGCGCCGCGAACGTCTATTATTGCTGACCATGGCTGTGCTGGCAACCGCCGCAGTGGTCTCGGTTGCTGGGATGGTTGGTTGGGTGGGCTTGATTGTTCCGCATCTGGCGCGTCGCATGTTTGGCGCTGATGCCCGGCTGGCGCTGCCGGCGGCAATGCTGCTGGGCGGCGGATTCTCTATCCTCTGTGACACGCTGGCGCGCACATTGTTGAGCGGAGAAATTCCATTGGGCATCCTGACAGCCTTTTTCGGCGCAGCTACATTCGTGATTTTAATGACTTCACGCGGGTTCCGGCTGGAGCGATGAATACTTCTATCCTTGTTTTTGATGCTGTATCCTTCCACTACCCCACAAACCACAAACAGGTACTGGAAGGTCTTACCCTATCTCTGCCTCAGGGAGCAGTAAGCGCAATCCTGGGACCGAACGGCGCTGGCAAAACCACCCTGCTGCACCTGGCGTTGGGCTGGCTCAAACCGCAAAGCGGCCGCATCTTGCTGCATGGCCGCCCGCTGGAATCCTATGCGCGCCGCGAATTAGGACGGCAGTTCGGTCTTGTGCCGCAAAATGAACAGATTTCGTTTGAGTACACTCTGCTGGAGTATGTGCTGCTGGGACGCGCACCCTACCTGTCACCTTTGCAGATGCCGACCGCGCAGGATTGTCATCTGGCACTCCATGCGCTTGAACAGGTTGGGCTGGCTGAACAGGCAAACCGCTCGATTCTCAAGCTCAGCGGCGGCGAGCGGCAGCTTGTTTTGCTGGCAAGGGCGCTGGTGCAGCAGCCCGGTTTAATCCTAATGGACGAGCCGACAGCTCATCTGGATTTGGGCAACAAGCGCAGATTACTGGACATCCTTCATATCCTGTTGAGCAAAGGCATTTCAGTTGTGTTAACTACCCACGAGCCGGACTTTGCCGCTGCGATTGCTTCCTATCTTGTATTGATTAACGACGGCAGGGTGTTTGAAGCTGGCACGCTTGCAGAAGTGTTCACTTCGGATAAAATTACCTCGCTATACCGTACTTCTGTCAAGATTATAGATGTGGATGGGAGAAAACTTGTGAATTGGACAGCAGCATGAGGAGCGGTAATTTGCTGATCTTAACCGGTGAGCGCGGCAGCGGCAAAACAACGCTATTGCAGCGGCTGGTCAAACGTAAAACTGCACAGGGCGGCAAAGTCGGCGGCTTGTTGACACCTGCGCGCTTTGAAGCTGGAGAAAAGACTGGCATCTACGTCGTTGATTTGCACAGCGGAGAGACGCGTTTATTTGCCAGCAAAAAACCCGCTGAAATGACAGGGTTTACTTTCTGTGAGTGGATATTTGACCCGCAGGTGCTGATGTGGGGGAATCAAGTACTGGCAAGTGCTGAATCTGCCGATCTTTTCATCATTGATGAAATTGGTCCGATGGAACTGGAGCAAGGCGAGGGCTGGACGAATGCTTTAACCCTCCTGGCAAAAGGCGCAAAACCCAATCAAACTATGCTGGCGGTAGTCCGTTCAGAGTGTGTTCAGGAAGCTGTGAAGCGCTTTTCGCCGCGCTGGACCGTTCACATGGGGGCGGATATGGAAAGGACATTTGAACAATTATGTGCGCTGACGGACAACTCATGAGAACCGCAAAAACACAACGCTCCTCTATCACCGAAGCGGTGTTTTCCTTTCTTGTTGCCATCCCCATTGCTCTGCTGGGCGGGTTAATCGGACTGGGTGGGGCTGAATTCCGCCTGCCAGTGCTGGTGGGCTTTTTGAAACGTTCCGCTTCGCGTTCGGTGACCATTAATCTGGCGGTCAGTCTGGTCACGCTGATCGTTTCGCTGATGACTCGCCTGCGCGTGGCTGCTTCGGCGTTTCCGCTGGCGGATTTCGCTGTCATCCTGCCCGCAATGACGGGTGGGGCGATTTTGGCGGCTTACGGCATGGCAGGGCGGCTCGCCCGTATCTCTGAACGGCAACTGGAATTCTGGATGCGCAATCTGCTGGTGGGGATCGGCGTTTTACTGATTGTGGAAGGATTTGTTACCATCGGCTCGCTTGAACTGCGTCACTCGCCTTTGCTGTTACAGGCAGTGGTAGGGGCGGGCTTTGGCGCGCTGATCGGGCTGGTCAGTAGTCTGCTGGGGGTGGCAGGCGGCGAACTGATTATTCCCACACTGGTCTTCATCTTTGGAATCGGTATCAAGTTAGCTGGCACTGCCAGTTTGATGATCAGCATGCCGACAGTATGCGCCGGGCTGATCCGCTATGCCCGTTCTGGTGTTCTGTTTGACCGCAGCGACTTAACCGGCATTGTTACCCCGATGGGTTTTGGTTCGATCATTGGTTCCATTCTCGGCGGGTTGTTGTTTGGCATTGTCTCTCCCAATCTGCTGAAAATTTTGCTGGGGGTGGTGTTGATCTATTCTGCGCTGCGCATTTTTTTGCGTCAACGCCACGAATGACATCTGCATGTATAATTATCCTAACCGTCCTTTAGGAATACTTTTTGCAGGAAGGAGTAACAGCCGATGGAACTCAGTATTGTCAAAATTGAAAAGCCTGAAGAAACCAACTTCATCCTTGGTCAATCACACTTTATCAAAACGGTTGAGGATATGCACGAGGCGCTGGTCGGCGCTGTCCCTGGTATTAAGTTTGGGATGGCGTTTTGTGAAGCCTCTGGCATGTGCCTGGTGCGCTGGACAGGCACCGATCCTGAGCTGATCGAGCTGGCAAAGAAGAACGCCATGGCAATCGGCGCCGGGCATTGTTTCATCCTCTTTCTGGGCGAAGGTTTTTACCCCATCAACGTGTTAAATACCATCAAAATGCTGCCTGAGGTATGCCGCATCTATTGCGCTACTGCTAACCCAACCAGCGTAGTTGTTGCCGAAGAAGGCGATGGACGCGGCATTCTGGGCATCATCGAAGGCTCTAAACCCAAGGGCATTGAAAGCGATAAAGACATCGCCTGGCGGAAAAATTTCCTGCGTCAGATTGGCTATAAGTTTTAACTCTCCAAATCGGCGGCAAGGTGGCATAGAGCTTGCATGATGATCACCGGGCGGTGAAAAATACCTGAACGGACAGGTTCGTTCTGCCCCTCTTTGCACTTGCAGTGAGCGATTCTGTCATCAGAAGTCGGAGTTACCCATGCGAAAATTAGTTCTGGCGTTTGCGTTTTTGCTGATCACCGCGGCTGGCTGCTCGCCGCGCGGACCTTCGGATGCCGATATGGCAACGCGCGTGGCACAGATTCTGACTACTTTCCCGACCAGTACCCCTAACCCGGTGTTGAATCCAACCTTGCCGCCGGTGGCAACTTCTCCCGTACAACCGCCGACCACCGCTCCAACCGTCACCGAGCAGCCCACTGCTACCTTGCCGCCCACAGAGCTCCCCCTGCCCAGTGAAACGCCCGTTCCCTCGCTGACACCCTTGCCTTCTGCTACCCCGACCATCACCGCTACTGCCACGCCAACCGCTGTTGTTACCTTGGTACCCGGCGATCCGGTTGGCAGGCTTGGTCCCGCCACTTCGACCGACCCGATGGACAGCCCGGATACCTGGCTCTGGCCCCTCGGCGCCAGCGAATTTACCGACATGCAGTTTAAGAATGGCGCAATGTTGGTGACTGCACTCAAGGATGTCTCCGGATGGCGGCTGGAAGCAAGTAGAACGCTGGATAACTTTTATATGGAAATGGCCGCCCGGTTGGAGAAATGTTCTGGATCAGACAGTTACGGCATCATCTACCGTGTGCCGTCGCTTAAAGAGGCTGATCAGGGCTATCTATTCGGTTTCACCTGCGACGGGCGTTATTACCTCAAATCCTGGGATGGCAAAGTACAGCCTGAAGGACAGATGACCACGCTAATCCGTCCTACGACCAGCTCAGCCATTCAGCCGGGTGCGCTGGTTTTCAACCGCTTGGGGGTGATGGCAATTGGCAGCCGCATGATTCTCTATGCCAATGGCGTTCTGCTCACCGAGATCAACGATAGCAAATACAGCAAAGGCTACTGGGGTGTCTTTATCAATCAGGATAACACCCCCAATATGGTTTTGCGTGTGGATCAAATGAGTTATTGGGAAAACCCCAAACCTTAAAGTCAGGCGTTCTCCCGGAGCGCTTTGATTTCCTGCCGAACTGCACGGCTGTTGTAAGGCGCAGGCAGCTCCAGTATCTTATGGATATGCTCATTTAGTACTGAACGCATCAGCGCCTGAGATTTAAGGCGTTCAGGCGGGGTGAAGTTGGAGAGAATAAACATAAAAAGAGAATTCACTTCTGAGTTCTCGAACTCACTCGCTAATTGATACGCATCTTCTAATGTCTGAATTTCGTTTAAATGGGATTTGATGAGGCGGCGGCGCAGCTTGTGGGTAATCTTAAGCATCGAGCTGTTTGCTCTTTCTGCCAGTCTTTCAGGAGGAAGTTCGTTATATAACTTTCTCAAGTAATGGGCATGTCCTGCTTCCTCATCGGCGTAAGTTTTCCAGAAATGGGCAACTTCTGGATGTTGAGCAAAGAGCTTTGCAAAATGCCGGTAGAGATTCTCGGCAGCTTCTTCTGCTGTTATTGCCAGTTGGAACACTTCGCTCAAAGTTTCTTTTTTGGACATGGTCATCTTGCGCTTCAACAGGATATTTTATTTATGCTCTGGTGTCATTTTGTTCAACAGGTATTTTGGAGAAAATGGCTGTTTTGTCTTGAAAAGTTAGCGGTTAAGAACAAATACTGCCTGTAAGAGCAGGCAGTATTCTACCATAAAACAAAACGTCTTGAGAGTTTGCTGGGATTTAGATGAAAATAATCTGCGCGCCTTCGGTCATATCAATGAAGTCGGAGGCGGTAACGATGTCTAGAACACCGTCCAAGAAGTCTTCTTTCTTTAAGCCCATCATGTCCACGGTCATCTTGCAGGCATAGAGCTTGGCGCCGGCATCCGCCAGCATTTGGATATATTCGCGCACCGGCGGGACGCCCAGTTCGTTCATTTTCTTTTTCATCAATGCCGTGGCGAAAGCGGTCATGCCCGGCAGGACGCCCATGATGTTCGGGATGCCCAGATTGCCCGGGATACCCATCATGCTCATCTTCATACTGGTATTTGCCACCGGCGGGATCTCCAGATGATCCACGCGCGCTTTATTGATCAGGTCCAGCCCCCAGAAGGTGAAGAAGATGGTCACGTCCACACCGTTGCCCAGCGCCGCCCAACCCATAATCAGCGCCGGGTATGCCATATCCAGATTGCCTTTCGAGCAAATAAAAGCGAGTTTTCTCGGTTCGTCAGCCATTGTCAGGGTCTCCTTAATTTTTGATCTATACACAGCCTTCCGGCTTGCCCAGCCCGGCAATGCGGGCTACTTTCTTGGCAGGTCCTTTGGGGAACAGGGTAAACAACTCCTTGGTCGGGACGCCTGCACCCGTGGTAATCGTGCGCAGGGTGGGTGCTTTACCGCTGCTTACTCCAACCTGCCGGCAATACTCGATCACTTTCCAGTGAGCATCGGTCAGAGTTTCAATTCCCTCTTCTTTGGCAATTTCGACGGCAATTTCTTTTGTCCAGTCGGCGGGGTTGAGCATGAAGCCTTCCTCATTCACTTCAACGGTTTTTCCTGCATAGGTTCGTGTTGGCATAATTAACCTCCAGATATGGTCTAAAAATCAGGCAGACATCTCAGCCTGTGGTCTTAAGAGATCGGTGCGCTTGCAAGCCAGGCTCATGGTTGCCGGCAGGGGCAGTTTCAAACCGCGCATCAGGATATTCCAGTACATCCAGCGGAAGCCCAGTTTGCCGAGATGGTTCATATAGGATTCTCGCAGCAGCGAGAACGGACCGAGCAAAGGCACCGGGAAGCAGCCAGGCAGCGGCTCTACTTTATAGTTGAAGTCGAGCAAAAGAGCTTTGCCATCGCCCGATTCAATAAAGCAATTGGCGTGACCGTCGAAATTCTCTTCCAATTCTTTTCCCTCAATATAGCGCAGGAAGTTTTCGCTAAACAGGTCAACGGAGTAGTGCGCCACCGAGCCGGCTTTAGAAGTGGGCAGGTTTGCAGCGTCGCCCAGGGCAAAGACGTTGGCATACTGGGTAGAGAGGAAAGTGTATGGATTGACTTTCACATAGTTCAGTTCATCGCCCAGTCCAGCGTTGCCGATGACGTCTGCGCCTTTGTTCAGCGGCACGGTCACCAGCAGGTCGTACTCCACCTCGCGTTCATCATATGAAACGATCTTCTTCGCGTCCGGGTCGGCGCGTTCGATGTAGAAATCCGGCTCGACGATGATATGCTTGCGTTCCAGCAAATCACCCAGCAGTTTAGAGGCGACCGGCTTGGTGAAAGCGCCGGAGAGCGGTGTCACATAGACCAGTTCGACACGCTCACGCATGCCGCGTTTGCGGAAGTATGAATCCGCCAGCATGAGGAATTCCAGCGGCGCAACCGGGCATTTGATCGGATTATCCACCACATTGACCACCAGCCGGCCGCCCTGCCAGTTGCGCAGCTTGTCAGCCAGCGCCACGGCGCCATCCAGGGTGTAAAAGTTGTGGATTGTCCTGCCCCATTCGTGTTCCCCTAAACCGGGGGTTTCTTCGGGATGGATGTCCGTGCCGGTGGCGATGATCAAATAATCGTAATCCAATACGTCGCCATTGGTCAAGTGTACGCGGTTGTGGTCGGGTTCAATGGACTCGATCTTTGATTGAATCAGCCGCGCGCGGGAGGGGATGTATTTTGCTTTTGGCTGGATGACATCATTCCGGCTGTAAGTGCCAAAGGGGATAAACAGGTATCCAGCCTGATAGTGATGCAGGGGGTCCTGATCCACTAAGGTCATCTGCCATTCATTCATGTTCAACATGCGGTTGAGGCGATTGGCAACCATCGTGCCGGCAGTACCAGCGCCCAGAATTAATAGTTTTTTCATGGTACAAACTCCTGAGAGGTTAGTTGAGTTAAACTGGCAATTTGTTTAAGACGTTTGATAAAGCTGGTGCGTTCGCGCAGGATGCTCTCCACGGCGCGCGCTGCAGCCAGGGGCCAGTCTTCCACTTGCGTCTGACGGACGTTTTCAATGATCGGGATGCTGGCGGCTGCCTGAAGCAGGGTTTCCTGCGGCAGGCTGTGCTGTTGCGCAAGGCTTTGAATCGCCGCTGTCTGTTGCGTGGGTTCGGGCGCCTGCAAATAAAACTGACCAACAAGAAACCACCCAACCGGCGCGCCGTCGTCGCGAATGGGCGCAGCCAGATACTGCAAGCCGGCGTGACAGGTGGGAGAGCGCCTGCCGCCTGCGCTTAGCCGGGCAAACGCACGCCAGGACTCACGGCAAGCCTGACGTCCGGAAGAACTGCTGAGCATTGCCTGACAAAAAGCGCATGGATGACTGACCTGAGTCAGCGGTTCGCCGTCCATATCTACCACCAACGCGCTCATCTGACTGACTTCGCTGAACAGGTCTTGAATGGTTTGGACGCAGTGCACCGGAAAGATCATTTCTTCTCCAGCCGTTTCGGGCTGTTCGGGTTCGGCTTTGCGGATGCCGAGCAAACGCTCAATCTCCTGGGCGGGGAAACGCCACTGTGCCCCGACCTTGACGCCCTTCAAGCGCCCATCGGACAACATGCGATAGACGGTGATGCGGTCCACCTTGAGAATATCCTGAACCTGTCGAGTGGTAAGTAAATCGTTCATCATGTTATATCTTGATATATCATTTGCTAGTGAAAAATATAACATGTTATAACAAAAAAGTCAATAGTGACAAATGTCACATTTGCCGGATGGCGGGCGGATGGTTGAACGCTTTTCAGCTTACATGAGTTTGGTTAGGATGCATATTGAAGATACCCCAATGACCACCCTGCCTTTGGGGTTACGATCAGGATGCCGCAAGATTCAAAGATTACGGTTTTTTACAATGCTTGAAATTCTTCCTGGAAGTGTGCCACGCCGCTTTGACCGGTCAGCGCTCCGGGCTGAAGTTCCAGCGCCATAAAAACCTCGTCCGGGACATTGCTAGCATAACGAATCCCCCAGCGGCTGGCAGGCAGGAAGCCAAAGCGCGGGTAAAATTCGGCATGCCCTAACACGATCACCGCTGGAAATCCCATCTGGCGCAAGGCTTCCAGCCCGGCGCGCACCAGCAGTGAGCCGATGCCGCGCCGCTGCAATTCGGGCTGTACCGCCATTGGTGCCAGTCCAGCCACGTCAAAGAATGTGCCGTCTTCTTTTTCAATCGTCACGGGTGTAAAAAAGATATGTCCGACGACAATCCCATCAAAATCTGCCACCAGCGAAAGCAGATATGCCCCGCGGGCACGCAGGGCGTCCACTGCTTCCGCCTCAGCTTCGCTGGGAAAAGCGCGTACGTTCAGGCTGTGAATGGCAGGCAGGTCTTCAGTGCGTTCTGGACGAATTTGCAGCATTTTGTCATCCTTTCTTGTTTAAGCGGTTCTCCCGCCAGACCAGCCCCAGCAGGAGGACCAGACTGACGGCACTCACGCCTGCACCCATTGCCAGCAGGGTGATATACGGCGGGTCGGGATGGTTGGCGACTACTTTGATCGCCAGGTTGACTGGCGTAGTCGGAAAAGCGGCAAAGGCTTCGGTCACCTGCCAGGCTTTCAGATGCTGCCACAGGTCATGCAGGATGAGCAAAATAGCGCCCAGCCAGGCGATCTTTTCCGCCGGCGAGGGTTTGCGCCGGTTCAGCCAGTGTTGGAACTGCACCGTTCCCAATATCAGCAGAAACACCAGCGGCAGGATAATCATGCGGATACTGGCGCGCTCGCCGGAGAAGATCGGAACGGGCAGCAGACGCATCAGGCGGTAGAAACGCCCGATGGAGAGCAGCACCATACCCCAGATTGGCAGGAACAATTGCGGATAAAGAGTTTCCCGACGCTTGAGCCAGCCATACACGCCAAAGGCGAGCAGGAAAGCTGCTCCTGCCGCGCCAAGATATAAGTCATATTCCCACCAGCCCAGCGGACTGAGCATATTGCGCACGTTCAGTGATTCGTGTGGAAATTTGATGCTGAGCATTGAGTTGAACACATCAAAGAGCGTTGGGTAACCGCCGAGAAATTCGCTGTCAAACTCGCCCAGATGCAGCGTGGGCGGCAGCAGGCGCGCCATAGCGAGGAGGACGGCGAAAATGCCCGCTTTCAAGATGGGCAGGAGATGTTTCCAGGAGGTTGCTGCCAGCAGTCCCAGAAAGATCATCGCCCAGATGTACTGGTGGAACGACCCTTGCAGGTACATAAAAAACAACAGCAGACTGATGCGCGCCGCCCATGCCCAGGAATGGTCGCCGTCCAGCAGTTGGACGATCAGCGCGGCAAAGAGCGGGAAGAGGAAATACCCCGCCCAAGTAATGTGCCCGATACTGTAATGCGCTAGAATGTGCCCATTGAAATTGAAAAGCAAGAACAGGATGGTGTATGCTGCCAGCGAAAGCCCAAAGCGCCGCCGCAGCCAGAGCAGTCCCAATACTCCCAGCGCGTAAAACAGCCAGGTATTCACCATGATGAACTGCCCTACCTCCAGCCAGCGCAGCAGGATGATTTGCGGCGAGATGAGCACATCCGGCAGCGCCAGATAGCGCTCAGTGATGTTGCGCAATGCCGAAGCATCCGGCATGTGTAATGGCAGAACACCTTTCAGCACGGCATCACGCAGAAACGCCAGGCGCGGCGCGTTGACCTCTGCCCAGTCGTGAAAATCAAAAGGAATGTTGCCCCAGTTGAGGAACTTGCCCCACAACGCCGCCCCTGCCAGCACCAGCCCGATCAGCCAGAGCCAGCTCAACCAGCGCAACCCACGTTCTTCCTGCGGATCAAACAGCGCATCCAGCAGACGGCTGAACAAAGCAAGTGGTCGAAATAAGAAGGAAATGATTACCTCCCCGCCACAACGGTGTTCTCCTAGCGCCGGGCGAAGTCGTTGTAATTTATTGCGGTCCCGGCGGGATACCCTCAAAGGCAGCGATGACCTCGCGCCAATGTGCTGGTATCGGCAGGCTGACCTGCTGATGGTAATCAAACCCCACCGAGACGATCTCACAGCGCGCCAGCACCTGTCCGCTTTGCTGGTCTTCAATCTGCGTCTCATAGCGGATGCTTTTGTTGCCCAGCCGGGCAACGCGCACGCCCACTTGAATATCCTGCCCCAAACGGATTTGTCCCAGATAGGCAATATGCACATCGGCGGTGATGGTGCCCATATCGTGAAAACTTTTGCCATCAAACAATCCCAATGCCATCATGTAAGCCAGCCGCGCCTGTTCGATATACGCCAGAAATTTGGTGTTGTTGACATGCCATTGTGGGTCAAGGTCGCCATAGCGAACCTGAATGGGGTAGTAGAACTTGAATGCTGCCATGCCGACATTATACCGTGAATTTGTTGGAGACTGAAACCCACCTTGGGGACAAAGTTCCTTCACAAAGTAACTTTTTCATGGGACAATGTACCCGCTAAAGCGTTTCAGCAAAAAGGAATCCCCGCTGTGGGTTCACAAACTAGAGACAAGGCTGATACCATGATGGCAAACATTGCTCCCCTCACCACATCGAACCGCAAAACGACTGCCGCCGCAATTGGAGCGGCGGCGATGCTCTATTGGGCGGGGCTGTATTTCTACGTTCCTACCCTGCCGGTTTACGTGCAGGGCAAAGTCGGTAATTTGGTGGTGACCGGTACCATCCTTTCGATGTATGGCTTGTGGCAGGCGGTCAGCCGTCTGCTGGTTGGCATGGGTGCTGATGGGATGGGGCGGCGCAAACCGCTGCTTATTTTCAGTCTGTCGTTGGTGCTGGCGGGCGCTTGTCTGTTGAGCCGCATGGAGAGCGCCCTGGGGCTGGGGTTTGCCCGCGCGTTGACCGGGCTTGGCGCCGGTGCTTGGGTGTTGTTGGTGGTCGCTTTCAGCGCCAGCTTTGAGCCGGCGCAGGTTATTCGTGCTACCGGCATTCTGACGCTGGTAGCCACGTTCAGCCGCATGGTTGCCACCTCGCTGAACGGCTGGCTCAACCAGCTTGGCGGCTATCCATTGGCGTTTCAGGTTGCCATGGCAGCCGCCGGGCTGGCAATCCTGCTCGTCCTGTTGACGCCTGAGAAACCCTTGCCGGTTCAGACGCCTTCCTTAAGAAAACTGCTCTCGCTTGCTCTACGCCGTGACGTTTTACTGCCGGCGCTTCTGAATACACTGCTGCAATATGCCGTCTGGGCAGGTATTTTCAGTTTTGCGCCCATCCTTGCCCGTCAGCTTGGCGCCGGCGATATGCTCTTAAGCGCGTTGACCAGTCTGTACCTGCTTGCCATGGTGCTGGGCAACCTGATCGTTTCGCTGATCGGCAGCCGGCTGACGGCGACCGTCATCTTGCGGGCTGGCTTTGCTTTGCTGACGCTTGGGCTGGGGTTGGCGGCGCTGGCGCCGTCGGTGACAATGCTGGTCATCTCGCAGTTGATTTGCGGACTGGCGGAAGGCATCCTCTATCCGACTGCGCTGGGTGCCAGCATCCGCTATGTCAGCGAGGAAGAGCGCGCTTCGGCAATGGGGCTGCATCAATCCATCTATGCTGTTGGAATGTTCGCAGGACCCTGGTTGGGCGGCATCCTTGCCAGCCTGCTCGGCATCCAGCCGATGTTCGCGCTGACTGCCGCGCTGGCGTTTGGGCTGGCATTTTTGGGCGTGCGCGCATTGACAAGAGAATATCTAACAAACGTGAATTCGGGTTAGGCGGGCAAGGGCAGGTACTCGTCCAAGCCCAAAGACGGTTTTGATGGACGGCGGCAGTAAGCAATCAAGCCGCACAGCACATTTACAAAGAAGTTGATGATACTGCGAT
>Ga0209162_1001821_pt1 | contig 19928 bp, 15 predicted proteins | sample YNPNPMetaG_FD_187121 | JGI IMG/M metagenome (GOLD analysis project Ga0209162, IMG submission 187121) | Anoxygenic and chlorotrophic microbial mat microbial communities from Yellowstone National Park, USA - YNP NP MetaG (SPAdes) (version 2) ... | reverse complement strand
ATGTGGTGGGATCCCGGAGGGTTCCTGGGATCCCAAACAGAGGGAAAAATTCCCAAGAAGGGCGGTCATGAACAAGCTATGTAACTTGTGAAAATATCCTTAAGAAAAGGAGTGAAGATATGTCGAGGTTGGTGGCTTTTGCGGCAATACAGGGTGCTTATAACATTGTAGCGAAGGTAGAGGGTAAGTGGAAGCAAACGATGGACAAGTATGGGCCTAACGAGCCCATAGGCTTCCCGAATACCGCTTATTACCTTCCCATTATTTATTCGATTCTTGGAATAAAGGTAGAAAAACTTGGTGATGCTGAGCAGGTTTTGAATCGGTGTAAGCAGTTACTTCCTCCCCATCTCAGCAAGAGAATCTATACGCCATATCTTGGTAATACGTTAGATGCTGGTATGGCGGCCATTCTTGCTGAGGAGATTCTGGAAGCTATTCGTTATCTTGAGGAACCTGATTTTTATTATCCTCATGAGGATCCTGATATCGAAAACGGAAAGATCTGGGTTGGTGCAGCCGATGATGTTATCATGAGAAAGCGAGGCGTGGAGTTCGTTGATGGTACAGCTCCTGGGTTTGTTGCTATTGTAGGTGCTGCTCCTGATGTTGAAACGGCTAAAAAGATCGCCGAGGAATACCAAAAGAAGGCTATCTATGTCTTTATGTGTGCCAACCAGAATGGCACGACCTTTACTGAACAGCTTATTCAAGCAGGTGTTCAGATCGGATGGAATACTCGTCTTGTGCCATTTGGTCCTGAAATTTCTGCGGCTGTTTTTGCTCTCGGTTTCGCTAACCGAGCAGCTATGGCTTTCGGTGGTGTTCAACCTGGTGATTACAAGAGGATCCTCCATTACAACAAGGATCGTATATTTGCCTTTGTTAATGCTCTTGGTGATGTAAACGCTGAATGGGCAGCTAATGCCGCCGGTGCTATCAATTGGGGATTTCCAACTATCGCTGATACGGATATTCCGGAAATTCTTCCTACCGGTGTATGTACTTACGAGCATGTTGTTGCTAACGTGCCTCACGACCAGATTGTTGCAAAATCTATTGAAGTTAGAGGCTTGAAAGTAACAGTTACGGAAGTTCCGGTTCCTGTGTCTTATGGTCCGGCTTTTGAAGGTGAGCGAGTCAGAAAAGATGATGTTTATCTGGAATGTGGTGGTGGAAAGACACCTTGTTTTGAGCTTGTTCGAATTGCTGAGATGCATGAAGTTGAAGACGGAAAAGTGGAAGTTATCGGTCCCGATATTAAGGATGTACCGCCGGGATCCCATCTGCCGATGGCTGTTATAGTTGAAGTGGCAGGTCGTAAGATGCAGGAAGATTACGAGCCAATTCTTGAACGCCAGATTCACCATCTTATTAACTACGCTCAGGGCGTTATGCACATCGGACAGCGAGATATAGCATGGTATCGTATCGGTAAGTCTGCAGTTGAAAAAGGCTTCACTCTCGAGCACATAGGGAAGATTCTCCATGCAAAATTCCATCAGGATTTTGGGGCTATTTTCGACAAATGCCAGGTGAAGATCTACACTGAAGAAGACAAAGTGCGAGAACTCCTTAAAGTTGCTCAAGCTCGTTACAAAATGAGAGATGAACGCATAGAAGGTATGACGGATGAGACTACAGATATCTTCTACTCATGCGTACTTTGCCAGTCCTTTGCTCCGACTCATGTGTGCGTGATCAGCCCTGAAAGAACAGGTCTTTGTGGAGCTTACAACTGGCTTGACTGTAAAGCCTCTTATGAAATAAACCCAACCGGTCCAAATCAACCCTGTCCCAAGGGTGATGTTTTGGATCCGGTGCTTGGAAACTTCAAGGGAGTTAATGAATTTGTTGAGAAAGCATCACGTGGAGCAATTAAGGCTTACAATTTTTACAGCGTTGTTCATGATCCAATGACAACCTGTGGTTGTTGCGAATGTATTGCGGCAGTACTTCCGCTCTGTAACGGCATTATGACGGTAAACCGTGAATATACTGGTATGACTCCCTGCGGAATGAAGTTCACAACTCTTGCAGGAACGATAGGTGGTGGATTGGTAACGCCAGGTTTTGTGGGCCATAGTAAGTATAACATTACGCAGAGAAAATTCATTGCGGGCGATGGTGGTATAAAACGGCTCGTGTGGATGCCCAAGATGCTGAAGGAAGAAATTCGAGAGCGACTCATAAAACGTGGTGAGGAAATAGGTATTCCTAACTTTATCGACATGATTGCAACGGAAGAAGTTGGAGTAACAGAAGAAGAAATTCTTCCCTTCCTCCAGAAGGTCGGTCATCCAGCCATGTCTATGCCTCCTATTCTTGGCGGTGAAATGCCGACAGCGGCTGAAGCGGCGGCGGAAGCTCCCGCAGCACCTGCTGAAGAGGCAGCCGCTGGTGAAGCCGGGTGGGGTGAAGAAGCAGCCTCTGGTGGTGAGTCCGAGTGGGGAAGCGGTGGAGAAGCTAAAGATGAAGGTTGGTAATAGAGTAGGATAGAATAAAGAGCGGAAGATGACGGGCTGTAATTCTGGGGATGTCCGTCGTCTTCCTATTTTAGTTCTCTCGAAATGGTGAGGAGGAGACTAAACAATGGGAATGACCGGAATTGAAATTTTTAAGCTACTTCCCAAGACAAATTGTGGTGAGTGTGGAGTTTCAACATGTCTTGCCTTTGCAATGAATCTTGCAGCCGGTAAGGCTGAGCTTGCCTCTTGTCCTTATGTATCAGAGGAAGCGAAGAAAATTCTTGCTGAACAGTCAGCTCCCCCGATCAGAACAGTAGTGATTGGAACAGGTGATTATGCAACAAAGGTCGGTGGAGAATTAGTTCAGTTTCGTCATGAGAAAACCTTTAACAATCCCACTGGGCTTGGATGTGTTATTTCAACTGACGAGGATGATGCTTCCGTTAAGGGCAAGCTAGATCGATTTAAAGCGTTGCAATTTGAGCGTGTTGGAGTCTTGATGCGTCCTGAATTTATTGCAATTCAGGATAAAACCAACGATCCGGCGAAATACAAAGCTTTTGTTGAAAAAATCATGGGTATGACCGATGCAGCTCTCATTCTTGTTTCTCCCAATCCAGATGTTATGGAAGCTGCCCTTGCGGTTGCCAAAGATAGAAAGCCTCTTATTTATGCAGTTACCATGAAAAATGGTCCTAAAATGGCGCCTATCGCTAAGAAATACGACTGCCCTGTGGCTATAAGAAGTGATGGAACTCTCGATACCGCTATGAAGATTACCCAGAATCTCATGAAGATGGAAATTAAAGACATCGTGATTGATACCGGCGTTCGTGATCTTAAGACTGCTTTTACTCAGAGCGTCCAGATTCGCCGAGCGGCTCTTGTTGATAAAGTAAGGCCTTTGGGATTCCCGACCATTATTTTTGCCAATGAAATGGCATCAACCCTTGAGGAAGAAACTATTGTTGGGGCAACATTTATAGCAAAATATGGCGGAATTGTGTTGTTCAGTGATTTACAGCCCCACTTTATGTTCCCTCTGCTCTTGCAACGCCTTAATATCTTTACAGATCCTCAGCGGCCTATGAAGGCGGAACCCGGTTTTTATCCGATTAATAATCCTAATGAGAATTCCCCGATTCTTGTCACCTGCAACTTCTCACTTACTTATTTTATTGTTTCTGGAGAAGTTGAATCGAGCCGTATGCCGGCTTGGTTGGTGGTTAAGGATACCGAGGGACTTTCAGTAATGACTGCTTGGGCGGCTGGTAAGTTCTCTGGAGAAGATGTCGGAGCCTGGATCAAGAAGTGCGGTGTGCTTGATAAGGTTAAACATAAGAGTGTTGTAATTCCTGGCTATGCTGCGGCTATAAGTGGAGAACTTGAGGAAGAGCTTCCTGGGTATCACGTTGTAGTAGGTCCTAGAGAAGCCAGCCAGATTACAAAATTCCTTAAGGCCTTTAATCCTCAATAGTTATCTAAAAGTAAGAAACAATTTAGGGGCGATTCCCTGATCGCCCCTATTAAAAATGGGTACCTCTAAGAAGGAGGAGAGAGTCTCATGAAGCTTATTGGTGAAAATCTTAACATTGTAAGCAAGAAATATGGTAAAGCCCTTAAAGAAAGAGATGCCAAGACATTGCAAGAACTGGCTGTCCAGATGGCTGAAGCCGGGATGGATTATATTGATCTTAATATTGGCCCGGCCGGGAAATTTGGAGAAGAGTTGATGTCCTGGTTGGTTCCGGTTATTCACGAAGTTGTTGATCTTCCGCTGGCGCTGGACACTTCCAATATAAAAGCAATAGCTGCCGGTCTTAAGGTGCACAAAAAGGGAAGAGCCATGATTAACTCAATTATGGTACGCCCTGAAAGGATGGAGGCTCTTCTCCCGCTAGCAAAGGAATATGATGCTGAGTTTGTTGGTCTTCTGTGGGGACCTGAAGGTATGCCCAGAGACGAAAATGAACGTGGAGCGCTTTGTGCCGAGCTTCTATTTCGAGCCTCTGAGCAGGGAATACTGCCAGAAAGGATTTACATCGATCCTATTCAAACGCCTGTTAATGTCCAACAAGGTCAAATAATGAGCGCTCTTGCCTTTATGAAGATGTTGCCTGATATAGCTCCTGGTTGCAGCTCCACAATAGGACTCTCTAACGTTTCTAATGGAGCTCCTGAACATCTCCGCCCGATTTTGAACCAAGTGATGCTTATTATATGGAAACGTTGGGGTATGCAATCGGCCATAGTCGATTGCTTCGATAAGGATTTACACGCTATAGCTCGAGGAAAACGTCCGGAGCTAGAAGCCCTTGTGTATAAAGTAGAGGATGGCGAGCCTATAGATATGAGCTCTCTTACCAAAGAGGAGCAGGATTATGTAAAGACTGCTCGAGTTATCCTTGGTCATACCCTTTATTCAGATTCCTGGTTGGAACTCTAGACTTTATTTTCTCCAAAAAACTTTCTATTATAAAACCCCACTTTTAGCCAAGGTGGGGTTTTTCGATTTTATTTGTGCTGTTTATTTCAAGGTGATTAGCTCGACTCGCTAAACTTTCTCATAAAATAGGAGAAGGGGTATGACGAAGAAATACGTTTACACTTTTGGAGGGGGAAAGGCCGAAGGAAGCGCCAAGATGAAAGGGCTTCTGGGCGGCAAAGGTGCTAATCTCGCTGAAATGGCAACTCTCGGCATTCCTGTTCCGCCTGGTTTTACTATTACTACAGAGGTGTGTTCATATTTTTACTTCCATGATGAAACTTATCCTGAAGGTCTGAAAACTCAAGTAGAAGAAGCACTTCACCATGTTGAATCAGTTATGGGACGTCGATTTGGGGATCCATCTAATCCTTTATTGGTTTCCGTTAGATCTGGCGCTCCAGTGAGCATGCCAGGGATGATGGATACGGTGCTCAATCTCGGCCTTAATGACAATACTGTTCGAGGATTAGCTGCTCAGGCAAATAATGAACGATTCGCCTACGATTGTTACCGCCGATTTGTCGCAATGTACGGGGATGTAGTGTTGGGACTTAAACCGGCGGCTAAGGATGAAGTCGATCCTTTTGAAGAGATTCTTGATAGGATTAAACATGAACGGGGTGTGGTTTACGATTATGAACTGACAGCAGATGATTTGAAGGAACTAGTTAGGCTTTATAAGAAGCTCATAAAAGACCGCCTTAATGTGGACTTTCCAGAGGATCCGTGGGAGCAACTTTGGGGTGCTATCGGAGCAGTCTTTAAGTCATGGAATAACCCTAGAGCTATTGCATACAGAGAGATTAACGATATTCCTTCGGATATGGGCACAGCCGTTAACGTTCAGGCGATGGTTTTTGGAAATCTCGGGGAAGATTCGGCTACAGGTGTTGCGTTTACTCGAAATCCCGCCACTGGAGAAAATGTTCTTTACGGAGAATACCTCATAAACGCTCAGGGCGAAGATGTAGTTGCTGGTATCCGTACTCCTCAACCTATAAATAAAGCTCAGAAGGCTAATAATCCCGATGTGATTTCATTAGAAGAGGCAATGCCTGAAGTTTATGCAGATCTTGAAAGGATTCGCCGACTTCTTGACCGTCACTATAGAGACATGCAGGACATTGAATTTACAATAGAGCGAGGCAAACTTTGGATGCTCCAAACCCGATCTGGTAAAAGAACTGCTTTTGCCGCTCTTCGAATTGCTGTGGAGATGGTCGAAGAGGGAATTCTTTCAGAAGAAGAAGCTGTGCTTAGAGTCGAACCACAACAACTTACCCAACTTTTAAGACCTACTTTCGATTTAAAAGCTAAAGAGGAAGCAATTAAAAAAGGCGCACTTATTGCCAAGGGATTAAATGCTGGGCCTGGAGCCGCTGCTGGTAAAGTGGTCTTTAACGCTCCTGATGCTGAGGAGTGGGCAAATCGGGGTGAAAAAGTTATTCTTGTGCGAATGGAAACATCCCCAGAGGACATTCGCGGTATGCATGCCGCTCAGGGTATTCTTACCAGCCGCGGCGGGATGACTTCCCACGCCGCTCTTGTAGCGAGACAAATGGGTAAGGTCTGTATTGTTGGCTGTGGTGCTCTGGATATAAATTACAAGACTCGACAGTTTACCGTTGGAGATCTGGTTGTTAGGGAAGGAGATTGGATCTCCCTTGATGGAACTACTGGAGAAGTCTTATTTGGACAAATCCCCACTCAGCCGTCTGAAATTGTTAGGGTACTACTTGATAAGACTGTTAAGCCTGAAGATTCGCTAGTATTCAGGAATTACCAGAAGTTAATGTCCTGGGCGGATAAATATCGTCGTCTTGGAATCAGAACAAATGCGGATAAGCCTGATCAAGCTGCTACTGCTATTGCCTTTGGAGCTGAAGGAATTGGGCTTTGCAGAACAGAGCACATGTTTTTTGAGGGGAATCGTATTGATGCAGTGCGGGAGATGATTCTTGCTAAAGACAGAGAGGGAAGAGAAAAGGCTTTAAGTAAGCTTCTTCCCATGCAAAAGGAAGATTTCAAAGGCATTTTCCGGGTGATGAAAGGACTTCCTGTTACTATAAGAACTCTTGATCCTCCGCTTCATGAATTTCTACCCGCTGATGAAAAAACCGCTAAAGATCTTGCAGAAAAGATGGGAGTGCCTTTTGAAGAACTGTGGTCGAAGATACAGAGCCTTCATGAGGCTAACCCGATGCTTGGCCACCGAGGTTGCCGTCTTGGGATTGTTTATCCTGAAATTACGGCTATGCAAGCCAGAGCGATTATCGAAGCTGCCTGCGAAATTGCAGCAGAGGGAATACCTGTGCATCCAGAAATCATGATTCCTTTAGTAGGACATGTGCTCGAACTTCGCCACCAGAAAAAAGTGGTTGATGATGTTGCAAAACAGGTTTTCCAGGAGAAGGGTGTTACTGTTACTTATCACGTTGGAACGATGATTGAAATCCCAAGAGGTGCTATCACTGCTGGGGAGATCGCTAAAGAAGCAGAGTTCTTCTCTTTTGGAACCAACGATCTTACTCAGACTGTTTATGGCATTAGCCGGGACGATGCTGCAAAATTTCTCCATCATTATATAGAAATGGGTATTTGGGATCATGACCCCTTTGAGCGCATAGATCGAGACGGTGTTGGGGAAATGATGAAAATGGGAGTGGAACGAGGTCGAAAAACCAGACCGGATCTTAAAGTCGGTATATGCGGAGAACATGGCGGAGAACCTTATTCGGTTGCTTTCTGCCATGAAATAGGGCTCGACTATGTAAGTTGTTCACCATATCGCGTTCCTGTAGCTAGACTTGCTGCAGCTCAAGCCGCTATTAGAGAAAAACTGGCAAAGAAGTAATAGATTGAAAATCTAAAACGGGGAGGATCCCTAGCTCTGTGGTTTGAAAGATGTAAAAGTGAGGGGATCCTCTCTTTTGGTTTGCGCTTACTGTGAGGAATTTCCCAGAAATTCTTCACGGGGCGTTAAAAATTAAGGAGTTTAAGTTATGAACCGTCCTTTTAGGTTGCGTCGGTGTATCCTTTCTGTGCCAGGCAATAGAGAAAAAATGCTGGCAAAAGCTAAAAACATTGCCGTTGATATCCTGATGTTCGATCTTGAAGATAGTGTGCCTGTAGGTGAAAAAGCTAAGGCGCGTCAAATGGTCAGTGAATGCCTTCTTTACGGAAAAGACTGGGCAAGCGGAAGTCGTTCTGTTAGAATAAATCCCATGGATTCCCCTTATGCTTATCGTGATATTGTTGATGTTGTTGAAAAAGCAGGCGGGGTTATAGACTCGATAGTTATTCCCAAGGTTAATCATCCTTGCGAAGTAAAGGCTGTGGATTATATTTTGACCCAGATTGAGCAATCTATGGGGTTTCCTGAAGGGCGAATTGGATTAGAAGCTTCCATAGAAACCGCAGAAGGGCTTCTTAGAGTAGAAGAGATAGCTTTTAGTTCAGAAAGGTTAGAAACTCTTGTTTTTGGCATTGCCGACTACGCTGCTTCGGTTGGAGCGATGAGTCGAGGCATAAGCGGACATGGAGAATCGGAGGACTTTTACCCGGGACATAGATGGCATTTCCCCTTGAGCCGTATGATAATGGCAGCCAAGGCTGCAGGACTTTCGGCAATTGATGCACCTTATGGTGATTATAAAAATCCTGAAGGTCTCCGAAAGTCATGTCTTCTTGCCGCAGCTCTGGGGTGTGATGGAAAATGGGCAATTCATCCGGACCAGATTTCAATTATTGAAGAAGTTTTTTCTCCGACCGAAGAAGATATTGAAAGAAGTCGTAGGATTATAGAGGCCTATGAAGCATCTAAGAAGGAAGGAAGAGGCTCGCTTGCACTCGACGGAAAAATGATAGATGGAGCATCGCTTCGTATAGCCATGAAAATCAACGCTTATGCTGAGCTTATGAAGGACCGCCTTCAGGAAAAATAAAAAGACAATGGAGGTGTTAACATGTCTTTAAAAAATTTCTGGGGATGCTTGGTTGTTATACTTATGGGGATTTTGTATCCAATTTTGTCTGAAGCCAAAGTGGTAGTTTGTGAAAGCCACAAAGGGCGTTATAGTTTTTGTGAAGCAGAGGTTACCGGGCCGGTTCGAATGATCAAGCAACTTTCAGATGCTCCCTGTATTGAGGGGCAAACCTGGGGATATGATCACCACGGTATTTGGGTCACTAATGGGTGTAGAGCCAAATTTGAAATAGGAGAATACGGTGGGGGAGTAAAAAGAATATCCTGCGAAAGCGAAGATGAAAAATACAGGTATTGCCCGGTGAGTGGTATCGTTGGTGAGGTTAGACTCATAAAACAGTTTTCAAGAAGTCCCTGTATAGAAGGACAAAGCTGGGGATCCGACAGGCATGGCGTGTGGGTAGATCGGGGATGCAGAGGAGAGTTTGCCATATATCCTCCTGGAAGAGGGTATTGGAGGCAACAGACCGTGCCGACCCTTCCACAGCCAAACGTTGTTCCTTACGGAACCGAAGGGCCTGTCAAAAGGAAAGAATGGTGATCTGGTTAGGGTGATTCATCAGTTTTTAGCCCATACTTTGCAGCTTTATACTGGATTATCCTTCGAGTGGTTTGGAGGAGTCGAGCGGCTTTGGAAATGTTGCCACCTTAACATAGACTTGAGCGTTAAAAAGGTTTCTCAGTAAGCCCCCCGGGTTAGGTGCTGGAGATGGAAGCCGAACCAGTTCCAGCACGAAATAATTAGGGTGAAGCGTCTTACGCTTCCCGACGGTCCTGTTAAAAGGAAGGAATGGTGATCTTGTTAGGGGGGTGATTCATCAGTTTTTAGCCCATACTTTGCGGCTTTATACTGGATTATCCTTCGAGTGGTTTGGAGAAGTCGAGCGGCTTTGGAAATGTTACCACTAGAAGCCTGGAGAGCTTCCATTATGATGGATCGCTCATAGGATTCAACCATTGATTTTAGAATTCCAAAGGATTTTTCAGATGGGGTAATGTTTTGGGGTTGAAGAGTTGGTGGCAGGTGGAAGACTTCTACGGTGTTACCCGTGGACATTAGAACAGCTCGTTCTATTGTATTTTCAAGTTCTCGCACGTTTCCCGGCCAGTGGTAGTTGAGCAAAATCTCGGCTACTGCTGATGACATTCTCTTTACGGGTTTTTGCAACTCCTGCGAATACTTAGAAATGAAATATTCAGCTAGCAAAAGAATATCTGCCCCTCTGTCTCGAAGCGGTGGGATATGAATGGTGAATGCGTTAAGCCTGTAGTAGAGATCCGCTCTAAACTTCCCACTTTCTACCTCTTTCTGTAAATCTCGATTGGTGGCGGCAATAATTCGGACATCGACTTTAACGGTTTTTGAAGATCCAAGAGGTTCAAATTCTCGTTCCTGCAGTACTCGAAGTAGCTTTGCCTGAGCTCCCAGCGGTAATTCTCCCACTTCGTCTAGGAATATGGTGCCTCCATGGGCTTCTTCAAACCTTCCTCTTCGTCTTGTTAAGGCGCCAGTAAAAGCACCTTTTTCATGACCAAAAAGCTCACTTTCAAGGAGAGACTCAGGAATTGCAGCACAGTTTACTCTCACAAGCGGGCCTGCGGCTCTAGGACTGTTTTCATGTATGGCCTTTGCTACCAGCTCTTTGCCCGTGCCGGTTTCTCCATAAATCAGAACTGTCATATTAGATGGAGCCACCTGATCAATGAGCTTTAGAATGTCCTGAATGCCTTTTGATCGCCCGATAATGTTTGTTTTAGGGCGTCTGGGATCGGCTATAATCCTCTTTAATCTGAGGTTTTCTTCTTCAATGGCTCGAACATAGACGGATTTGCCCAGTAAGTCGGCAACGGCTGTAAGGAGATTAAGCTCACGTTCCAAATTATCTTCATCTTTTCTGGATACGCTGTCTGCGGAAAGAGCTCCGACGACCTTTTCTTGATACTTGATGGGAACACAAAAGAAAGCAAGCTCCGATCTGTTCAGATGTTTTCTAATTCCGGTTCGGTCGAGAAAGTGAATCTCTTTTCCCAGATTGGCTACAGCAACGGGACGACCTGTTTGCACCACCTTGCCTGTGATACCTTCCCCAGGACGGTAGGAAATCATGGCGGGAGGAATATCTACTCCCTGGATAACATCAAGCCAAACCTCGCCTGTTGAGAGATCCAGGATAGAAATCATGCCACGTTTCATGCCAAGGTCTTCGCTTAAGATATCGAGCACTTTTTTGAATTGATCCCGAATTTCTCGGCCACTGGTTATGGTTTTTGCTATTTTGTAAAGAGCTTGAAGTTCTTCATAGGAATAGGTCATAATGTTTTTGGCCATAACCTCCTTTTGTTGGGTTTTTGCAGAAAGTATTTTACTTGTGCTACAAGATTTTGAAAAGGGGAGTTTGATTTATGTCTTCTTTCGTTCATTTGCATGTTCATACGGAATACAGTCTTTTAGACGGAGCTATAAAAATAAATGATCTGGTAAAAACCGTTCAGAGCTATGGCATGCCTGCTGTTGCCATAACCGATCATGGCAATATGTTTGGGGCTTTGGAATTTTACGGAAAGGTCAAAGATGCGGGTATAAAGCCAATTATAGGTTGTGAGATCTACCTTACGCCTTACAATATGAAGGATCAAGCGGCTGAAATTAAACGTGCCAGAGAGGAAGATGACGACAGAAATTATCATCTTATCCTCCTTGCAATGGATTACGAAGGCTACAAGAATCTTCTAAAAATTGTGTCCATAGCTCACCTTGAAGGTTTTTATTACAAACCGTGTATAGATAAAGAACATCTTGCCGCTCATGCTAAGGGACTAATCGCTCTATCTAGTTGTTTAAAGGGCGAGCTTGCACGTAACATCTTAAAAGATCGTGCTGATAAGGCTCGAGAAGCGGCAATCCAATATGCGGATATCTTTGGCAAGGAGAATTTCTATATTGAACTTCAAGCAAATGGATTGTTGGAGCAGGCTCGGGCAAACGAAGAATTGCTTAAGCTCGCCAGGTCTATGGGATTCAAGGTGGTTGCTACCAATGACTGCCATTACCTGAGTAAAGAACATGCTAGAGCTCATGAAATACTTCTTTGCATCCAGACCAATAGAACGATTTTTGATGAAAGACGGATGAAGTTTCACACCGATGAACTTTACTTCAAATCGCCAGATGAGATGGCTCAAGCTTTTCGACATATACCGGAGGCCTTGACAAACACGGTTGAAATTAGTGAACGGTGTGAACTTAAAATTCCGCTGGGGGAGCATGTGTTCCCGGAATTCCCACTTGATAATGGAGAAACTTCAGAAAACAGATTTGAACAACTTGTTCGGGAGGGGCTAAAAAAAAGGTGGCAGAAGGTTCAGCAGAGATTTCCGGAAGACCAGAGAGAGACTCAATGGCAAATCTACCAGGAGAGACTCGAAAAAGAAATATCTGTTATAAAGAAAACGGGTTTTGCGCCTTACTTTCTTATAGTGGCAGATTTCATCAATTACGCTAAAAGTTGCGGGATTCCCGTTGGGCCTGGAAGAGGGTCGGCCGCAGGAAGTCTTGCGGCTTATGCCATGGGCATAACAGATATTGATCCTATCGAGCACGGTCTTCTATTTGAGAGGTTTCTTAATGAAGAGAGGATCAGTATGCCCGATATTGATGTGGATTTCTGCCAGAAGAGGCGAGAAGAAGTTCTTAAATATGTAACGGAAAAATATGGAGCAGATAGGGTCGCTCATATAACCACTTTCGGGACGATGCAGGCGAAACAGGTGGTGCGGGATGTAGGAAGAGCTTTAGGGCTTCCCTATTCGGAGGTAAATAAAATCGCCAAGTTGATACCCGATTCTCTAGGGATGACTCTCCAAAAGGCCTTTGAGTTAGAACCTAAGCTAGAAGAACTCAAAATTCAAAATCCGCAGTATAGAGAACTTTTTGATATAGCCTTTGTGCTGGAAGGACTTGCTCGTCATGCATCAACTCATGCTGCAGGCATTGTGATAGCTGACCGACCTATCGTCGAATACGTGCCGCTTTACAGAGATCAAAACGGTGAGGTTGTAACGCAGTATTCCATGAAGTATGTGGAAAAAGTGGGGCTTATAAAGTTTGATTTTCTGGGGCTAAGAAATCTTACGGTTATCACCGATGCGGTGGAAATGATCAAGAAAAACCACGGCATAGAGCCTGATATGCTTAATATCCCGTTGGATGATAAAAAAACCTATGAGCTTCTGGGCAAGGCTGACACGACGGGCATTTTCCAGTTAGAAAGTGCTGGCATGAGGGATATTCTAGTCAGGCTAAGGCCAGAACGTTTTTCCGATATTGTGGCTCTTGTTGCTCTCTACCGACCCGGCCCTATTCAGAGCGGGATGGTGGACCAGTATATTCGAGCCAAACATGGTGAGATACCTATAAAGTATGAACTTGATGAACTGCGCCCAATTCTCGAAGAAACCTATGGAGTTATACTCTATCAGGAACAGGTTATGCAGATAGCCAGCACTCTTGCTAATTACTCACTGGGAGAAGCCGATATTTTACGTCGGGCTATGGGAAAGAAAATACCAGAAGTAATGCAGGCTCAGCGTGACCGATTTTTGCAAGGATGTAAAGCAAACAATATCAGCGAAGAAAAAGCCAATAAAATTTTTGACCAGATGGAGAAATTTGCTCTCTACGGTTTTAATAAGTCTCACAGCGCCGCCTATGCTTTTATTACCTATCAGACGGCTTATTTAAAAGCACACTATCCCCTGGAATTTACAGCGGCTCTTATGAATAGCGTCATGAACAACTCTGATAAGATAGTTAAGCTCATAAACGAATGTAGAGAAAAAGGAATAGATGTTCTTCCGCCCGACATTAACACCAGCGATAGCGGTTTCACTGTTTCTGATGGAAAGATTCGTTTCGGTCTTGCTGCGGTAAAAAATGTAGGAGAATCGGCTGTTGAAGCCATCCTGGAAAACAGGAGGAAGGATGGCCATTTCAGATCGATTTTCGATTTTTGTGAACGTGTTGATTTGCAGAAGGTAAACAGGCGAATTATTGAACAGCTAATTAAATGCGGAGCCTTCGATTCTATCCATCCTCAGCGGGCTCAGGTTATGAATGTTTTGGATGGAGCGATAGAAAGAGCCCAGGCTTTTCAGAAGGAACGCCAGGGAGGGCAGAAAACTCTATTTGATCTATTGGGAAAGAAAGCCCCAAAGAGTAGTAAATCAACTTTATCTGTTCAGCTTCCTGAATGTCCTCCCTGGGATGAAAAAACGTTGCTTCGTTATGAAAAGGAGGCTCTCGGATTCTACGTATCATCTAATCCTATGAATCTTTACAAAGACCGACTAATCCGTATATGTAGCGGCACTTCTAGGGATGTAGAAACCATGCCAGACGGAACTGAAGTAGTACTTGCTGGAATTCTTTCTCTCGAAAAGGAGGTAACCACAAGAAAGGGCGATAAGATGGGATTTTTGCAGCTTGAGGATAAAGAAGGTGTGGTGGAAGTGGTGGCATTTCCCGAAACTTATGCAGTAGTAAGAGACCGACTTCACGATGAGGATGAACCGGTCGTGGTTATTGGTACTGTTCAGAATCAGGCAGGGGTGTTTGATTATGAGGACAGTGGAAGTGGTGAGGATACTCAGCAGCAGACTGGCTGGGGAAGACGGACAGGAGTTAAAGTCATTGTGAAGGAAATTCTCGATATAGATGAAGCCGAACGACGATCAATCGAAAAGCTGATTTTACATTTGAAAGCGGATAGGCTTAAAAAAGACGACCTATTTAGGTTGCGCAATCTTATCGCGGATAATAAAGGTGATTGCCCCGTCTTCTTGAAACTGAGGAACGTAAAGGGAAATGATGAAGTGATGGTGCGTTTGGGCGACGAATATAAAATCAATCCTTCTAATGCCTTGATGGAGGATTTAAGGAAGTTTTTTGGGGGAAACTCCCTTGAAATAATTTACGGGTAGGCCATCGTTCCTCCCTTGTCACCCCGAGGGTTAGCGAGGTGTCTCCTGATGGATGCCTCGTATTTGCTCGGCATGACAAGTAAAAAAGACTGTCGCCCCGAGCGGGATTTAACCATCTACGTAGGAGATGCCCATGATAGAGAAGTATAGCTTTGGTTCCATGGTGATTAAGGGACAAACTTACAAGGCTGATTTGAAAATTATCGGTGGAGATGTTGTTGCTAATTGGCGTAGAAAGGAGGGGCATCGGTTGATCATTGAGGATATAAATGACATCTGGGAATATAAACCGGAAGTGTTAATAGTCGGGACGGGTTTTTTCGGTATGATGAAGATAGATGAAGCGCTGAAAAAGTTTCTTGAAGAAAACGGCATTAAACTTATTGCTTGGAGAACCGGTAAAGCCGTTAACGTTTTTAATGAGGTTTATGGAAAAGTCAAAAAGATAGCTGGAGCCTTTCATCTTACGTGCTAGAAGGAACTATGGTTATATTTTTCGAAACGACGGGTAGCAAAAAGGATCGGGATTTCTGTGAGCTTTTAGAAGCTCTAGCAGAACGATTTTCCCGTTCTGTTCATGTCATTACCTCTTCTACGGTAGAAGCGGCTAAGATTGACAATTTATTATGGACGTTCAAAAAGGATTCCTTTGTTCCCCATGTTATTCTAGGACCTGGCGAATCTATTGAAGGACGATTGGAGAGAGTTTTTATTACAGTTGGGTTAAGTTTTTTAAAGGAATGTGGTGTTGCTGTGCCGTTAGATACTGACTATGTCGAAGACGCCCTGTCGTTTTACGAATTTTGTATTGTGTTGGTTGTTGGAGACGATGAAGCTCAAAAGAAATGGGCACGGGAATTTTGGCGTAAGCTTACAAAGGCTGGTATTCCAAAGCAACATGTGCTTGCTCACGACAGGAACTCATGGTTTGAGGTCTTTGGTAATATTTGGGGAGACTGCTAGGCTATCTGACACTAAAACGGTAAAACCCATACCCGAAATGCTTTATAGGATTAAAAGCCGAAACAAACTGCAAGCGAAGGGGTGATGAGTGTGCAAGACGATGATCTAATAATTCTCAGAAAAAGAATAACCTACCATGTTTCAAGGCGAGCGAACCTTGAGTTAGAGACTCTTTTAAAACATTTCTGGAGTCAGTATGGGCAAATACTTAGTCCTGATCAGTTAAAAAAATTTGAAGAACTGTTAGATACAGATGATCTGGATCTTCTCGAGATGATAGTCGGCTTAAAACCTGTACCCTTAAAAGAATGGCAGGAAATGATTGATCTTGTTCGCAAATCCTGGAATTCAAGAAGATCGTCTTAAAAACAGAATGGGGATGTTCTAGTTCCGCGTCCCGCTGGATTGCCGAGCTTAAGCAAGGCATTTCTTGAGGAGACCCCTCGCTATCGCTCGGGGCGACAGCCTTTTTTACTTGTCATGCCTCGTCCCGCGTTCCGCGGGACGAGGCATCCTATAAGGAAGACCCTCACTGCGTCGTTCGGGCGACGGATAGGGATGACCTTCAACTATTGCTAAGAAGGCAATAAAAAAGGAGCTTCAAGACAACGCAAATAATTATTTTAGAGCACCCCCACAACAGAATAACCTTTCTTTTCCCGGTTGATATGTGATTACTTGATGATGTGCCCAATCCTATCCCATCTCACAAAGAATTCGTTGGGGTTTAGACTCATGTGGCCGTTTGAGTTCCAGGACCAGTAGATTATGAAAGCTTTTCCTTTTACTGCTGAAAAATCCACGAACTTCCAAAAACGGCTGTCATAGCTTTCATCCCTGTTGTCACCCATAACGAAAAGGCTGTGGGATGGGACTTCTATGGGCCCCAGGTTGTCTCGGGGGCTTAATTCTGCCGGGAGGATGCGATGGTCTGTATGGTTAACGTAGGGTTCATTAAGTTCACGGTCGTTAACATAGACGTGTTTGTTTTTTATGAACACTTTATCTCCGGGGACACCAATAACTCTTTTTATGAAATCTTTGCCTGGATCCAGCGGATACTTGAAGACGATTACGTCTCCCCGAGCTGGGACATTCCTGTGCCAGATAGTTGCATCGATAAATGGAACTTTAACATCGTAGGTAAACTTGGTTACTAAAATGTGATCCCCTATAAGGAGGGTGGGAATCATTGATCCAGATGGAATCTTGAAGGCTTGTACGATGAATGCCCTAATGAGCAGAGCAAGTATCAGGGCGATAACAATTGATTTTGTATACTCCAAAATGATTTCTCGAGGTGACTTTTTCGCTTGAAGTCGTTCTTCCATTTAAAATGCTCCTTCGGTAAATTTTTTGTTGCCTTTCAGTTGGCTCTCAGAATATATATGAACTAACATCCAGTTTGCAAGTTTGGGGCTATGGTGATGGATTAAAAATAAAGGAGTAGATATGTCCTTTCTTAGATTAGGCACAAAAAGGACGTTAGTGGGCTTAGATATAGGGTCTCATTCTGCAAAACTTCTCCAGCTTAAGCAAACCAAAAATGGCTATACCGTGCGAAATGTTGGGGTAGCTCAGTATCCTGTGGGTTCCTTTGAAGGTCCTCACATAGCTGATATTAAAGCGGTAGCTAAAACCATCTCCAGATTGTGGCAAAATTTGGGGCTTAAAGACAAGAAGGTTGTTCTTAGCGTTCCAGGGAATGAAATAATGACAGAAATGCCCCAAATTCCGATGATGAAGAAATCTGCGGTCTCTTCCTATGTTGATTCTAACATAAAGAACTTCATTCCATATTCGCCGGATGAGGTTTTTTATGGAATGGATGTGCTCGCTGACAATAATGAGGAAGGGACGTTAACCGTGCTCATAGCTTATGTAAGGCGTGGAATTGTCTATGATTATGAGAAACTAATGAGCTTATCTGGTCTCGATCTTGCTCTGCTTGATGTAGATTACTTTGCGCTCTTCAATGCCTTTGAAGCAACAGAGGGGTTTGCTTCTGATGATACGGTAGCTCTATTGGATATAGGCGCATCTAAAAGCATTTTGGTTGTTATTAGTAAGAAACTCCCAACATTCACTAAATCATTTTTGCTTGGAACAAATGAACTTGTTTTTCAACTGATGGATAAGTTTGGTATTTCCAATGAGGAGGCTTACGGTTTCGTAACTGGCGCTTTGGATACGACCATAATTCCCTATCCAGAAGATGATGTTAAGGCATTGCTTTTGTTTTTTGTTGATCAAATGACTGCGGAAGTTAGGAGTATTTTTAACTATTTTTATGAGCACGTCGAAAGGGAAAAGATCAGGCGGATATTTCTAAGCGGAGGGCTGGCCAGATCGCAGGGAATATCCTTCCAGCTTGAAAAAAACCTTGGTATCCCGGTGTTTGTTTTTAATCCTCTTGCTCACGATAAAGTTAAAGTAGAGTCTTACATAGATCAGGATTATGTTAAATCCTTAGGTCCTCAAATGGCTGTGTGTTTTGGTTTGGCCTTGAGACAGGAGGAGGACAGGGGGAAATGATACGATTAAATCTTCTTAGAGAAAGAAAAGTCGAAAAACCGAAAAGCCTTATGTGGCAGTTCTGGCTTTATATTCTGGTGGTTGTTTTATCTCTTGCGGGGACTGGTGTTGTTTGGAAATTTCAGAAGGAAAAACTTTCAAAATTGGAAATGGAGAAAAGCCGTCTTGATGCCGAGATAAAGACTTATGAAAAGTACGACAAACTTTTGAAAGATCTTCAGGCTAAAATGAAAGATGTGCAAAAGAGGAACGAGGTTATATCAGCACTTATATCTGATCGAGATAATGTAGTTAGACTTCTTGCTCTTCTGGCAATTCTGGTTCCTGAAGAAAGTATGTGGTTTGATGAGGTTAGGTTTTCAAATAATGCAGTTACAATTATAGGATTTGCAAAAAGCAATGAGACACTTGTAGAGTTTATGCGAAATTTAGAATCTTCGTCTTTCGTGCCTGGAGAAAGTGTAAATCTTGTTGTGTCAAAAGCGGAAGAATATTTTGGGAATGTTTTACGTAAATTTGAGCTAAGATTTCAGTACAAAAACTTTTCCCAAGCTATGGCTTCTGCAAATGTTGATAAGGATAAAAACAAACCAAAAGATTTACCGAAGCAACCTTGAAACTATTTAAAAGGATATGAAAGATGAAGTTGAAGGAAGAACTTGCGAATACAAGAAAATCCATCGAGTCTTATGTTAAGACTCTTTCCAATAGGAGCAAAATTTTAATACTGATAGGGACAGTGCTAATTATAGTTGGAGGCTTTTGGTATTTCATATATCAGAATAACGAGGCAATGATTGCTCAAAAGACAAAGGAAATAGAAGAAGCTAAGAATAGGCTAGATCAGTTAAAAAGAGCTGAAAAAATGTCCAAGGATCTTGAAAAACAGTTGGCTGAAGCTGAATCCAAGCTGCAGGAATTACTGGTGTTGCTTCCTGATATTCGCGAAATTCCGTCTATTCTTGAAAATATCTCAGGATTAGGGGGACGAGTTGGTTTGAAACAGTTGATCCTTTTTGAACCCAAAGGGGAAGAATTGAGAGAATTTCATGCTGCTATTCCTATACATCTTACGATGCTGGGGGAATATAGCAAAATGGGCATGTTTTTTGATGAGCTTGCTCATGGGAAGCGTGTGATTAAAGTTAGAGAATTTACCATGAAACGCAAGGGTAATAGTGGGGAAGTTGATGTTGATTGTATGGTTGAAACTTATAGATATGTAGAAAAACCACCTGAGCAACCAAAAGATAAGAAGAAAAAATAACCGGGGTGGAGGTATAAAGCAATGAGAGAAAAAATAAGGCAAGTGGCTAAACTTCGGGATTCATATTATCGGATAGGTTTATTAGTGTTTATGATTTCATTGGGAGTTGTTTTAGTGTCATCATCCCTAAGTAATGCTGGAGATGTCGCTCAAATTCTTAAAGTTTCTGGAATTGACAAAGATGGAGCACTTCTTCTGTCTATAGAAACGGATAAGCCGTTTAAGGATTGCAAGATGCTGGAT
>Ga0209162_1001818_pt1 | contig 19957 bp, 16 predicted proteins | sample YNPNPMetaG_FD_187121 | JGI IMG/M metagenome (GOLD analysis project Ga0209162, IMG submission 187121) | Anoxygenic and chlorotrophic microbial mat microbial communities from Yellowstone National Park, USA - YNP NP MetaG (SPAdes) (version 2) ... | reverse complement strand
TATTTATTCCTTAATAAAATATAATCAGCAATTTTGAAAAGAGTCTGTTTGTATGGAGAATCATTGAACAAGTAAAGTGAGCTTTTTGCTTTTTCTATATAATCTTTTGCTATTTCAATAGAAGACTCAATACAGTTATATTTTTTCAGATATTGTAAAATTTTACCAAGGCTTTCTTCAGATAATCTATCAGATTTTATTATATTTACAATTTCCTCTTTTTCTTTTGCTTTTTTTAATAGTTCAATAAGGGGAAGGGTTATTTTGCCTTCCATTAAATCCTTACCAAGTTTCTTACCGAGTTCAGATTGATCTGCAACATAATCAAGGATATCGTCAATCATCTGAAAGGCAACTCCGATATTATGACCGAAATCAGTTAAAGCCTGAACTTTCTCTGTTTCAAGTTCAGCAAGAAGTCCTGCAATTCTGCAGGCAGCAGTAATTAGTCCTGCTGTTTTACCTGTTATAATTTTTATATATTCATCAAAAGTTATAGACGGGTCGCCTGCTTTCATAAGCTGAAGAATCTCTCCTTCAGCCATTTGGGAAGTTGCATAGGATAATGCCTCCATAATAGGCAAACTTCCCTGAGCTACAGAGATATGCAATGCCTTTGCATAAAGATAATCACCAAGAAGAACAACAACAGGATTGCCCCATATTCTGTTAGATGATTTTTTACCTCTTCTTAATTCAGCTTCATCAACAACATCATCATGAAGAAGGCTTGCTGTGTGAAGTGCTTCAATTACTGCAGCAAGAATAACTCTTTTATAACCTTTGTAGCCTGCAAGGTCAGCACTAAGAAGTAAAAAAAGAGGACGAAGTCTTTTACCCCCTGAGTTTAAGATATATGCTCCTATTGTAGGAATCAGCGCAGCATCTGATTGAAATATATTTGCAAGTTCTTTTTCAACTTCTTTCAGTTCAGATTCATATTCTTTAAATATATCCTGAAAATTCATAGCTTAAGCCTCAATTTTTCAAATTTATCAGCATCGTGAATGTATTTTATATGTTCAGGCAAAAAAGCTCCTCTCTCAGTAATAATTGCAGAAATATATTTTGCAGGAGTAACATCAAATGCCATATTTATAACTTTAACTCCTTTCGGAGCAACTCTTATACCCTTTATTTTTGTTACTTCATCAGGTGTTCTTTCTTCAATAGGAATCATATCACCAGAAGGAATGGACAAATCAATGCTTGATAAAGGTGCAGCTACATAAAAAGGAACTTTGTTTTCTTTGCAGAGAACAGCTAAGGAGTATGTGCCTATTTTATTTGCAACATCGCCATTTCGCACAGTTCTATCTGTCCCGACAATAGCAAAATCAATTAATCCTTTTTTTAGTAAAGCTCCTGCGGTATTGTCAGATATAAGCGTAACATCTATACCAGCCTTCATTAACTCAAAAGATGTTATGCGGGCACCCTGTAAAACAGGTCTTGTTTCACAGGCAATCACTTTAAAATTTATTCCTTTTTCTTTTGCAAGATACATTCCTGCAGTTGCTGTGCCATATCCTCCTGTTGCCAATGCTCCGGCATTGCAATAAGTTATAACAGTGCATCCATTCTTAAAAAGAGGCAAAGCATACTCGCCAATAGTTTTATTTATTATTATATCCTCTTCATGTATTTTTATAGCTTCCTTTACTATCAAATTTTTAAGTTCTGAGACAGAAAGCTTTAAATTACTTTTTATCAAGTTTTCCATTCTCTCAATAGCCCACTTTATATTTACAGCAGTTGGTCTTGTACTTATAAACCTTTTAAAAACACCCTTGAGTTCTTTATATAGTTTTTTAGTATCAGGAGCCTTTGAATTTAATGAGGCAAGAGCAATTCCCATAGCTACTGCAATTCCTATGGCAGGAGCACCTCTTATTGAAAGATTTTCAATAGCCCTTGCGATTTCTTCATATTCAGAACATTTTAGATATTTTGTTTTTTCTGGTAAAAGCCTCTGGTCAAGGATATAAACATTTTTATTTCTCCACTTTATAGATTGAAGCATAGGCATATTATAACAATTTTTGTAAGCTATTAATCCACCTGAATTTGAATATAGGGAGTTAAACTGTCTTTCACTCATGAGAGATTTTGGCAGTTCCAGTTTAACCTCAGGTTTTTGTTTTAGACTGAAATTGCCAATAGAAATCTCTTTTCGGGTGATTTTGTCATCCTGAGCGCAGGGAAGGATCTCCAACCTTTTCACCAAACGGGTTTTTCAATTAGAAAGTTCCTTCGCTTCGGCTCAGGACAGCGCTTCGGGGCATTAAGCCCCTCAGAATGACGGGATAAGAGAAAAACCTCCTTTTTCTATCGGCAATTTTTGTTTTGGTTTATTTATTGATATTATTATTATATTTTGGTATTCTAATTAAAAGAGAAATAGTTAGAAGGATATTATAGAAATTTTAGAGTAAATGAAGGGGTGGAAGTATGTATGAATATTTAGAAAATTTTTAGTAGGAGTTTAATATGTTAAAAAAAAGTATTTTTGATAATCTTTTTATTTTTGAAATGGCAAACAATCATATGGGAGATGTGGAACATGGTTTGCGAATAATTAATGAAATACACAATGTATGCAGGAATTTCCCTCAGTTTAAATTTGCTTTTAAATTTCAGTATCGCAACCTTGATACATTTATCCATCCTGCCTATAGAAACTCAACGGAATTTAAATATATTAAAAGATTCAGTGAGACTAATCTAACATCTGAACAGAGAAAAACCTTAAAAGAAGAAGCCAGAAAACTTGGATTTTTAACTGTTTGTACAGCCTTTGATGAGGAATCTGTTGATATGGTTGAAGAACACGGATATGACATAATAAAAATTGCAAGCTGTTCCTTTACAGACTGGCCATTGCTTGAGAGAGTTATAAAGACAGATATGCCAATTATAGCCTCAACTGCTGGCGTATCCCTTGATGATATAGACAAGGTAATTCTCTTTTTTGAAAATAGAAATAAAGTTTTTTCCATTCTTCATTGTGTTGCTGAATACCCTACAAAAAAAGAAAATCTTCAGCTAAATCAGATAGACCTTTTAAGAAGTAGATATCCTCATATTCCAATTGGTTACTCAACACATGAATCACCTGATAACTTTGACTCTATAAAAATAGCGATCGGGAAAGGAGCAAAAATTTTTGAAAAACATGTAGCAATAAAAACAGATAAATATGGCATAAATGCCTATTCTGCAACACCTGAGCAGATTAAAAAATGGCTTGATGCAGCAGAAGAAGCAATTGCCATGTGTGGTATCTCCGGACAGAGATATGCTGGAACAGAAAAAGAAAGACAGGATTTGAGAGGACTTCAGAGAGGAGTTTTTGCAAAAAGAGACATAAAGAAAGGAGAAAAAATAGATAGCTCCAATACTTTTTTTGCTATTCCCAATTTTGAAGGTCAATTAATTGCAAATGAAATGTCCAAATATTATGAATACATTGCACTGAAAGACATAAAAGCTGAGGAACCGATTTTTCATGCAGATGTCAGTTTTAGAAATCTTAGAGACAGAATTTTTGAAATTGTAACAAAGATAAAAGACCTTCTGATAAAAAGCAGGGTTCCCATACCAAACAAGCTTGAGATGGAGATTTCTCATCATTATGGTATAGACAGATTTGAAGAATGGGGTGCTGTTATTATCAATTGCATAAATCGTGAATACTGTAAAAAGCTTATAATTCTTCTCCCAGGACAGAAGCATCCAGTGCATTATCATAAAAAAAAGGAAGAAGCCTTTCATATCCTTTTCGGTGATATGACAATAACTCTTAATGACGAAGAGAGACTGTGTACGGGAGGAGACATTGTGATTGTTGAAAGAGGAGTAAAACATAGTTTCAGTTCAAAGAGCGGGGTTATTTTTGAAGAAATATCAACCACTCATTATCCTGATGATTCTTATTATGATGATGAGGAAGTTATTCTTAACAAGAACAGAAAAACACCAATTATAGTCTGGGCAGATTGGTTACTGAAGCATTCTTAAAGAATGAAAACGATTGCATGGGATGTTGATGATGTCCTTAATAATCTAATGCAAAGCTGGTTTGAATGGTTTAAAAATAGAAAAAAATTAAATTTAAATTTTCAAGATATTACAGAGAATCCACCCAATAAAATTCTTAAAATATCTATTAAAGAATATATTCAATCCCTTGATGAATTCAGACTTTCAAATCTTTATCAGGAAATGAAGCCAGCAGAGGAGGTATTAGAATGGTTTAAAAATTATGGAAAATATTTTCGCCATATAGCTCTTACAGCAACTCCTTTGATTTCTGCTCCGACAACCGCCCAGTGGGTTTTTAAAAACTTTGGCAGATGGATAAGAACCTTTCATTTTGTTCCATCAAAAAGAGAAAGCATCAATGCACCCGATTATGATATTGATAAATCTGAGTTTTTAAATTGGTTTGGTAAAGTTGACATACTTGTTGATGATAATGAAGAAAATATTAATAAAGCAAAAAAATGGGGTATTAGTGTAATATTGTTTCCTGCTCAATGGAATAGTTCAAAATTAAGCAAAGAGGAAGCATTGAAATTAATAAATAGAATGACGGAGTAATATATGATTAAGCTTTCTGATTATGTTATTGATTTTATAACCTCACTTGGAGTTGATACAATATTTCTTCTTCCTGGTGGCGGTTGCATGCATCTTGTTGATTCAATCGGAAGAAACCAAAAACTTAATTATGTTTGCTGTCTTCATGAACAGGCAGCATCTATTGCAGCTGATGGATATGCTCAGTATAGAAATGATCTTGGCATTGCATTGGTTACAACAGGACCGGGTGGCACAAATGCTATAACAGGTGTTGCAGGCTCATGGATTGATTCAACTCCTGTTTTGGTAATATCGGGGCAGGTAAAAAGAAAGGATATGATGACTGGCAAAGGTGTAAGGCAGATGGGAGTTCAGGAGGTTGATATTATATCCCTTGTAAAAACAATAACAAAGTATGCTGTTACAGTAACTGAACCAGAAACAATCAGATATCACCTTGAAAAGGCGGTTTACCTTGCAAAAAATGGAAGACCGGGACCTGTCTGGATTGATATTCCTCTTGATGTTCAGGCTTCAATTATTGAAAAAAAATCTCTTGAAGGATTTAAATCTGAAAGCAAAGTTTCTGATGAAAATAAAATTATTTCATCTTTTGTTGAAAAGACAATAAATCTTCTCAATAATTCTAAAAGACCTGTAATTTTTGCAGGAAGAGGAATAAGACTTGCAGAAGCTGAAAGGGAATTTCTTAAACTAATTGAGGCTCTTAAAATTCCGGTGCTTCTTACATGGAGATTGATTGATATAATTCCTGAGGAGCATGAATTTAATTTTGGCCGTCCAGGAACAATAGCATCAAGATATGCAAATTTTATTCTACAGAATGCTGATTTATTGATTACCATCGGAGCTCGTCTTGACCTTGTTCAGGTAGGGTACAATTACAAAAACTTTGCATCGAAGGCTAAAAAAATCATAGTTGATATAGATGAAGCAGAGATAAAAAAGATTGATACAGAAATTGATTTACCTATTGTGGCAGATGCAAAAGTTTTCTTAAATGAGTTTCTCAAACATATTGATACCATAAAAAGTATTGACAGAAGTGCATGGCTCAAAAAGTGCAAATACTGGAAAGAAAAATATCCTGTTATTTTACCTGATTATCTTAAAGAATCTGATTTAGTAAATACCTATGCACTTGTAGATGCTCTATCAGATTTATTAAGTGAGAATGATGTTATAGTTCCGGGAAGCTCAGGGAGTTGTTCGGAGATAACATATCAGGCTTTCAGAATAAAGCAGGGTCAGAGACTTATAAACTCTCCCGGGCTTGGTTCAATGGGATTTGGACTTCCTCAAAGCATAGGAGTTTGTCTGGCAAGTGGAAGGAAAAGAACAATAAGCATAGTAGGTGATGGCGGACTTCAGCATAACATTCAGGAACTTGAAACATTAAAAAGGCTCAATCTTCCAGTGAAGCTTTTTGTTTTAAATAACAATGGATATGCTGCAATAAGAAACACCCACAGAAGATTTTTTGAAGGAAGACTTGTATGCTGTGACCAATCAAGTGGACTTACTCTTCCAGATACTTGCAAAATAGCATCTGCTTATGGAATCAAAGCTGTGAGGATTTCTGAACAGAAAAATCTTAAGGAAAGGGTAAAAGAAGTGCTTGATATATCAGGTCCGGTAGTATGTGAAGTAATGATTGACCCGGATTTACAGACAGCACCGAGACTTTCTTCATTTGTTAGAGAAGATGGGACAATAGAGTCCAAACCACTTGAAGACCTTTGGCCCTTTTTGGATAGAGAAGAGTTTGAAAGGGAGATGGGGCAATTAAATAGTTTGAAGGATGTCTGATGTCCTTACAAGATTTAATTTTAAAGATTGAAACTTTTATATCCAATCCTTCAGAAGGCTTACCAGAAGAAATCTTTCTTTTTATCAGTAAGATTACACCTCTTATAAATGTTGATTTATTAATAAAAAATGACAAAAATGAAACCCTCCTGACATGGAGGGAAGACAAATATTATGGTCCGGGCTGGCATGTTCCTGGAGGCATTATAAGGTATAAAGAACCAATAAAAGAAAGAATACATAAAGTTGCTCTAACAGAATTAGGCGCAGAAGTGGAATTTGATCCTGAACCTCTTTGTATAAATGAAATTATAGTAGAACGAAGAGAAAGAGGACATTTTATCTCGTTATTATATAAATGTAAACTTTTATCTCCACCCACCGAAAAATTAAAATATAAGGGTTTTCATAAACCGAAGAATGGAGAGTGGATGTGGCATAGGAATTCTCCTGAAAATTTAATACCAGTTCATGAAATTTACAGAAAGTATATAGATTCATGAGAAAAATTTGTAAAATCTGCGGAAATAAATTATTTGAAGAGCCTGTTTTAAAACTAAACAACATGCCTAAATCTGCTCAGTATTTTCCAGATAAAAAAGGATTAAAAAAAGACAGAGGTGTAAACCTTTATATCTTTCAGTGCTCAGGATGCGGAGTTGTTCAACTTGTTAGAAAACCTGTTCCCTATTACAGAGAAGTTATCAGAGCTGTGGGTATATCTCAGGAAATGATTAAGTTCAGAAAGGAGTATTTTAAAGAATTCATAGAAAGATATAAACTTAAAAATAAAAAAATCATAGAAATCGGTTGCGGAAATGGAGATTATCTTGAAATACTTCACAAAATGCCTGTAAAAGTTTATGGGCTTGAATATTCTGATAAAGCAGTTGCAGTATGCAGAAATAAAGGTTTAAATGTATCCAAAGGCTTTGTAGAGAATGAAAAATATCAAATAGGAGGATTTCCATATGATGCTTTTTTATGCCTTAGTTTTCTTGAACACATACCAGAGCCAAACTCATTTTTAAGAGGAATCTGGCATAACCTTAAAGAAAATGGTTTAGGATTAATAGAAGTTCCAAATTTTGATATGATAATAAGAAAAAAACTATTTTCAGAGTTTATCCCTGACCATATTTTTTATTTTTCAAAGGATACTCTTACAACAGCATTGAAAATTAACGGATTTGAAGTTTTAAACATCAGAGAAGTATGGCATGAATACATTATTTCAGTTGAAATAAGAAAGATAAAAAAATTTGTACCAGATTTTATTGAGAACATAAACAATATCAAAAATGCAGTTCAAAGATTTATTGAAAACTATCAAAAAGTAGCAGTCTGGGGAGCAGGACATCAGGCTCTTGCTCTAATATCAATGCTTAACTTAAAAAGTAAAATAAAATATGTAATTGACTCAGCTTCTTTTAAACAAAATAAATATACTCCCGCAACTCATCTTCCAATTTATCCTCCAGAAAGACTGATTAAAGACCCAGTTGATGCTATACTAATTATGGCAGGAAGTTACTCAGATGAGGTAGCAGAGATTATAATTAAAAAGATGAAATTAAAGATTGATGTAGCAATTATAAGAGAAAACTTTTTAGATATTGTAAGTAAAAAGTGAGGAGGCAATTAGTGAAAAGGAAAATTTTAAAATTAAAAGTTCAAGAAAGCGAATCTCTCAAACGGGAGATTTTAAAAAAGGAAAAACCTTATGTTTATAACAAAATAATGAAATTTCAAGAAAAGGTAAAAAAGGGAGAAAGCATAGCAATTCTTCAATTTCAGTATGATTACAAATGCAATTTTCACTGTGAGCACTGCTGTATTACAAAATTAAGAAAAAAAGATTCTTCAAAATACTTTACTCCAGAAGATGTTAAAGAATTATCAAGACAGGCAGACGAGATGGGCTTAGCTCACATAGTAATTACAGGCGGTGAACCTCTGGTTTTTCCTGACCTTGAAGATGTTATTAAATCTATAGACCCTCAAAAATTTTATATTACAATGGATACTAATGGATGGCTATTGGATGATAAGAAGGCAATTTATTTGAAAAAGTTAGGTGTGGACAAAATTCAACTAAGTCTTGACAGTCTTGAATCTTCTGAACACGATAAATTCCGCCATAAAGATGAATCTTTTCAGAGATGCATGATAGCTCTTGAATCAGCAAAAAAAGCAGGATTTAACATAATAATTCAAACAGTTGTAACAAAACAAAGAGTAAGGTCAGAAGAATTCATAAAATTTTTAGAATTTTTAAATACAAAGGGCGTTGGAGTGTTTGTAACTTATGCAAAACCAGTGGGAGATTGGGAGGGGAAATTTGATGTTCTTGTTGACAGAGAGGACATGGATTATGTTAGAGAACTTGAGAAAAAATACAATGTTTTCACTCACTTGACTCCAGGTTATGGTCTGGATTTAGGCTGCATAGCTGTTAAAAGAATGGTTTCCATAACTAAGTATGGAGATATTATGCCATGCCCATACATCCATTGTTCACTTGGAAACTTCTTTAAAGAACCCTTAAAAGATATTATTAATCGTGGTTTAAAAATAAAATGGTTTGGCAAATATGTTGATACCTGTTTGATTGCAGAGAATAGACATTTCATAGAAGAGTATGTAGCAAAAAAAATATATGGGAAACCATTACCTGTTCCATGGGATGAAGTTTTTACGGAAGAAGACTTGATTAAAGAAGAGGACCAATTAAAGACAAAAGAAACTCCAGAAGGCTTTTTAAGATGGCGTTCATGAACAATTTGTATACTATTGCTATAAAAGATCTGAATCATATTTTAAAAAATACTGAGGATTTATGGATTAAGGCAAAAGAGACAAATTTTTTTATAACAGGTGGGACAAGTTTTTTCGGTATATGGATGTTAGAAAGTTTTTTGTGGATTAATGAAAATTTAAAACTCAATGCTCATGCAACAGTTTTGACAAGAAACTACGAGTCCTTTAAGCAGAAGTTCCCAAATTTTGCACACTCTGAAAGTTTAAGATTTATAACAGGTGATATAAGAAGTTTTAATTTCCCTTCAGAAAATTTTGATTTTATTATTCATGGTGCAAGTGCTTCTGCAGAAAGTAAGTTTTTAGGCCAGGATCCTGAAGAGAGATTCAGTGTTATATTTGATGGAACAAGAAATATTTTACGACTTGCTGTCAAGAGCAAAGTAAAAAGCTTTTTATTCATAAGTTCCGGAGCTGTTTATGGTAAACAGCCATTTAATTTATTAAAGATAGAAGAAAATTATAATGGTTCACCCTATATTGATGAGTCTAATGCTGAATTGGGCATTGGAAAAAAAACATCAGAATTTTTATGTACTATATACGCAAAAAAACACAAAATAGATACTAAAATCGCAAGATGCTTTACTTTTTTGGGACCTTATTTACAACTAAATATACATTATGCAATAGGTAACTTCATAAGAGATGCTATGAATGGAGGTCCTATCGTGGTAAAGGGAGATGGGACTGCTGTAAGGTCATACCTGTATGCCTCAGATTTGATGATATGGTTATGGACAATTCTTTTTAAAGGTAAAAACTGTGAACCCTATAATGTTGGCTCAGAGGAGGAGATAACCATAAAAGAGCTTGCCTTTAAAGTGGCTGAAATATATAAAAAACTTACAGGTACGACTGTTGAAGTAATTATTCAAGGGGAACCCGATCCAACAAAGCCAGTTGATAGATATGTCCCCTCAACAAAGAAAGCTAAAACAGAACTTGGGCTAAAACAGACAGTAAGCATTGAAAATGCTATAGAGAAAACTTTAAAGTTCTATCTTTATAGAAAGGGATAAAGTGAGATACTTTTATACACCATTAGAAACATATAAAGGGTATAACGTAGAAGAAATTAAAAGTTTAATAAAAGAGCGGGATGTTTATATTTGGGGTGGTGGTTTTTTAGGGAGAAGCATAAAGCGATGTTTTGAAAGAAATGGTTTATTAATAAAAGCTTTTTGTGACAGTGATTCTAAATTAAAAGGGACAAAAATAGATAATATAGAAGTAATTTCACCTTACAAAGTTTTAGATAATATTACCAATAAAAACATATTTATAATAATTGCATCAATGAGACACAGGAAAGAAATTGAAGAAGAATGTATTAAGGCTGGACTAAAAAAAGAAGAAGATTTTATAAGTTGTATTAAAATTTCAAGGCCAGAAGTAGCAATAGATGTGACAGACATTTTTAACTGTAATATCATTGGAAATAATGCCTACACTAAAAATAATTACATGGCAGCATCAACTTACGAACAAGTTTTAAATAAGTTAATATCAGAAATACCTTCATTAATAAGTGTCAATATTTCCAATATGTGTGAACCATTAATAAATCCAGAAATTGACAAAATAATAGAAATTACTGAAAAGTTATTCCCTTGCACAGTAACTACAGAACTTCAAGATTCAGCTAAATTAGAAGAAATAGTAAAAGCACAGCCAAGTCAGTTAGTAATTACATTACATGGATATGGTAATTCTTACGAAATTAACCAGCCAGGTAAATCTTGGCAGATATTTTATGATAATCTTCATTATCTAAAAGAGCTTGTAGAAAAACATAAACCAAAAACACTAATTACAATTTCATATAATATATATAGAAATAATCAAGGTCAAGATTTAGAAAATATAAAAAATCTTTCCAGGAAATTGAGGTTTAGACTTAATATAACATGGGGATATTTAAATCCTTATGATAAAATTCTTAATTTTTGTGAGGGTCAACATTTAGACAACCAATCTAAAAATTTATTAAATAATCTTGCGTGGAATTTTTATAAAACTTTAGAACTGATAAAATTAGAAGCGTATAATCCCTGTTTATGTCAAAGAATTTTTCCTATAATCAATTCCGACCTTTCTGTATCTCTTTGTCATGTTTATCAGCACCCTATGATATGTAAAAATTTTCTTGAGATGCCTTTAAACGAAATAATTAAATTACGTCATTCTCAATCTCAGTGTATAACATGTCAAAAACATGGTATTCACAGGCTCGACATAGAAGTATTAATTAAAAAATTTCCTAATGAAAACATTTTAATTCAATATTTTGGAGGTTAGAAAATGTTAAATGGGATTTATAGAAATCCAACAGTAGTCTATTTTGGAAAGGATGTCGAATTATCCGTAGGTGAAGTAACAAGAATGTATTCAAATAAAATTCTTTTGCATTATGGCAATGAAAGCTTCAAAAAATACGGTCTCTATGATAAGGTTGTAGCATCGCTTAATACTGCAAACATTAGTTTTATCGAATTAGGAGGTGTGAAATCAAATCCTCGAGCTGAATTAGTATATAAAGGGATAGAGATTTGCAAACAAGAAAATATAGATTTCATATTAGCTGTAGGAGGTGGAAGTGTTATTGATTCTGCTAAAGCAATTGCAATTGGTGTCCCCTACGATGGTGATTTCTGGGACTTCTTTGAAAGGAAACTTACGCCACAAAAAAGCATTAAAGTTGGAGTTATTCTTACAATTCCTGGAGCGGGTAGTGAAACTACCGAGGGTGCTGTTATTACAAATGATAAACTAAAAAAGAAGTATGAATGTGCTAGTCCTGTCATGTTCCCCGTATTTGCTATGCTTAATCCAGCACTTAGCTTCACTGTCCCCAAATATTACACAGCATGTGGTATAGTAGATGCGATAGCACATGTATTGGAAAGATATTTTTCTAATACTACATATGTTGATTGTACAGACAGAATATGTGAGGGATTAATTAAAACTCTTATGAAATACGCTTTAATAGTAAAGGAAGAACCCTATAATTACGATGTTCGTGCTGAAATAATGTGGTCGTGTAAATTAGCACATGACAATACCGCAGGTTTTGGCAGAAAACAGGATTGGGCATGTCATAAAATAAGTCATGAGATAGGTGCAAGATATGACGCTGCCCACGGAGCCATCTTATCTGTTATTTTCCCAGCGTGGATGAGATACGTATATAAAAAAAATGAATTTAAATTTTTTCAATTTGCAAACAGGGTATTTGATATTAACACCGACAAATTGAATAGCAACCAGGCAATAGAATTAGCCATAGAAAAGTTTCACCAATTCTTACAAGCAATAGGGATGCCTTCAACTTTAAAAGAATTAGGCTTGAACAATAAGAGTGAATTTCCTGATATAGCTAATAAATGTGTCTCTTTAATGCCAAGTGGAACTCTTGGGAATTACTTCCGATTATCCCCTAATGATATTATTGCCATACTTGATTTATGTTACGAATAATTTAAATGGAGGTTTTGGTATGGATGTAAAAGAAAAAGTTTCTAATTCAGCCGTTCATGTTAATTATCATATATATACAGCAAAGGATGCGAAAAATTTATTTAACGACAGGGACTTGTATATCTGGGGTGCAGGGTTAAAAGGTAGAGGATTTAAGAAAGCTTTGGAGCGAAATGGTTTCAAAATTAAGGCTTTTTTGGATAGTTCACCATTACTGATTGGTTCTGAATATGATGGAACTCCAATTTTAGAACCGCAGGCATTTTTAAAAAATTTAAATAAAAAAAATGTCTTTATTTTAACTGCTACTGTTGACAAGAAAAATAAAGAGATATTTGCAAAGATGGAAAATGCAGGGCTAAAAAAAGGCAAAGATTTTATAAATATTCAAGAATTATGTCCTTATTACCCTGTAGTTGAAATTTCAGGGATTTGTAATTTGAGATGCATAAGCTGTCCGAGAGGAAGTAATAAAGTAAAAAAAGGTGGCTTTATGAGAACGCCTGATTATTTAAAAATTATAAATAAACTCATTACAGAAATACCTTTTTTATATTTAGTTGATTTATATATATGGGGGGAGCCATTACTTAATCCCGATTTGCCTGAAATTATTAAAATTAATAATCACTTAGGTATATCAAGTGGGATTTCATCAAATTTAAATGTACGTCCAGATATTATAGAAAAAGTTATAAAAGCATCACCTCAGTTGATAAGAGTCTCTTTATCAGGATATGGCAAAACTAATTATGAGATAACTCATACTGGCGGAAAGTGGAAAGTTTTATACGAGAACCTTAATTTTTTAGCTGAACTTATAAAAAAATATCAAGTTAAAACTATTGTGGAAATCTATTTTCATGTTAACAAAAAAAATCTCTCCGAAGCAAAAAAAATGCAACAGTTATGTGCAGAGCTTAATTTCAGATTTCATCCTTCAATACACATGATTTTCCCTGATTATGTAATGGATTATATAGAAGGCAAAGAATTAAACGAGGCAACTAAGCACGCCAAGGATTTAATGGTAGTAAGCCTTGATGAAATGATTGATAAAGCAAAAAAAGAGCAAAATAAATCTTGTTTATTAAAAAGAATAATACCTGTAATTAATTGGGATATGTCCGTGGTACCATGTTGTAATTATTCATATCAAAAATTAGCAGATAATTATTTAAACATTTCACTTCCCGATGTTATTCTTTTGCGTAAAATTCATCCTCTATGCAATAAATGTCAGAATCTTTCATTACATAGATATTTTGACCCTGTATATTATTCAGATTATATTAATAACTTATTAAATTCGGAGGCTTCTTGAGATGAGTCAACACCAAAAAATATTAATAGAATTATTCAAACAAGCATCTTTGCAATATAATCATGCAAACAGTGTGCATGATTTACTCAGTAATAAAAAACTAATATTATATGGAGCTGGTGATGGCTTTATAACTTTTTCAGTTTTTGTTTTAAGAAAATACGGACTGACCCCATATATGGTATTAGATCGCAAGTTTAAATCAGGAGATAACCATTTTGGAATTCCTGCATTTTCTCCTTATGAGTATAAGCCAACTACTGAAGAAAAAGAAAATGCAGTTGTTGTAATAACAGTAGGTAAAAGAGAATATTATGAAGAGATATTTCTGTGTTTGAAGAATTTAGGTTTTAGGAATATATTATTGGCAACTGATATATATGAGTATCACCTTCTTTATGAGTCAGAAGAACTTAAAGCAAAAGGATTTAACTACTATTTAGAAAATAAAGATAAAATTATTGAATGTTTGGGTCTTTTTACTGATAATATGAGCCGAGAAGTATACATTCGTTTTCTTCAAACACACATGATTAGAAAACCTATCCCTATTCCAGTTTGTGAATTGGAAGAACAATATTTTCCAAAGGATATCAGATTTACAAAAGGCTATTCACGATTTGTAAATTGCGGAGCCTATAATGGTGACACAATTAAAAAATTAAACAATATAATTGGAAAAGTTGAAGCAATAATTTGCTTTGAGCCAGACCCCGAAAACTTTCAAATGCTAACACAATACTTACTTAGTAGAAAGAATGAGATAGCAGAGCTTGTTATTTCTTTCCCATGTGGTGTATTTAGCCATGAGACACAACTTCGTTTTTCTATAGGTAACAGAATTAATAGTGCGATTTCATATAAAGGCGATTCAGTTATTCAATGTATTGCATTAGATCATGTAATACCAGGCTTCCATCCTACCTTTATTTCTATGGACATAGAGGGTGTGGAATTAGAAGCACTAAAGGGAGCAGAGATGATTATCAAAGAAAATAAACCTGACCTGGCAATAAGTGTTTATCATTCACCAAATCATATATGGGAAATTCCTTTATATATTAAGAGCCTAAATTTAGAATATAAATTTTATTTACGTAATTATACTTCATTTCCATCAGAAACTATACTTTATGCAACAACCTGAAATGCTTCTTTTATAATTTGTAGGCTATTTAAATAAATTAATTTTATCTCTCTCATTAAAAAATTTTTTATACCAGTTTATGGTGAGAGTTAAACCTTCCTTAAGTGAAAATATTGGCTTCCATCCAAGAATTTTTCTTGCCTTTTCAGAGCTTAAATACTGCTTTTGAATTTCGTTTGATGCTTCATTCAGAATTACAGGCTCTAATTTAGAATTCATTAACTCCAGAATAACTTTAACAAGCTCTATTACAGTGACTGGTTCTTCATTAGAAAAATTAAATGCCTGTCCTGTCAGGTTTCTATCTTCTGCAAGTTTTTCCGCAAGCATTATATATGCTATGGCAGCATCTTCAACATAAAAATAATCACGCACGAAATTTCCATCTGAACGAATTACAGGATTTTCTCCCTTTAAAACTGACCTGATAGTGCCCGGAACAATCCTGTTCCAGTTCAGGTCTCCACCACCATAAAGATTCCCGCATCTTGTTATTACTACAGGGATTTTAAATGTATAGGCATACATCTGGGCAATTAAATCTGCACAGGATTTGCTGACATCATAGGGATGTTTACCCTGAAGAGGTGTTTCCTCATCATAGGGAAGAATGCCCTGCTCTCCATAAGCTTTATCAGATGAAGCAACAACTATCTGTTTTACAGTTGGTGACCGTCTGCATGCTTCAAGAACTGTCCATGTTCCCTGTATGTTTGTCTCAAGGGTTGAAACAGGATTGCGGTTAGCTATACCAACAATTGTCTGGGCAGCAAGATGGAAAAATGTGTCAATTTCATACTCTCCTAAGATTCTTTCAATTAAAGATTGTTCTCTTATGTCGCCTCTTACTACTTTAACTTTCTCAACATCCTTTGATAAAACCAGTTCACTTTGTGGAACCCAGTCTCTTACAAGGCAAACAACATCAGCCTTTAGTCCAATTAGTTTTTTCACAAGCCAGCTTCCAAGAAGACCTGTCCCACCAGTTACAAAAGTTGGTCTGTCAAGCCAGAAATTGCTTTTTACCATATTTTCCATGGTGCTTTTCCGCTTCTCCAGAGTTCTTCAAGATAATTTTTGTCTCTTAATGTATCCATTGGATGCCAGAATCCGTAATGCCTGTAGGCTACAAGCTCACCCATTTCTGCAAGGGTTTCCATTGGTTTGCTCTCCCAGCTCATATGGTCTCCTTCTATTAAATCAATTACCTTTGGTGAGAGTATAAAAAATCCACCGTTGATCCAGCCTCCATCTCCTGTTGGTTTTTCCTGAAAATCTCTCACATTTTCATTTTCAAGAACAAGGGCTCCAAACCTTCCAGGAGGCTGAACAGCAAGAACTGTTGCAAGTTTTCCATGCCTTCTATGAAAAGCTATCTCATCCTGTATATTGACATCACTTAGACCATCTCCGTAGGTAAAGCAAAAAAGTTCTTCACCTTCAAGGTATTTTGCAACTCTTTTCAGTCTTCCACCTGTCTGGGTAAACTCTCCTGTATCAACAACAGTGACTTTCCAGTGTTCAGCTTCGCAGTTATGAACAATCATCTGATTGTATCTCATGTCAAAGGTAACATCTGCCATATAAATAAAGTAATTTGCAAAGTATTCTTTAATTAAGTATCCCTTATATCCACAGCAGATAATAAATTCATTTATTCCATGGGCAGAATATATCTTCATTATATGCCAGAGAATTGGTTTCCCCCCTATTTCTATCATTGGCTTGGGCTTGAGATGAGTTTCTTCTGAAATTCTTGTGCCCAATCCTCCTGCCAAAATTACTGCTTTCATTTCTTTTCACCTCCCCAGCCCATCTCAAATATAGGTCTATTTGTTTCATTGAAAATCCCTTGAAGTATTGTATTTACTGCATTAATCTGATTTATAAGATTTTTTCTTGTTTCACAGAGCTGATAGGTAGCTATTGTAGCATTACGAATCTTTTTTGCCATATCTATATCATCAATCATATCTGTCATTGCAAGAATTAAATCCCAGCCCTTTGATGAAAAAGGCTTTCCAACAAGTTCCCCAGCTACCATATTTGTGAGGAATCTGTCCCATAGATAGTAGGTGAGATACCTGAAAAACATTGGCTTTAGCTTTTCTTTAAAAATCCCAAGCTGAAAAAGAATCTGAAGTCCCTCTACTGTGATGAAGTATCTCCAGCCAATGTTTTCTGCTTCCCATCTTTTTATATCTTCTTGTGTTTGCGGTTCCATTGGCTCACATATTGGGAAATCTATAACTACTGCAGGTGCATAGGATGCCACATGAAGGATACCGAGTGCATGCGTATAAGCAGCTTCTTTGTATTTAGGATACTGCGGCAAGTTTATATATTTGTTAGTAATTTCTTTTTTTAAAATCACAGATGTTGCCCATCCAATAAACTGATTAAACCCCATTTTATTTGCGAACTCAAGAACAGTCCCCTCATAAATTTTATAGCTATGAGGTTTGAGATGGCCATTTCCTGCATGAATTACATCCGCTTCTTTTGTTTTTAGAATATGCCATACCATTCTTAATCCGTCTTTAAGCAAAATATCATCATCTCCAAAAAACCATAGATACTCACCCTGAGCCAAACGAGCAGCATTTTCTCCACTTAGGGCAGTATCAACATGCTTATCCAGCCTGCAATAATCAAGAAAAGGATATTCCCTCTTAAGCTTTGCAAGAACTCTTGGAGTGTCATCATTTGAACAGTTATCAGAGACAAATATACCAATGTTATCCTGTTCCCCAAGCTCAATAATCTGCTTTGCTATCTCCCTTACACAGATTTCAAGTTTCTTTGCCCTGTTCCATGAAGGTATTGAAAAACATAACTTTTTCATAGCATCACCTTTATTTTTTCATCGTCTTAATTCTGGATAAAATTAACAGCGGATTTTATTTTTTCTACTATATAATCAATCATCTGCTCTGTAATCCCGGGGTAAACACCGATCCAGAAACTGTCATTCATAATTTTGTCAGTATTTGAAAGCTCACCAACAACTCTGAAACCTTTTCCTGATTTTCTTAGTTCATCAAAACAAGGATGTTTTATTAAATTCCCTGAGAAAAGCATTCTTGTTTGCACTCCGCTATTTTCAAGATACTTAACAATGCTGTCTCTTGAGATTTTCTTCCCGTCTCTTACTGTTAAAACAAATCCGAACCAGCATGGCTTTGAATTCAGCGTTGCCTCTGGAAGAATAAAAAAATCTGAAAGAGTATCAAGTTTTTTTCTTAAAATTGTCCAGTTTTCTCTTCTCTTTTCAATAAAAAATGGGAGTTTTTCTATTTGAGCGCATCCAATTGCTGCCTGCAAATCAGTCATTTTTAAATTATATCCAAAGTGAGAATAAATGTATTTATGGTCATAGCCATAGGGAAGCTCTCCAAGTTGCCATCCAAATCTTTTGCCGCAGGTATTGTCCTTTCCTGAGGTACACCAGCAATCCCTTCCCCAGTCTCTAAGGGAATTAACAATTTTCGCAAGTTCTGGATTATTTGTAAAAACAGCACCACCTTCTCCAGTGGTTATGTGATGGGCTGGATAAAAACTTAAAGTTGCTAAATCTCCAAAACTTCCTGTATATTTCCATTTTCTTTTATAAAAATACTTAGACCCAAGAGCATCACAGTTATCTTCAATAAGCCATAGATTATTTTTTTCACAAAATCCTTTAACCTTTTCTATGTCAAAGGGATTTCCCAATGTATGAGCAAGCATAACAGCCTTTGTTTTTTCAGAAAGTGCTTTTTCAAGCATTGAACAATCAATATTGTAATCTGGTATAGAAATGTCAACGAATACTGGTATAGCTCCATATTGAATTATCGGTGCAACAGTTGTAGGAAAGGAAGCAGATACTGTGATTACTTCATCTCCTCTTTCAATTTTTCTTTCACCAAGTTTCGGAGAAGTTAAAGTCATGAATGCCAATAGATTTGCTGAAGAACCTGAGTTAACAAGAAAACTATATTTTACACCAATAAACTCTGCAAGCTTTTCTTCAAACTCACAGGCGTATTTTCCTGCTGTGAGCCAGAAATCAAGGGATGCATCAATGAGATTAAAAATCTCTTTTTCATCAAAAACTCTTCCACCGTAGTTTATTTTTGTAATACCCGGTTCAAACTTCTCTTTTTGAGAATGAATTGTGTCATAATAAGTCTTTGAAAGAATCTTTGCCTGTATTTTAAGAACTTCTGCAATTTTGTATTGTTTAAGTTCTGCAATTTTTTGTTTGATTTGCTGTTTCTTTATTGTTCTGATATCAGCCAGATTGAAAATCAAACTATCCGATATCTGGCCTGATAGAATATCCTCTGGCAGGATTAAAACTGAATAATCTTTTATGCTTTGCGATTGTTTACTGTTAGCCAGAATATATTTGTCATAAGATACTTTTGAAACAATCAATCCAGATTTAACAATCTCATTGTCCTCATATTGAACTATTTCACCAGCTCTGAATCCGGACTTTTTCATTGTTTAAAATATACATGAAACAATATTTATATTTCAATCTAAAAAACATACTTGAAATTGCCGATAGAAATCTCTTTTAGGGTGATTTTGTCATCCCTTCGCTGACCCTTCGCAGACCCTTCGCATAAGCTCAGGGCTTTGGCTCAGGGCTTTGGCTCAGGGCTTTGGCTCAGGACAGCGCATGAGAATCTCCTTAGGAGACCCTTCCCCTTCGCTTTGCTCAGGGTCAGGGTGACAAAAAAGGGTTATTCTGAACTTCTTATTCTGTCATTCTGAGC
>Ga0209162_1001817_pt1 | contig 19968 bp, 13 predicted proteins | sample YNPNPMetaG_FD_187121 | JGI IMG/M metagenome (GOLD analysis project Ga0209162, IMG submission 187121) | Anoxygenic and chlorotrophic microbial mat microbial communities from Yellowstone National Park, USA - YNP NP MetaG (SPAdes) (version 2) ... | reverse complement strand
TTACCCGCTTCTTCATGGCGCTCCCTCCCGCTACTGCCTTTTGCCGGATAAAGCCGATTTTACCACAGCTGCGCCAATACTCCTTCCTGGGGTGAGCTGCCTGCGCCTCCACCGCTTCCCCTCCCGGAGGAATGAAGAGCGAAACATCCTCCCGGCGGGCATGAGCTCGTTCGGAGGACAGGGCCCCCGCCGCCGTTGTCTCCCGGCGACGGGGTGATGGTGGGGTATAATACACGCATGGAAGAGGGAAAGCGCCGCAGATTCGCCACCTACCTCATCTATGCCCTGATCGCCCTGGGGGTTTTCTTGGCCGTGCATATGGTCTTCACCTCCCCGCGCAACAAGATCAGCTACAACGAGTTCCTGGACCGCCTGGACAGCGGGAGCGTCAGGACCGCCACCATCACCCAGAGCTCCATCGAGGGCACCTACGTGGAGGGGGAGGAGGGCAAGGAGACCAAGTTCGTCACCGACCGCATCCCCGAGGCCGACGCCAACCAGCTCATCCAGGAGATGCGGGAAAAGAGGGTCAACTTCTCCGGCAAAGTGGAGAGCACCCTGCTGCGGGACATCTTCATCTCCTGGCTGCTGCCCCTGGGCCTGATCATCCTGGTCTATTTCCTGCTCATCCGGCGGATCGTGCGCCGCGGTGGAGCGGGGGGCATCGGCGCCCTCTCCTTCGGGCAGAGCAAGGTCAAGATCTACGATCGCTCCCGCGACCGCGTCACTTTCGCCGAGGTGGCCGGCCTGGACGAGGCCAAGCAGGAGCTGCAGGAGATAATCGACTTCCTCAAGAATCCCGCCAAGTACCGGCGCCTGGGTGCACGCATCCCCAAGGGAGTCCTCCTGGTGGGTCCGCCGGGTACCGGCAAGACCCTGCTGGCCCGGGCGGTTGCGGGGGAGGCGGACGTCCCCTTCTTCTCCATCAGCGGATCCCAGTTCATGGAGATGTTCGTGGGGGTGGGAGCGGCCCGGGTCCGCGACGTCTTCGAGCAGGCCAAAGAGAAGGCCCCCTGCATCGTGTTCATTGATGAGATAGACACCATCGGCAAGGTGCGCGGTGGGGTCATCTCCTCGGGGGGCACGGAGGAGCGGGAGCAGACCCTCAACCAGCTCCTCTCGGAGATGGACGGCTTCGAGCCGCAGACCGGGGTGATCATCCTGGCCGCCACCAACCGCCCCGAGGTCCTGGACCCCTCCATCCTGCGACCGGGACGTTTCGACCGGCAGATCGCCGTGGACCGCCCGGACATCAAGGGGAGGGAAGAGATACTGAAGGTACACGCCCGCCACGTCAAGCTGGCTCCCGACGTTGACCTGAAGGTCATCGCCGCCCGCACCCCTGGGTTCGCCGGTTCCGACTTGGCCAACGTGGTCAACGAGGCCGCCCTGCTGGCCGCGCGCCGCGAGCGCGATGCCGTCTACATGCAGGAATTCGAGGAGGCCATAGACCGGGTCATCGGGGGACTGGAGCTGAAGAGCCGGATCATGAGCGAGAAGGAGAGGCGGGTGGTGGCCTTCCACGAGGTGGGCCACGCCCTGGCCGCTTCCCTTCTGGAGCACGCCGACCCGGTGCACCGCATCACCGTCATACCCCGAGGCATCGGATCTTTGGGTATGACCATGCAGCTGCCCGAGGAGGACCGGTACATCATCACCCGCCCCGAGTTGGAGGACCGACTGGCGGTGCTGATGGCGGGCCGCGCTGCCGAGGAGATCTCCTTTGGGGAACTGTCCACCGGGGCGCAGAATGACCTGGAGAAGGCCACGGTGTTGGCCCGTCGCATGGTGGAGGACTTCGGGATGAGCGATAAGCTGGGACCGGTATCCCTGGGCATCGAGCGGGGGGCCAAGCTGCTGGTGGGCGAATACGGCTATACCGCCGAGCGCAATTACTCGGAGGCAACCGCCGAGCTGGTGGACCGTGAGGTCAAAGAGATAATCGACCGGAACTACACCCGGGTGAGGGAGCTCTTGAGCGATCGCCAAGAGGCGCTCAGGGGCATCGCGGAGGTCCTCTTGCAGAAGGAGACCTTGGAAGGGGAGGAGTTCCGCGAGCTGGTCAGGGGATACGGCGTGGTTCTGCCGCAGGAGGCCGCCTCCTGAGCCGCCTGCTTACCTTGAGAGGGCTTGGCGGTGACCTTCTGGGGCAAACAGCCGAAAAGGCGTCTTTCAGGGCGAATCCGCGCCGGCGAGATGGTAGCAGCGTAGTACCCCGTCGGGACCACCGCAGAAGAGGCGGCCTTTCCAGAAGAAGGGGGGCGCGCCCATAGGGCCGTCCACCCTCCAGCAGGCGACCGGGGTCCCCTCTTCAAGCGATAGCGCGTAGACCCTTCCGCTGCCCGAGGTGGCAAAGAGGAGACCCCCATCCGGCTGGGGAGGGAAAGCCAGGGAGTCACCCAGGTTGACCGCCCATCTCTCCTCTCCGCTGCCGGGGTCCAGGGCGTAGAAGGCCATGCCGTTGGAGGACAGCACCAGGTTGTCTCCGCCCCGGAGTGGGGAAGCCCAGATGAAGTCGTTGATGCGGCAGCTCCAGGTTAGGGTGCCGTCATCTTCCCGCAGCGCCTGGACCGTGCCTCCCAGGGAGACCACGTAGACCATCCCCCCTTCCACCAGGGGCGTCCTGAAGACCAGGTTGTAGGCGGGAACGGCCCACTGCTGGAGGCCATTCTCCCGGTCCAATGAGACGATGTCCCTGGAATAGTTGGTGAGGATGATGCCGCGCTCCCCCGGACAGGGAGAGGAGGTCACCCAGCCGGGGGTCTCCCGGGACCACAGCAGGGCGCCGCTGGTGGCGTCCAGGGCGTAAACGTAGGTCTTGAGGTCGTAGACCTGGTTGTTGTCGCAGGTGAAGAAGACAGCGTTGTCCCGGATGGTCGGGGTGGTGATGATCTCTCCCGGGGCGCGGAAACGCCAGAGCAGCCTTCCGCTGCGGCAGTCCAGGGCGTAGAGGTGATGATCGGTCGATCCGAAGAAGACAATTCCTTCCGCGTAAAGGGGGCGGGAGGCGAGCCAGCCGTCAGTGCGGAAACTCCAGAGGATGGCACCGGTCTCCGCGTCCAGAGCCAGCACTCTTCCGCCGGTGGTGGCGGCCAGCAGGTTTTCTTCGCCGGCGGCGATGAAGCAGAGTCCGCCCGTATCCGTTTCCCAGGCTAGTTCCGCCAACGGCGTGTCCTCTTTGTCCGGCAACCTCTGCTTCTGCGGTAGCTCCAGCTCTTTCACTGTCTTCTTTGCCTGGCTCTCGTCGGTTTTGTTGTTGTTCCGGCTTTTGGGGGCTTCCACCTCGCCATCCCGCTCTTCTGCGGGGAAGCCCAAGCCCAGGCCCAGAACCGTCCATGACGTCAGCAAAACCGCTAAGATGCAGCAGGCCCACAAAAGGCGGCGCGAAGCCCGCAGCGCCGTAAAAGACACGACCATCCGGCGCCACCCGTGCCGGCAGCGGACCGGAACATGCTCGAGAATCCGCCTTCCTGCGCTCATAGAGTTAATTATATAGCCCTCCCCACGCATCCTCGGCTCCCTTGGGGATATGGTCCTCTTGAGCACGAACCCCGGATCCCCTGAAGCTCCCTGGTTTTTCAAGCGTTCTGCGGGCACAGCGGGGAAGTCGGTGAGAGAGGGGATGGCGATGGGTAGGACGGCTCAGTCGGCAGCCCGCCCCGCATGCCAGGAGGAGTGGCAGCAGCTGTGTGCTATCATGGGGAGGCGGCAGGGGCGGAAAACACCGCCCGTCCCTGGACTGGTGCGAACGAGAGGGGACCGGCAACGGTGCCGCATCCCACCGGACCAGGCCTTAAAAGGACCGGGGAGGCGTGCGGCGTGCCTGCCGGCGTTCTTGGGGCGAGGTGGCCATGCAGGCGAGCGTGCCGGCTGAGAGGGGCAGTAAGGGCAGGGGGGGCTCTGGGGCCGGGGGGCTGCGTCAGGGGGTCAGGGGCTTCGTTTCCCGCAACGAATATCACTGCATGCTCGCCTGCAACGTTATATGCTACATCGCCCTCGCTCTCCTGTCGCTTTCCCCCAACGGCACCGTGGGCAAGCTCTCTCCCGTGCACCTGGAGATGCACGGGAACGGTTTACTCGCCGGCCTTCTCCGCGTCACCGGCCTGTACAACGCCTCCGAATTCCAGCTGCAGATATCCTTCTTCCTTGTCATGCTGATGATCCTCGGGGGCTACTGTTGGGCCATCGCCGTTGTCCGCCGCGAAGCAAAGGGCCTTTCAGCCTTGTTGGGTTTAACCGCCCTGCTCTGCTTGATCCTCACCTTCACCCCGCCCCTCCTCAGCAAGGACCTCTTCTCCTACATCTACTACGGGAGGACCCTCTCGGCTTACGGCATGAACCCCTACGAGGTCACCCCCCAGATGCTCCCCGACCCCCTCCTCTTCTTCGTGGGTAGGTACTGGAAGAACACCGGGTCGGTCTACGGGCCGCTCTTCACCTATTTCTCCGCCCTGATCACCCTGGCCGCCGGAAGGGGCATATCCGCCAACATCTACGCTTTCAAGGGGTGCATGGCCCTATTACACCTGGCCAACACGGTGCTGGTCTGGGAGCTGCTCAACGAACTGGACCCGGAACAGCGCCCCTTTCTGACCGCGCTCTACGCCTGGAACCCCCTGGTGCTGTTGATGTCGGTGGGCGGCGGCCACAACGACATCATGATGATGACCCTGGCCTTGCTGGCTCTTCTCTTCCTGCAGAGGGGGCGGAGGCGCCTCTTCTACCTGGCCCTTAGCCTCTCGGTCATGGTCAAGTTCATCACCGGCATCCTGCTGTTGGCTTACCTGGTCCATCTCACCGCCAGGCGGATGCCCAGGCGGGAGAAACTCAAGGAGGCCGCCGCGCTGCTGGGCACCTTGTTCGCGGTGACCCTGGTTTTTTACCTCCCTGTTTGGAGGGGGCCGGAGACGTTCCGATATTTTCTTCAGAACTACAGCTTACATAATTTTTTCAGCCCCGGCGGGCTGCTCTCCGCCCTCTTCACGGTGATCCTCCGGTACCTGTTCTGGGTGCCGCTGGACGCTGCCTACCTGGTGGGGGGGATCCTGGCCAAGCTGGCCCTCGCCCCCATCTTCCTGGTGGCCCTGTGGAGGAAGCCCCGCCGGGCCTGCAGCGACCTGGAGATGGGGGAGTGCTTCTTCGCGGTGACCCTCGCCTATATCCTCACGGTGAACTTCTTCAACCCTTGGTATATGGTCTGGGTGTTCGCCCTTCTGCCTCTCCGCCCTTGGGACCGAGTTTCCTGGGCTACCCTGGCGGCAGGCAACCTGAGCATCTTCTGGGGGAGCAGCCTGAGGCCGTACTGAGGGCCGTCGGGGACCTCACCGCACCTCATCTTCCGCCTGTCCCGGCTGTGCAGGAACCGTACGGCGGCCGCCCTTGCCCGTCAGGCCGCTTTGCAGGGCTTTCGCTGCCTCCAGCAGGTCGGCGGCTTCCAGGTCCGCCTTGGCGGCGTAGCCGCCGTCGCTGCCGCCCATCCCCGTCTTCACCAGGATGGAAAGGCAGCCCAGCCGCCTGCCCAGCATCACGTCGGAGGTCTTGTCCCCGATGACCACGCAACCCTCCAGGTCCAGACAGAGCCGGCGCGCCGCCTCCTGGGCCAGAGCGGTACCCGGCTTGCGGCAAGGGCACCCCTGGTCCTCGCGGTGCTCGCAGCAGTAGATGCCGTCCAGTCTTACACCGTGCCGTTCCAGCAGTTCGAGCATACGGCGGTTCACCGCGGCCAGCTCCCGACGGGTGAGGCGGCCCCGGCCCACGCCGGACTGGTTACTGATCATCACCAGGAAGTAGCCCATCTCCCTCAAGAGGAGGAGGCCCTCGGCGGCGCCGGGAAGGAGCTCCACCCCCGAGGGGTCATTGAGGTACCCGCGGTCCACGATTACCGTGCCGTCGCGGTCCAGGAAGGCGCACCTACGCATCGCTTCCGGGCTGCCCCGCGATCCGCTCGAGGATGCTGGTGGTGGAGATGCCCTCGCCGAAGAGGGGGGTGGTGACCACCTTGCCTCCGTAGGAACTCACCAAGGGGGTTTCCGGGAGGGTTTCCACCGAGTAATCCCCCCCCTTGACGTAAATGTCCGGGCGGAGGAGGGAGATGAGATCGTGGGGGGTGTCCTCAGGGAAGAGGACCACGTAGTCCACCGCCTCCATGGCCGCCAACAGCTCCGCGCGCTGCATCTCGGAGATGAGGGGGCGCCCGTTGCCTTTGAGGCGGCGCACCGATTCATCGGTGTTCAGTCCCACCACCAGCACGTCTCCCAGCTCTCGGGCCGCCCGCAGGTACCTGATGTGTCCCACGTGCAGCAGGTCGAAGCAGCCGTTGGTGAAGACGATGCTCCTTCCCTCGCGTCTCAGCTCCTCCACCACCCGGGCCAGGTGGCTGCGTTCCATTATCTTGGGGCTGCCGGTGGCCTCCTGGATGATCTCCTCGGGGGTGACCGTGGCGGTCTGCGCTTTGGAGACCACTAAGCCCGCCGCCAGGTTGGCCAGGGCCATGCCCTCCCGCAGGTCCAGGCGGGCGGCCGCGGCCAGGGCCATGCAGGCGGCTACGGTGTCTCCCGCGCCGGAAACGTCGAAGACCTCTCTGGCCCGGCTGGGCACGTGGGAGGTCTCGCCCGAGGCGGTGCACAGGGTCATGCCCTCTCTGCCCTCGGTGACCAGGGCATGGGCGGAGAAGCGGCGGGCCAGGACGCGGGCTATCTCTGCGGTGTCCACGTCCCGGCGTCCGGCCAGCCCCGCGATGAGGGCGCCTTCGCGCCGGTTGGGGATGAGCAGGAAGCATCCCTCGCAGAGGTAGTGATTGGCCGGCTTGGGATCGACGATGACCGGGATCCCTGTTTCGCGCAGCTCCTCGTCCAGCCGGCGCTTGAGAGAAGGGGTGAAGAGCCCCTTGGCGTAATCGCTGTAGATGACGCAATCGCATTCCTCCAGGAGATGCCTCAATGCTGCGACCGCCTCCTCTTCGGTGCGCTCCCGCAGGGGAGCAGTTTCCTCGCGGTCCAGGCGGAAGAACTGCTGGTTGCCGTCGGTGAAGCGCGTCTTCAGGGTGGTGGGGCGGCCCTCTTCCTCCAAAAAGAGATGCTCCACGCCCTCCGCCTTTAGCAACTCCCGCAGGCGGCAGCCCTCCTCGTCGCTGGCGGCCACCGAGACCAGGCGGGGCTCGCCGCCCAGTCGGAGGATGTTCAGGGCCACGTTGGCCGCTCCCCCCGGCACCTCCATCTGTTCGCGGTGCCTGACCACCACCACCGGGGCCTCCTGGGAGAGCTTCACCGCTTCCACCACCACATAGCGGTCCAGCATGGCATCGCCCACGACCAGCACCCGCCTGCCCCTGATCTCCTCGAGCATGCGGAGCACCGCTGTCGGTTCGGGGTTCCTCAACGGGGTTACCTCCATGTCCACGCGCTCCCTCTCACCGCCGTCCGGCCGTCCTTCGGGAGCAGCAGCGCTTCTCCGTCACCGCCTCCTCAGCTCTTCCTCAATGATAGCGCAGAGGGCGTGGATGATGGCAATGTGCGCCTCCTGGATGCGCGGGGTCGATTCGGAAGGAACCTCTATGCACACGTCGCATAGACCTGGCAGGCTGCCGCCTCTCCTGCCGGTCAGCCCCACCACCCGCAGGCCCGATGCTCTCGCTTTCTCCGCGGCGGCAAGCACATTCGGTGATATCCCGCTGGTGCTGATGGCCAACAGGAGGTCGCCGGGGCGGCCCAGCGCCTCCACCTGCCGGGAGAAAACGTCCTCGAAGGAATGGTCGTTGGCCCGGGCGGTGAGCACCGAGCTGTCGGTGGTCAGGGCGAGGGCCGGAAGGGCCTTGCCCTCCCGCTGGAACCTCACCACCAGCTCGCAGGCCATGTGCTGCGCATCCGCCGCGCTCCCCCCGTTCCCGCAGATGAGCAGCTTGCCCCCGCCGGCCAGTGCCTCCACCATGAGGGAGGCGGCCTCCGCTATTGTTCCCGGGAGCAGGTCCAAGGTCTCCTTCTTCACCCTAAGGCTCTCCCGCAGGACCTCCTCCACTACCTCCTGGCGGCGCTCCATCTCGTCCATCTGTCCGCCCCTCTCTTTTTCTGGTGCTCCCCCTCCCGCTCAAGCCAGCATTTCCAGGCACGCTTGCAGCACCGGTTCCACTCCCAGCTCCTCCATAGCCCGGCACCTGTCATAATATCGCAGGCGGAAACCCCAGGGGAGCCACATGTATCCCGGGAAATGCAGGCAGGGGACGCAGGGGCGGTCCGGTTGGACCACGCGGGCGCGGGGATGCAGGGGAGCGAAGTTGCCCGGGTTGGAGGAGGCGAAGACGGCCACGCAAGGCGTGGGAGTGCTGGCGGCGACGTGCAGGGGGCCGGAGTCGTTGCCGACGAAGAGGTGGCATCGCTCCACCAGGGCCGCGGTCTCCCTCAGGGTGGTCCTGCCCGCCAGGTTGACCGCTCTATCCGGTAGAGCGGAAACTATGCTCTCGCCCAGGGGGATGTCCTCTTCCCCCCCAACCACCAGGATGGCCGCTCCCGCCTCCCGGGCCAGGCGCCTGCCCAGCTCGGCAAACCTGTCCGCCCCCCAGCGCTTGTTGCGGTTGCAGCGGGCTCCGGGGTGGACGACCACCCGCCTCCTCTCCCCGGTCACCATCTCCGCCTCCCGCAGAAGCTCCTCGGCCCGCTCCCGGTCTGCCTCGGTCAGGAATACGTCGTACCCCTTGCCGTCCCTCTCCACCCTCCTGCCGGCGAAGCGGTCCACCGCTTTCATGAAGTGTTCGCTGGCATGGGTGGCGCGGCCCTCTTCCCGGCGGCGGTAGGGGATGAAGAGCCAGAGGGGTCGTTCGGCGAAACCGTGGACTTCCCGGATGCCGGCCATCCGGAAGAACCAGCGCATGGGGAAGGAGAGCTCCAGGCCCACCTGGAAACGCCGGGCCCTCGCCCAGCGCGCGGCCTCGCGGATGTTGGAGGGGGAATAGATGCCCCCCGGTCCGGAGAAGTAGCACTCGTCCAGGAAGGGGTTGGTGTCCAGAAGCTCCCTGCCGGGGCCGCCGTCCAGGCTGAGGGCGGCCAGGTAGGCGTCGGGGAACTCGCGGCGCAGGTGCCGGATGGCGGGAGTGGCGAAGATGATATCGCCGATCCCCGGCCACAGGGCCACCAGCACGCGCGGGCCTTCCCTGCCGGCGGATGCGCCGCCCCCCTGGTCCCTCCCGGCGGGGCCGTTCGGTTTCATCTCCATCCCTTCGCTGAACTCCCTGGGAGCGGCTGGTGCGGCGGTTTTGCCGCTCCCCTTCACCCATCCGTCCGCCGCCAGATAATCTATCATAATCACCGGAGGGTATCCCCGTCTGCCCTCGGCGCTCTCTTTTCTTCGCGGACCCGGGATCCGGTGCCCGGTGCCGGCGGGAGGGTACGCGGGCGGGCCGAGAAAGAAGGTTCGGCGCAAGGCAGGACGCCGCTGGACCAACCGCGGAACGACCGCATCATGCGGTGCAGATAATACCTATAATTATTCCGTGGCCGTTCCTAACTGCCCGGTAAACACTTTTACCTGGGCGGCACACCGAAAGGCGGTTCCCTGCGAGATGGTCTGGCATGCGGAGGACGGGGACCGGGTTCTGGAAGAGCTGCGCTCTTCCCGCGAGGGGCTGACTTCCGAGGAGGCGGAGAGGCGCTTCGAGGAACACGGACCCAACGAACTGGAGGAAACAAGGAGAAAACCCCTCCCCCTGATGTTCCTCTCCCAGTTCGCGGATTTCATGATCCTGGTCCTGCTGGCTGCCGCGGTCCTTGCCGGCATCATCGGGGAAACGGTGGACGCGGCGGCCATCGCCACCATCGTGGTGCTCAACGCGGTCACCGGGTTCGCCCAGGAATACCGGGCGGAGAAGGCCCTGCTCGAGCTGCGGCGCCTGGCGGAGCCGGAGGCGCTGGTGCTGCGCGACCGCGTTTTGGTCGCCGTCCCCTCCTCCCAGCTCGTCCCCGGCGACCTTGTTGTCCTGGAGGCGGGAAGGGTGGTCCCCGCGGACCTGCGCCTTTTGCAAGTGGCGCGCCTGCAGGTGGACGAGTCCGCCCTCACCGGTGAATCGAACCCGGTGGAGAAGCAGCCTGAAGTTCTCGTCTCGCCAGACCTGCCGTTGGGCGACCGCACCAACATGGCCTACCTGGGGACCTTGGTCACCTACGGTCGCGCCATGGGTGTGGTGGTGGCCACGGGGATGCGCACGGAGCTGGGGCGCATCGCCACCATGCTGCAGGAGGAAGAAAAAGGGAAGACCCCCCTGCAGAAGCGCTTGGCGGCCTTCGGCAGGACGCTGACCCTGGCCATCCTGGCGGCCTGCGCCGTCTATTTCGCGGTGGGCATCCTGCGGGGGGAGGGCTGGATGCTCATGTTCCTGACGGCCGTCGCCTTGGCGGTGGCGGCCATCCCCGAGGCCTTGCCGGCCGTGGTCACCATCACCCTGGCCCTGGGAGCCCGCAGCATGGTCCGGCGGAACGCGCTGGTGCGCCGGCTCCCGGCGGTGGAGACCCTGGGCTCCGTCACCTATATCTGCGCCGACAAGACCGGCACCCTGACCAGGAACCGCATGGTGGTGGAGGAGGTCTTCGTCGAGGGGATGCACCTCCGGGAAGCCGACCTCAAAGGGAAGGGAAGGGAACTGCTCACGGCGGTGGCCCTCTGCAACGACGCGGTCCTCGGGGAGCAGAGGGGCCCCATCGGTGAACCCACCGAGGTGGCCCTGCTCTCCTTCGCGGAGATAAACGGGTACGACAAGGGGGAGCTGGAGGGATCCCTGCCCCGCCTGGCGGAGATCCCCTTCGATCCCTCGAGGAAGTGCATGACCACCATCCACCGCTGCGGGGACGGCGGGGTGGTCTCCTTCACCAAGGGTGCGGCAGAGACGGTGGTGGGGATGTGCGAGCCCTTCCTGGCCGCGGGGAACGGGCCGATCGGGCTGGATACCCTGGGGGCGCTCGAGGTCATCAGGGTCATGACCGAGGGTGGGCTGCGGGTCCTGGGAGTGGCCATGCGGAAGTGGGAGGACCCACCCGAAGTCGCTTCCCCGGAAAGCGTGGAGAGGGGCCTGACCCTGCTGGGGCTGGTGGGCATAGGAGACGCTCCCCGCGAGGACGTCCCGGAGGCGGTATCCCGCTGCCGGGCCGCCGGCATCACCCCGGTCATGATAACCGGGGACCACCGCCTTACCGCGGTGGCCATGGCCCGGCGCCTGGGCATCCTCGAGGACGGGGAGGAGGAGGTGATGACCGGGGCGGAGCTGGAGGCCCTTTCCCTGGAGGAGTTCGAGTCCCGGGTGGAGGGGGTGAGGGTTTACGCGCGGACGGCTCCCGAACACAAGATGAAGATAGTGAAAGCCCTGCAGGACCGGGGCCAGGTCGTGGCCATGACCGGCGACGGCATCAACGACGCCCCGGCCCTGCGCGCGGCGGACATCGGCGTAGCCATGGGAAAGGGGGGCACCGACGTGGCCCGCGAGGCCTCGGACATGGTCCTGCTGGACGACGACTTCACCACGGTGGTGGGGGCGGTGGCCGAGGGCAGGCGCATCTATGACAACATCCTCAAGTTCCTCAAGTACACCATGTCCTCCAACCTGGCCACCCTGCTCACCGTGTTCCTCGCCCCCCTGCTCGGCCTCCCCCTTCCCCTGCAGCCGGTGCAGATCCTGTGGATGAACCTGCTGTGCGACAGCCTTCCCGGCCTCGCCCTCACCGCGGAGAGGGCCGGAGAGGAGGTCATGAACCGACCGCCGGTGCCCCCCGGGGAGAGGGTGCTCATGCGGGACCGCGGCCTCTTCATCCTCGGGTACGGAGCCCTGATGGGCCTGGGAGCGCTGGCCCTTCTGGCCTGGTCCCACGGCCGGGGCATGCACTGGCAGACCATGGTCTTCACCTCGCTGCTCTCGGGGAGGCTGGCCGTCGCCCTGGCGGTCCGCTCCGAGAGGCAGTCCCTTTTCCGCTCGGGGCTGTTCAGCAACCTCCCCCTGGCGGGATCCCTCCTGCTCATCGCCGCCCTGCAGCTGCTGGTGGTGTACCTCCCCCTGGCCGGCCGTATCTTCTCCACCGAGCCCCTGACCGCCGCCGAGCTGGCCCTCTCGCTGGCCCTGTTCCTCCTGGTCCTGGCCTTCTCGGAGGCGGAGAAGGCCGTCCGGCGCGCAAGGCCCTGAAAGCCGGACCGCGTTCTTTGCCCGCTCGGATTATCCTGCTGCCGACGGCACGTCCTGTCGCCGTAACTTGAAGAGCGGATAGCGGATTCGGCCTAGCTATCTCAATATCCGCCAGGGCCGCGGCCCAGCGAGTCGTGAGCCCAAATGCGGTTGTTATCCATCATCGACCTTTCGCAGATGATGCCTCCCCCCCAGGCCTCGATACGCGCCGATACGTCCCAATTCCGTACATAATCAACCGGCTTCAGGGTGATGCGGGATTTTGCGGAAACATAATGCAGATGCTGGCCGAGGACCTCTCCGCTTTCCGTCATGTAGATGGCACTGACGGCCACCTGATCATCGTTGGGGTTCTGCACCAGGATGAAGGTCTCCATGCCACCCTGGGTGCAGCCCTCGGCCAGGTACCAGGTGAGGAAGGTCTGGCTGCTGCCCAGCGAGTCGTGGGCCCAAGTGCGGCCCGCGCCGTACATGGCCCTTTCGCAGATGACGCCGCCACCCCGCGCATCCACCCGGGTGGACACGTCCCAGCTGCTCACGTACTGGTTGGCCAGGAAAGTGCGACGGGTCCCCGGGGGCAGGTAGATGCCGCGGGGACCCGGCACCGCTCCGGAAGAGGTCATGAAGGTGACATCCACCTCGACCCCCTCTTCGTTGGGGTTCTGCACCAGGATGAAGGTCTCCATGCCACCCTGGGTGCAGCCCTCGGCCAGGTACCAGGTGAGGAAGGTCTGGCTGCTGCCCAGCGAGTCGTGGGCCCAAGTGCGGCCCGCGCCGTACATGGCCCTTTCGCAGATGACGCCGCCACCCCGCGCATCCACCCGGGTGGACACGTCCCAGCTGCTCACGTACTGGTTGGCCAGGAAAGTGCGACGGGTCCCCGGGGGCAGGTAGATGCCGCGGGGACCCGGCACCGCTCCGGAAGAGGTCATGAAGGTGACATCCACCTCGACCCCCTCTTCGTTGGGGTTCTGCACCAGGATGAAGGTCTCCATGCCACCCTGGGTGCAGCCCTCGGCCAGGTACCAGGTCCTGGGAAGGCCTTCATCCTTTCTTTCGTGGCTTCTGGCCATGGGGTCCCCGATGATCGCCAGCCCCTGGTGCCATTCAGGGTTGTGAGCGCCCCTCGGGTTATATGCCGAACCGGTGTTGAACCAGCGCCGAAAGGCTTCGCCGATGGATCTGCCTTTGCCCGCCTCAAGGAAAAGGAAATCAGCGGCGTCGATCGCGCCCACTTTGGTCGAACCGAGCGCCGTGATGACGTGAGAGTCACTCATCACATAACACCCTGCAAGGAAATCCTGTTCGAGGAAATCGGCGGCGTTGCACGCCATCAGGTTGACGAAAGATGATCGAGGACGCGCCGTGTATATATCCCATGAATCCACGTTCTTTGCAAGGGTCCGGTTCTGTTCGTAGAACTCGTGGCCGTCTGCGAGGCTGTGAGCAACCACCTCCAGCCAACGATAACCGTCCTGCAGCCGCAGAAGGTAATCCTCCCTAGTGGTCTGCTCCGGATCGGAGATTACCGTCACCTCCTGGCAGGCACGAGCCATGAAGCTGGCATCCAGCTCAGCATAATTGACCCAGTCATCATCGACATAGAGGAGGGCGCGGTCAGGAAGCTCCAGGGCTCCCTCGCGGTAAAGGTGATTCTTGCGTAGGTACCGGGCGATGAATTCCGCTTCGCTCAAATCCTCATAGGTGAGATTGGAGCCGATGATCCTCCCCACCCATATCTCCAGGTCCTTTTTCCCTTCATGGGCATCGTACATACCGTCCTCGTCTTCATCAGCGAAAGTGCCGTCGAGGTCCATGAGGAAAAGATCGCAGGGGAACTCCTCGACAAACCGGCGGTCTCCCGATTGCCAGTCCATCTCGTACCAGGCGCTGGGGAAGTCACCGATCATGGTCACTCCGCTTATTCCAGCATGGTGCATTTCGCTGAGGTAGGACTTCAGGCTCTCCGCGCTGGAAAAGGTGGCTATGGCCAGCCAAGGGTCAAACCCATCCTCGCTCAGGTCCTTGAGATACTGCGCCACTTCGCCGGCGATGGCGTCGTATATGTTCTCGCTCACGAGCACAAGCACCAAGTCGCGCGAAGGGCTGACCTCATATGGCCGGAAAGCCTGCCTGATATGGTCGGGTTGAGGGGTTCTACTCTTCAGCCATTCTTGGTAGCCCATCCCGCCGTCGAGGTCGCGCTCGTTCCAAAGATCATTCCGTTGCATGTATGTGTCCGCTGCTTCGCCTGCTTCGGTGGAGCTCTCCTTTCCAGGAAAGTCCTTCCATTCGACCTTCTCGCCTCTCCTGCCCATCGCAGGAGATGCCATCGTTGACCCCGGCAGAATCAGGGTCACGATTATGATCATGCCTGTTAGTAAGCACACGTGATGAACTGGGCGTCTTTTCATCGCCTTACCTCCCTTCATGCCCCTTTGCGATCAATATTTATTATCGTAGATCGGGCGACGATGATTAACCCCGAATCCAGGTTACCATTGGAGCGAATACCTTGATTATCAAGTGGAGGGAAGGAGAAAGTCGACCTGGCCTCGTTCGAAAGAGCTGCATTCGAGGCCTTGAGCGAGGTGCTCCAGCGCTTGAAGTCGAGGGGACAGTCCCGCCTGAAGGTAAGCTCCTTGGGGAATCGCTAATTGGACCAGTCTTGGTCGTCCGTCGGAGGAGATGGTCTCCGACCCCGTGTTCAATCCACCCTTCTGTCCGACTCTCTTAAAAAAGGTCAGCAAGAGACTGGCGCAAAGCGGTTGCTTTTCTTAAGATCCGCGTGGAGGGTGTTTAGTCCTATGAGGTCCCAATGCCGTAAAGACAGATGCAGATCGGGCCTCGGTCCGACACGCTCATATCCGATCCGTGCCGGGCTCTCCCTTTCTATGGATCAGGACATCGGACAGAAGGCACGGAGTCCCCAGCGATCCAACATGGTTGGTTGAGCTGTGTTTAACCTCGAGGGAATGGGGAAATATTCGTAGATCGATATGTGCCGGAGGGGTGAGGTTGTGTTCATACCACCTCGCGCCGGCAGGTTATCCGTCGATGTCGCGGCGAGGAAAGGAGTGGGTATGGAAGCACGGGTGATAACGGTGATGATCGACGTCTACCGCATGGACGAGGCCATCAAGATCTACCAGGACAGCGTGGCGCCGGCGGTCAAGATAAGGGAGGGCGGCATCGGCACCCTGCTTCTCTGCGACCGCAGCACCGGCCGCGGCATCTCCATATCCTTCTGGGAGGACCGGGAGAGCCTGGAGGCCGCCCAGCAGAGCGGGTTCATGCAGGAACAGATCAGGAAGTTCACCGCCATGCTCATCGGCACGCCGGAGGTGGAAGCCCTGGAAGTGGTCTATAAAGACATCTGAGCGCCTGCTTTTTCACCCGACCAGCTTATGACCCTAGCTTGAAGGTTGACGTCCTCGCTCCGGAACTCCGGAAAACACGCGTTCGCCTTGCGGGGCTTGGGGACGGCGCGACCTTGCTTGCTGCGAAAAGGATCGTCCCTTAAGCGTATGCCGCCTCTATCTGGTCGCGGTATCTCTCGACTACGGCCCGCCGCTTCAACTTGAGGGTCTGGGTGAGCATACCGTTCTCCAGGGTGAAGTTCTCGGTGAGGAAGATGAACTTCTTCGGTATCTCGTAACCGCCGTACTTCCCCCTGAGGGCTTTGACCACGCGCTCCTCGATCATCCGGGTGACCTCAGGGTCCGCCGCCAGCGCCGCGGGGTCTCCCTTCTTGCCGGTTATCCGGGATACCGCCTCGAAATCGGGCACGAGGAGGCAGACGTTGAAGTCCCTGTTCTCGCCGTAGATCATGGCGTTGGCGACCATCGGTTCCAGTCCGATGTCCTCCTCGATGGCGGCGGGGAAAACGTACTTTCCGTTGAGCAGCTTGTACTGCTCTTTTACCCTCCCGGTGATCTTGAGGAAGCCGTCCTCGTCCAGCTTGCCGCAGTCACCGGTGCGGAAGCCCCCGTCCTCGGTCATCACCGCCGCCGTGGCCTCGGGCTTGTTGTGGTATCCCTTCATGACCATGGGGCCGTACACGATGATCTCGCCCTCTCCCTCTTCCGTTCCCTCCAGGGAGGTGTCGATCACTATCCTGCAGTTGGGTATGGGGGCTCCCACCGTGCCTATCTTGGATTTGCCGGGTCGGTTCATGGTGACCGCGGGCGACGTCTCGGTGAGGCCGTAGCAGTCATAGGTGGGGATGCCGATGTCGAAGAAGAACTGGGCGACCTCGGGGTTCATCATGGCGCTGCCGGTGATGGCCGCCTTGAGCCTCCCTCCGAAACGCTCGCGGATCTTTTTGAAGACGACGGCGTCGAGCGCCTTGAACTTCAGGTCGACCAGGGCACTCTTGCGTCCCTGCGCGGCCAGCTCGCGCCGCTTCTTCGCGGTATCCACGGCCATGACGAACAACTTGCGGGCGATCCCGCCCTCCTCGTCCATCTTCGCCCAGATGCCCTCATAGACCCGGTTGAAGATGCGGGGCACGGCGATGAGGGCAGTGGGCTTGGCTTTCTGCAGGTCCTCCGCGATGGTCTCGACGCTTCCCACCAGGGCGAGAGAGCCCCCCAGATAGGTGAAGTGGTTGAGGTCGGCAGTCAGGCCGTAGGAGTGCGCCCAGGGGAGGATGGCCAGGCTGCGGTCATTGTGGTCGTACTCGGGAAAGCACTTGTGGGCGTCGATGACGTTGGAGGTGAGGTTGCCGTGCGAGAGCAGCACCCCCTTGGGTTCCCCGGTGGTGCCGGAGGTGTAGATGAGCACGGCGATCTCATCCGGGCTTTCGGGCTTGACGCTGGGGACCGAGTTATCCCTGCCCAGGGCCTCCAGCGCCGCCATGGAGTCGGGGCCCTCTCCCTCGATGAGGTAGACCTTCTTCAGGTTGGGCACCTTGTCCCGGAAGGCCTCGACCTTGTCCAGGATCTCCTGCCTGGACACGAAAAGGGCCGCGATGCCGCTGTCCCTGATGATGTACTGCCAGGTGCTCGGCAGCTCCGCCTCGTACATGGGGACGAACCGGCAACCCAGGCCGTAGGTGGCGAAGGCGGCGATGGCCCATTCCACGCGGTTGTTGGCGATGATGCCCACGGTATCGCCCTTCTTCAGCCCTTCCGCGGCCAGCCCCGCTCGCAGGTCGTCCACCCGCTTGCCCGCCTGGGCGTAGGTGATCCACTCGTATTCGCCCGCGGCGTTCTTGGTGCCGATGTACTCGCGCGGGCCGTACCTGGCCACGCTGTTCTCGAACAGCTCCACCAGGTTCTGGGGTGATTCCATGCTCATCGCGCAGCCTCCTCTCCTCCAGGGCCGAATCGCATCGTTCCGCAGACCTTTCTGCTGACCGTCATCCCTTTGCCGGGTACGATGCCGGTGCCCTTCCCTCCCTGCTGCTCGTGGCCCCCTGGCTCACGGTCCGCCAGGGCAACGCAATTCTACCATTACCCGGCGCTGCCCGCACCAACCTCCAATCGGGGCCAGGCTCAAACCTCCAATCCCTCCAATCGGGGCCAGGCTTAGACCTTCAAGAAAACAGGACCCAATCCGATTGATGTTTGTCTCCCTTTAGAGGGAGGCTTAAGGGCCTCACCCAGCAAGATAGCTGTAGGCATATCTACAAGACTGGGAAGCGCACCTTCAGACCTCAACGACCCCAGGCACGATAACAGAATCCCGAGATCAGGGCTTTTCGATTATCAGCTCTAAAGCCCGCTCCCACTCACCTGCCATCGATGAGGTCGCGCAGGTACTGGAAGCCGGGGGTGATGCTCTCGTTGATGCCGGTGGGTAGGAGGGTGCGCACCGGCTGCCCCATGTTCAGGCGCCCGCCGGTCTTGAAAAGATTGGCCGTGACTTCCTTGAGCAGAGCCGCGGGGAAACCTATGGCTATTTCGTGGTCGTAGGTGCCGGAGAAGGCGCGGTCTCCCATGCCGGGGATCACCACCTGGGGCACTCCGGTGAGGAACGGCACCAAGCCGCCCTTGATGCAGGATTCCCCGAATCCCTCGAAGTGGGATTGGGGGAAGTGCTCCCCACCGTAGGCGAGGGCATGGATGATATGGGTGATGTTCTCCGCGTTGCCGTACACCAGCACGCTGTGCGGGATCATAGGGGTAGAAGGCAGGGGAGAGGCGATGAGACCGATGTATTGCGATGCCTTATCCATGTTCTCCTCCCCCAGCATGGCGAAGGCGCGGGCGCAGCGCTTCCTCTCCGCCTCCTCGTCACGGTGCCAGCCCTGGCGCATCTGGCTCTGGACGAATTCCTCCCAGGGCACGTAAACCCAGCGGTGCCAGACCGTGGCGGGCACGCAGAAGTTGTCTTCCTGGGCCATGCCCACGGTGCTGCCCCAGCGCCGAGCGTAGGTAAAAGCCTGGCACAAACTCCATTTCTGGCCTGCGGCGGAGGGTCGGACCGTGCCCTCCCCGAACTCGGCCTGGTCCTTTACGTACCTGATCGCCACCGGATAGCTGGGTAGGTGGAGGCGCTCGTATAGTTCCCTCCCGGCTTCCCTGCATTCGCCGACGTCCATGGCAGTGTTCCTTTCTCTCGGACTCGGTGGGCTGGGAGGCTTCCTTCTTGAGAGAGGCGCACAGCGGAGCATCCCTCGGTGAAGGGAAAGTCATCCCGCTGCTTTCCAGCCAAACCACTTGAAGCGACTATCACTCTACCTCCATTCCATTGTGAATGCGGCCTGGCCTCTTCCGTGAAGCCCGCCCTTTGCATGGCCTTACCGGTGATGACTCTCTCCGCTGACAAGTTAGCCTGGTGAGGCACTCTTCCCAACGCCCTGCAAGACATGGTTTGGGTTGAGGAATCCTGCGTGATGGTTGGACACTTGCAGCTGGAGAGGTGGGCGCATACCCCTCCTTTCACCGCTCAACCGGGGAGCTTCAGAGTCTCCATTATCCTCACCGGGACCTCCTTGTTGTTGAGGCCCGCGATCACAGGGAACCTGAGCTCCCTTTTCTTGCCGTCCCTGGTACGAATATAGAGCGAAGTTTCGATCATGCTGGACAGGAGCTTCATGTCCAGGGGAGCGTACTTGTAACCCTTGTGCACCGAGGCTGCCTCCAGCTCCTGCAGGGGGATGGACTCCTCCCCCTTGACCTTGTTGGTCATGGAGAGTCGCACCAGGAGGAGGCGGCGGTCCGTGAGGGCCACATAGTAGTATTTGACCCCCTTCTCCGATGCCCAGCCCATGGTCACCACCTGCTCTCCGGGCTGCAGGAAAGATGAGACCTTCTCCTGCATGTCGGCTTCGGTTATCTTGGCCATTTAACCTCCTTTCTCCCGCTTTTTCCATCGGAAGTCCGCTGGCCGGCCGGCACAGCACGGAAACGCCGGCTTGCATCCGCCTGCCGATCCGTTGACGCCTCTTTTATAGGATTTTCGTGCCCTGGCGGGCAGAGCTTTAGCCGCGGGGCCGGGGCTCAAATCCTAAGGCTGGACATTTTCCCTAGCCCCCAAATGGGGCCAGGCCCAGACCTCCAATCCCTCCAATCGGGGCCAGGCCCAGACCTCCAAGAAAGCGGGACCCCTTCAGTTTGATGTATGCCCCCTTTAGAAAGGGGCTGCGGGACCTCATCGCCGGAGCGTGGTCGGCTTATCTAATGATGGGGTTGCCCTTTTAAAACATTAACGGCACCTAACACTATGCCAGGACCCAAAATCGGTGGACTTTCGCACTTTTCCTAACTTAGCACAAGACCCACCTCCCTCAAAATAGCATGGTCATGCCGCCCGTGAAAGAACGTCGATTAAGCACTCGGCAATTTCCGGCAGGAGCGAGGGCGATTCGG
>Ga0209162_1001815_pt1 | contig 19970 bp, 17 predicted proteins | sample YNPNPMetaG_FD_187121 | JGI IMG/M metagenome (GOLD analysis project Ga0209162, IMG submission 187121) | Anoxygenic and chlorotrophic microbial mat microbial communities from Yellowstone National Park, USA - YNP NP MetaG (SPAdes) (version 2) ... | reverse complement strand
GGAAGGACTTTGAAAAATACTCCAATCGGGCCAAGGAAGAGCATGGGGTGCGTTTTATCCGCTCCCGCGTTCACAGCCTGGAAGAAGTGCCGGGCAGCGGCGGTGATGTGGAAATCGTCTATGTGTCGGAAAGCGGTGAGCTGGTTCGGGAGGTTTTCGATCTGGTGGTCTTATCTGTGGGCCTTGAAATTTCCCGGGAAGCGATGAAGGCCGCCGAACGGTTGGGCATCCATCTGGACCGGAATGGGTTTGCTGTGACGAACATCATGAATCCTGTGGAGACCTCTCGTCCTGGGGTTTATGTGTGTGGGGCGTTCAACGGTCCAAAAGACATTCCGCAGTCGGTGGTGGAGGCCAGTGCGGCCGCGGCGGCGGCCACAGCGGCTTTGGCTTCGGCGCGCCACACCATGACTCGGGTGGTGGAGCCGCCGCAGGAACGGGACGTCTCGTTGGAGAGTCCTCGAATCGGTGTTTTCGTCTGCCGCTGCGGCATCAACATTGGAGGGGTGGTGGATATTCCGGCGGTGGTCCACTATGCCGAAAGCCTTCCCAACGTGGTTTATGCCGAGGAAAACCTTTTTACGTGTTCCCAAGATACGCAACAGAGAATGTCGCAGGTGATCCGGGAACGGCGGCTGAACCGAGTGGTTGTGGCCGCGTGTTCACCGCGGACCCACGAAGGGCTTTTCCAGGAAACGCTCGTTCAGGCGGGGCTGAACAAATACCTTGTCGAAATGGCCAACCTTCGCAATTTGGACTCCTGGGTCCACAGTGACGATCCCGCCGCGGCCACCGCAAAGGCAAAGGATATGGTGCGCATGGCCGTCTCTAAGGCACGGCTCTTGGCCCCGCTTCGGCAAACGCAGGTTTCCGTGGTCCCGGCGGCGCTGGTGGTGGGGGGTGGTGTGGCCGGCATGACGGCGGCGCTGACCATTGCGGATCATGGTTTTGGCGTGCACCTTGTGGAAAGAAGCCCGGCCTTGGGGGGAAACGCTTTACGGTTGCATGAAACCTGGACCGGGGAAGCGGTGGAACCTTTTGTAAAGCGCTTGGTGAACGCGGTGGAAAACCACCAAAGAATAACAGTCCATCGAAATGCCGTGCTGTGCGCCGTGGACGGTTTTGTGGGCAATTTTAAAAGCACCGTGCGGGAAAACGGCAAAGAAGTGGGCGTGGAACACGGGGTTGCCGTGATCGCCATCGGGGCACGGGAAAGCTTCCCCAAGGAGTATCTTTTCGGGGAGCATCCGGCGGTGGTCACCTCGTTGGGTATGGACGCGCTTCTCAGCCAATCCCAGGCCCGACTGAAAGAGGGGCGGGCTGTGGCGTTTATCCAGTGTGTCGGATCGAGAACGCCGGAGCGACCTTACTGTTCAAGAGTATGCTGCACACACTCCGTACGCAGTGCGCTGTCCTTAAAGACGCTCAATCCAGAAATGGATGTTTTTATCCTCTATCGAGACATGCGCACGTACGGGCAACGCGAGGACCTATTTCGAAGGGCTCGCGAGGCTGGCGTTCTTTTTATCCGTTACGACCTTTCGGCCAAGCCGAAAGTCGTCCCCGCGGGCGATCGGGTGCGCCTGGAAGTGGACGATCCGATTTTGAGGCGACCGTTAGCTCTTGAAGTGGATTTTCTGTGCCTGGCCACAGCCATTGAATCCCATTGGGATGAGGAGCTGGCCCGGCTCTTTAAAATCCCGCTGGATGCGGACGGCTGGTTTCTCGAGGCCCACCAGAAGCTGCGGCCCGTGGACTTTGCCGTTGACGGCGTGTTTTTGTGCGGCATGGCCCATTACCCCAAACCCCTGGATGAGTCCATCGCTCAGGCGCAAGGAGCGGCCGCTCGAGCGCTCACCATCCTGAGCCGGAACACCCTGGTGTTGCCGGGCGTGGTCAGTTGGATTGATGCCAGAAGATGCGTGGGGTGCGGCATGTGTGTGACGGTCTGCCCCTTTGGAGCCATTCGCATCAAGGAGGAGGCCGGGACGGCCGAAGTAGTGGAGGCCTTGTGTAAGGGCTGCGGCGCATGTGCCGCCGTCTGTCCGGCGGAGGCCGCTGTGCTGCAAGGATTTTCCCATGCCCAGCTTTACGCGCAAATTCGAAGCGCCCTGGCAGCGTGAAAGACACAGGAGAGAGAAAGCGACGCGCAATGCAAGGGATTGATGGGAACGGGAAGGGGGAGGCTCATGAAAGAAAATCTTTTTGAGCCCAAGATTGTGGCCTTTCTGTGCAACTGGTGCGCTTATGGGGCGGCGGATCTGGCTGGGGTGAGCCGCCTGAGATACCCCACGTCCGTGCGGCCCATTCGTGTGATGTGTTCGGCGGCCGTTTCCGCGCACCATATTCTGCGAGCCTTTCAAAGCGGCGCGGACGGGGTGCTTGTGGGTGGCTGACACCTAGGAGACTGCCATTACCTGTATGGTAATCACGCCAGTTTAAAGCGCTTTCTGTTTCTTCGCGAACTCTTGGGCTTTGTGGGCCTTGATGGGCGCCTTCGGCTGGAATGGATTTCTTCCGCAGAAGGCCAGAAATTTGCTCGAGTGATCAAAGAATTTACCGAGCAGATTCGGGCCATGGGCCCGAGCCCCATTCGCGTGCGAATGGGGCGCTCGCAGGCTGCGCCGGATTGGGCAACCATGATGACGGCCATGGAAGCGGCGGCCTTGGTGCAAGAGCGATCCCAAAGGGTTTTAGCCGAAGGGGTTGAAGGAGCCTGACATGAGAGAGACGGTCCGAGCCTGGTTGGAAAGCGGAAAGGTCTCCATGTTTTTAGGGTACCGCCTCTTGGAAGGGCATCCCGTTCCCCATCTTTTCCGTCGGGATCGGTTGGAAGAGCTCGAAGCGTTTGTTGTCAGCCCCACGAGGTACCCGCTGGAAAAATTAGCCATGGAGATTTTAGCGGCGGAACCCGAAGGGCGTCTGGGGCTGCTTGCCCGCGAATGTACGGGGCGGGCCCTGAGGGTTCTTTCGGTTTTGCAGCAGGTGGACCTGGAAAGAATTGAACTGCTGCCTGTGGCGTGCTGCCCCTCCCCTTTGCATCCCAACGTGACGTGTTCTTACGTCGAACCGAGCGAGACCAGAGTGGGGAAGGAAAAGTGGGGGATCGATGGGGGGGTTGACTTGGAAGCCATGGAACGGATGGACGGGGAGGAACGATTCGAGCGCTGGATGTATGAATTTGAAAAGTGCCTCAAATGCTATGGCTGTCGGGATATTTGCCCGGTTTGTGTGTGCAAGGATTGTAGCCTGCACAATACGGATTTGATCGAAGGGGGATGGTTGCCGGTGGAAGTCCCTCTATTCCATTTGGTGCGCGCCGTCCACATGGCGGGGCGTTGCATCGATTGCGGTTTGTGCGAGGAAGCCTGCCCCGTGGATATTCCGCTGCGACTTTTGTACCGGAAAGTGACGGCGATCGTCAAAGATCTGTTCGACTATGAACCGGGAATCTCCACGGGAACGCTGCCGCTGGGCCTCATGGGCGATGAGGAAATACGGCGGTTGACGGCTCATCAGGTGGCCTGAAGACTCGGGCGTCATGGGTGCACAAGGAAAGCGGCGGGTCGGGCTAAGGAGGATACGCCATGGACTATAAGCTTGTGCCTTCCGTGTGTTCCTATTGCGGCACGGGCTGCGGGGTGCTCTTTAAGGTCATGAATGGTCGTCTGGTGGGCACCTTGCCCCTAAAAACCCATCCGGTCAACGAAGGAAAGCTCTGCATCAAGGGCTGGAACCTTCACGAGTACGTGAATCATCCTTTGCGGCTCAAGGCTCCGCTGATCAAAATCAACGGGCGGTTTCGCAAAGTCTCGTGGGATCAGGCGCTGGAGTTCACGGCGCAGAGGTTTCAAGAGATACGGGATCGATACGGACCGGAAAGTCTGGGGGTTTTGGTTTCCGCCAAGATCACCAACGAAGAAAACTACTTGGCTCAAAAGTTTGCCCGGGTGGTCTTGGGCACCAACAACATCGATCACTGTGCCCGTTTGTGACACTCGTCCACAGTGGTAGGTCTTACCGCTGCGTTTGGAAGTGGGGCCATGACCAATTCGATGGAAGAGATCGAGGAGGCGGCCTGTATTTTCGTCATCGGTTCGAATACGACGGAATGCCATCCCTTGGTGGCGCGGCGCATTGTGAGGGCTCGGGAAAAGGGAGCGTATCTCATGGTGGCCGATCCTCGCCGGATTCATTTGAGCCGCTTTGCGGACTTGGCGGTGCATCATCGATTGGGCACCGATGTGGCCCTTTTAAACGGCATGATGCATGTCATCTTACGCGAAGGCTGGCACGACGAGGCCTATGTGCGGGATCGTACGGAGGGCTTTGAAGCCATGGCCGAAGTGGTGATGGCCTACGACCCCCAGCGGGTGGAGGCGATCACGGGTGTGCCGGCGGCTCAGGTGAAGGCCCTGGCCAGAGCCTACGCGTGCCGGCGGCCAGCGTCGATTCTCTACGCCATGGGCATCACGCAACACGTGACGGGCGTGGACAATGTGAAGGCCGTCTGCAACCTGGCCATGCTGTGCGGCCACGTGGGGGTGCGTGGCGGCGGAGTGAATCCTTTGCGAGGCCAAAACAACGTTCAAGGGGCGTGCGACATGGGGGGCTTGCCCAATGTGCTTCCGGGTTATCAGCCCGTAACGGACCCCCATGTGGTGGCGCGCTTTTCGGAGCTCTGGGGGCGGCCGGTGCCGACCAAGCCGGGTTTGACCATCACAGAAATGGCCTTTGCCATGACGGCCGGCACGTTGAAAGGCCTGTATGTCATTGGGGAAAATCCCAAGCTGAGCGACCCGGACTGGCATCATGTGAGTCACGCGCTTCGCCGATTGGACTTTCTGGTGGTCCAGGATCTTTTTTTGTCGGAAACGGCGCAGGTTGCCAACGTGGTTTTTCCGGCGGCGGCGTCGGCGGAAAAAGACGGAACCTTTACGAATACGGAAAGACGATGTCTGAGGATTCGCAAGGCTGTGGATCCGGTGGGGGAAGCTCTGGCCGATTGGCAGATTCTGTGCCGGCTTTCGGCAACCATGGGATATCCCATGGATTATGCGCATCCGGAGGAGATTTTTCGCGAGATTGCCCAGGCCAGCCCAAAGCATTATGGCGGCATGAGCTACGAGCGGCTGGGGGTGGACGGGTTGTTTTGGCCGTGTCCTTCCGCGGATCATCCGGGGACACCCTATCTGCACAAGGACCGGTTCACCAAGGGTCGCGGCACTTTCCATGCCGTGGAATACCGAAGTCCTGCGGAGCTACCGTCCGCGGACAACCCGTTTTTCCTGACCACGGGCCGCATGTTTGCCCATTACCACACGGGGACCATGACGCGGATTTCACCCCACCTGGACGTGGAACAACGGGCCGGGTATGCCGAAATGCATCCCGACGATGCGCAACGGCTTGGGGTTTTGCAGGGCGAACTTGTGGTGGTGGCTTCCCGGCGTGGGGAAATGGAAGTTCCTGTGCGGCTGACGGATCGTGTGCCGCGTGGGATGGTCTTTGTCCCCATCCACTTCGGCGAAAGCCCCGCCAACATTCTGACCAGCGGCACGGACTTCGATCCCTTGGCCAAGATTCCGGAATTCAAGGTGGGGGCGGTTTCGGTCCGCAAAGCCCCAAAAACTGGATGATCTCCTGTGAAAAGCGGGACCGCCGATTCCTCGGATGAGACGAGGGGCCCGTGCGGGCCCCATGATTGCTTTGCCGGCGGTTACAGGCGCGGCTGCCAGCTTTCCATTTCGGTAAATTCAAAGACCGAGGGTTCTTTGGGTTTCTGTTCCAGCTTGTTCAAAGCGTTGATGAAGGCTTTGGCGCTGGCCAAGACGATATCGGTGGCTACCCCGCGCCCTTGCACCTGCTGGCCGTCTTCTTCCAGGTGGACAAAGACTTCGCCCAAGGCGTCCGTGCCCGACGTGACGGCGTTGACTTCGTAGCGCAGCAGCTTAGGGAATCGATGGGTCATCTTGCAGATGGTCTTGAAGGCGGCGTCCACTGGGCCTTGACCGAACCCGGCATCTTGGCGCACCTGCCCGTCCATTTCCAGTTGCACCGTGGCGTTGGGAACGGAAATGGATCCGGCGGAAACGTTCAGATAGAGGAGTTTGTAGCGTTGGGGCGGAGCGAGGATTGTTTCGTCCAGTAGATTTTCCACATCCGACTCATAGACCTGCTCCTTGCGTTCCGCCAGCTGCCGATAAGCATCCCAGCATTGCCGCACCGCCTCGTCGTCCACAGTAAGGCCCATATGACGGAGCCGCTCGCTGAAGGCTTCCACGCTCATGTCTTTGGCCACGGGTTTGGGCGCCGCCTCCAAGCCGAACTGGTTTGGGTCCATGATTTCGTAGGGCGGCTGGGCCGATTCGTCGCCCAGTTGGGGCACGGTCGTTTCATAGACGAAGGCATGGGCGCCCACGACGGGTTTATGGACCTGAAGGGTGATGCCCGTCAGGCGTTTCACGAGACGGCAGGTGGGGCCGATCTGGGTCGTGTCCGCGCCGATTTCCGCCTGGAAACGATCCCCGCGCGTTTTCAGGATCGCCACGATCTCTTCGAGGGGAGTGTTTCCGGCGCGTTCTCCGATGCCGTTGATGGTGCCGTGGATTTGGGTCGCCCCGGCGCTCACCGCCGCCAGGCTGTTGGCCACGGCCAGCCCCAAGTCGTTGTGACAATGAACGCTGAGAGTCACCCCCGATCCGTCGCCCAAAGCGGCCTTGACGGCCCGAAAGACGGTTTCGATTTCGGACGGTGTGGCGTAGCCCACGGTGTCGGCGATGTTAATGACCGTCGCCCCGGCTTCGGCCGCGGCCTTGGCCATGGCGACGATATCGTCCGTTGAAGCCCGAAAGGCGTCCACGAGGGAAAATTCCACGTCGGCGCAGCGTTCCTTGGCCAGCCGCACGGCTTTTTGCGCCAGATCCAGTGTCGCCGCGAAGTCTCTTTTGAGGTAATGGCGCCGATAGAAAGGTGAAACGGGGGCAAAAGTGTGCAGGCGCGGTCGAGGGCACGATTCCAGGGCGCGCATGGCCACGTCGAAGTCCGTGGGGTTGGTGGCCCGAGCCAGAGCCGCCACCACCGGCCCGGAAACCCTCTGTGCGATGGTGCGCACGGCCTCGAACTGCGCTTCCGAAGCTGCGGGGAAACCGGCTTCGATGACATCCACGCCCAGGCGGGCCAATTGCACGGCCAGACGGACCTTTTCGGGGACCGTGAGCATGATTCCAGGCGATTTTTCTCCGTCGCGCAGCGTGGTGTCAAACAGGCGAATGGCGGGCATCGGTGTCCTCCTCATCAGATGGTGGGTGTGCTCCCCGTGCGGGACATCTTTTTCCGAGTGGGGTGATAGTGGCAGCCCCATCGCTGTTTTGTCAACATGTTTGCGAACATGAAAGACACTGGCCCCGGTTCGGCCACGCGTGAGATTGGGGTTGCATTCGAAAATTTTCTGTGTATAGTGTGCCCGTTTGGCTCGCCTCCGTTTATGGCGTTTGGCTGGAAGCATGCGGTTAAGAGCCGAGTGCGGTTCCCCCCCATGAATTGGAGGTTTTTTGTTTTGTTAACCCTCAAAAAAGGTATACCCATGACGTGAGGAAGCGAAAAAGAAAATGAAATCACTAGGAAAACACCTCATCGTTGAGCTCTATGACTGCGACTTGGACCTCATCAACGATGTCTCCCAGGTGGAGAAGATCCTTGTTGAGGCGGTCGCCATCTCCAAGGCCACCATTGTTCAACCCGTTTTTCACCAGTTTTCGCCGCACGGCGTGAGCGGCGTCGTGGTGATCGCCGAATCCCATTTTACCATCCACACATGGCCTGAATACGGCTATTGTGCGTTGGACATTTTCACGTGCGGCGAACTGATCGACTCCGATACGTCCCTCGAATACCTGAAACAGGCTTTCAAGGCAGGCAGCCTCTCTGTCATGGAGATCAAACGAGGGGTGTTGGATCTGCCGGCGGAAAAACTGAGACATAAGCCGTGATGGAAAAGCCTCAGGGCCGCCTGTGGTTCCGCGAACTGCAAAGCAGTGGCGAGGAAACGTCCTACCTGTGCCGTGCGGTTGTCTACCACGGGCGTTCCGCCTATCAGCAGATCGATATTGTGGAAACCGAGATGCACGGCCTCGTGCTTTTCCTGGACGGGGTCGTGCAGTCGGCCGAAAAGGACGAGTTCATCTATCATGAGGTGCTCGTCCATCCCGCCATGTGGAGCCATCCCGATCCCCGCAACGTGCTCATTATCGGGGGCGGGGAAGGCGCCACGCTGCGGGAGGTGTGCCGCCACATGGAAGTGCGCCGGATTGTGATGGTGGAGATCGACGGGGAGCTGGTGGACGTATGTCAGCGCCTGCTTCCCCAATGGCATCAAGGGGCTTTCGACGATCCACGGGTCCAGGTGATCGTCGGGGACGGACGGGCCTTTGTGGAAAACACCGAGGAACGGTTCGACGTGGCCGTGTTGGACCTCAGTGATCCCATGGACGACAGCCCGGCGGCTCTTCTCTTCACGCGGGAATTTTACGAAAAGGTGGCCGATCGGCTCACCCCCGAAGGCTGCGTGGCCGTTCAGGGGGAATGCATCAGCCCGCAAAAGGTTGCCGCCCATGCGCGGATTTTCAACACCCTGAAGCGCGTTTTTCCCGTGGTGCATCCTTGTCCCTACAGCCTGCACAGCTTTCATCGACCCGACGCCCACATCCTGGCGAGCAAAAATCCGCGCTGGTCGGTCGCTGCCGTCGTCGAGCGGGCCCGATCCACCTCATTGCCGTTGCGCTACCTCAGCCCCGCCATGGTGGAAAAGCTGTTCACTGTTCCGCCTTATCTGGAACAAGCCTATGCGGCCCATGGCGAACCGCTGACGGATGCCGCCCACCATCTTTCGACCGAAGATCTCCTCTAGGAAATGCCCTAGTGCACGGCTGGCCGGCCGACCCGTGGCGGCCTGCGGAGAAGGCCTCCGCGGCGAGCCGCCCAAGTCTCGACGAAAGGAGGACGCTTATGCCCATCTACGAATACCTGTGCCTGCAATGCGGGAAGAAAAACGAAGTGATCACCTTTCGCGTTTCGGAAGAGGTCCATGCCCGCTGCCGGTATTGCGATGCAACGGATCTTAAGCGCGTGCCGTCCAGAGTGCGGGTGCGTTTGTCTGAAGAGACGCGGCTCGAACGCCTGGCGGACCCGTCCCGGTTCGGTGCCCTGGACGAGAATGATCCCAAGAGTATGGCCAAGTTCATGAAGGCCATGACCCACGAGATGGGCGACGATTTCGACGAGGATGTGGACGCCCTGATGGAAGAGGCCATGGAAGAGGAAGCATCCGGCAAGGGGGCGTCTTCGGAGGAATCGGACGGCGGCGCCACCGACGAGGACAGCCTGTAGCCCGGCCATGCCGTCCCTTCGCGACCCTTCGTTCTGGAAAACGCGCGTTCGGTCCCACCAGGACGGGTGGCGCCTGTGCGACCTGATCCAGTCCGAATGCTATGTGGAACCACGGGAGGCGCGGGATTTGGTGGATTTTGGATCGGTGCACGTGGCCGGCCGGGTGGTCCGCGACGGGGACCGACCCCTGCGGGCCGGGGAGGAAGTGCGCATCTACTGGCCCTGGTCAGGGGTGCGCCGATTTTACGAACTGGACCCGGCGCGGCTCCTCTATCGGGACCCTTGGATCCTCGCTTACGACAAGGAGGCGGGTATTCCCACCCAGTCCATGCCTTCGGACGGCTACAACAATGTTTTCGAAGCGGCCAAGCGCTTCCTGACCCGCGAAGGAATCGCGGATCCCTACGTGGGACTGCACCACCGGCTCGATCGGGATACCAGCGGCGTTCTCGTCATGACTGTGTCCCGGCACGCCAACAAGGCCCTGGGGCGCGCCTTTCAAGACCATCGCGTGAAAAAGCTCTACCTCGCCTGGGTGCGCGGCATTCCCGAATGGGATCAAAAGGTGGTGCGCCGAGACATCGGCCGTGAAGCGGGCCGATATGCCGCGTGGGCGCACCGTTCCGGAAAGCGTGCCGAAACGGAGCTGAGGACCATCTTTCGAGGCTCCGGCCGAAGCCTCGTGCAGGCTGTCCCGAAAACGGGACGCACCCACCAGATTCGGCTGCATCTTGCCGGCGAGGGCTTTCCCATCCTCGGAGACCGCCTCTACGGCGGTCCCGAAGCCGCCCACGAAGCCCCTCGGCTGCTCCTGCACGCCTTTCGGCTGGAACTTCCCCATCCCGTGACCGGCGTTACCCTCAGCCTGTGTGCGCCTCTTCCCCGGGACTGGCCTTCGGGTCCTGAGCCAGCCATTCCAGGCTGAGCGCTCTTCGAAGCTCTTCGATTTCCCGCAAAAGATTTTCCGCCGAGGCGCCCGTTTCTTCCAGAAGCGCTACGGCTCGAAGGCGCTTATCTTCCTCCATTTTGCCATGTTGCAAAAGGTGGCGAAAATCCATGTGGGCCATGCGGGCTCTAGCCTGGAACTCTTCCAGAAGAGACGCCAAGGCGGCATCCAGCAGTTTGTGAAGGTATTGATACCGGAAATTCTGGCGGTAATCGCGAAAGGCGTACACCAGTTCGGCGCGCGTTTCCGCTTTGACCACGTCGACGGCTTCCAAAAAAGAACCGCTCGGCTCGACGCCGTCTTCCGCCAGGCGCTTCTTGCCCAGCCGGTTTTTGAGCGTGTTGAGAAACCGATTGAGTCGTCCCAAGCCGAACTTCATAAGCAGCAGGCCTCGTCCCAGGGCGTTTTCATCGACAAAGCCGCTGAAAGCCGGCGGAGTGATGTGGTCCCATTCGGCCCAGGGCTGTTCCGGCGACAAGCCCGGTTCGTGAACGGCGACGCCCAAAGCCTGCAATTCCCGGTGATATTGCTCCAAGGCACTCTGGAACAAAGACCAAAAACCCTGGGACGCCTCCCGAATGCGCTTCTTGAGAAATGCCTCCTGTTCCTTGGCGAACCGAATGGTTTCCACATTGACGCGATCCACCAGAAAGGCCGAAAGGGATCGGCGGAATTCCATGTAAAAGCCGTGAAGCTGGCGGATGACCTTGCGCGGATCGTTTAAGTCCACGGCGTAGGCAGGATCGACGGGATAATGGTCCACCATGCGCAGGGTTTCCTGCACCACGGGACCGGAGGAGACATCAAAGAAGGCGCCGACGGCTTTGTCCAGATCGTTCTTCAGGTTTTCCCTCAGGCCCCCGATGGCGTTTTCCAAGGTGCTCAGGGTGCCGATGAGTTCTTCTTGTCTCCTTTGCAGATGCCGGGCCGATTGTTCCAGCTGGCTGAGGTCTTTTCCTAGAAGCTGCCTTTTGGTGTGGCACGTCTCCGCAAGGGTTTGGGCTACGGCGGCCAAACGGCCCAGCCCCGTGCTGAAAAGAACGCGGGTGCGCTGCGTTCCCACTCGGTCGGCCAGTTCCTTTTTTAAATCGTCGAATGCTAAGGCGTGGGCAAACCGATGAGCTGCCTCGTCGCGCCACATGGCCAGGCGCAGGGCTTCCCGCGAAGACGGCGGCGGCTCCTGCGCGGCCAAAAGATGATACAGGCTGGAGAAGGCGTACACCCGCGGGTTGGGGACCGTCCAGCGAAGTTCCTTGGCGAATCGTTCCACCGAGGCGTGGATGTCGTCCAGGCCTTGGTGCGTGTCCAAATCCACGTTAAGGACGAACAGGGTTTGGGGGGTCATGCGCAGGGTCTTGATGAAGTCCAGAAGCTTGAGGTCCGCTTCCCGCAGTCCCGTGCGGCTGCTCACCACATAGACGATAATATGGCTTTTCAGCAGATACTGCTGAAGGAGGGCGAAGTGCAAGGGGTTGGGGGAGTCGCTCCCCTGGCAGTCGGCGATTTCCACGTCATCGCCGATCCATGGCGCTGGGGAGTGGATTTCCACGTCCTTGAGGTACACGGCCGAGGATTCCACGCCGACGAAGTCTTGGTGTCGCGTCAAGGTTTTTTCGTCGAAGGTGAGCCTTTGGGGCTGATCCCGCAGGAGATCCCGCACCTTGGAGAATCCTTCCAAATAGGCGTGGACCAAGAGGAAGGGGGCGTTGAGGATGCTTCGGTTGTGCTGGAGTTCCGTCTGGACGGCGGCCAGTTTCTTGACGAGGCTTTCCCGGTGGGCGCTCTTTCTCAGATCCCAGGTTTTTGATGGCGCGGAAGGGCCTTCGGTGAGGGGGAGCATGGCCACGGCCCCGGTGATGTCTTGGTGGATCTCGTCCCAGCTTTTCAGTTCCACCCAGCCGCCTCGAACGGCGTTGCACCGAATCCGCGTGATGAAGGAAGTCACGATCCCGGCGCCCCTTTTGAGCAGGTCCTCTCCGAGCAGGGCGTTAATGAGGGTGCTTTTTCCGGACTTGACGGAGCCTGCGACGGCGATACGAACCAAAGGATCCTGAAGGGCGCGCTGGACCAATTCCAGATGATCCCGCCATCGTTGGGTTTGCTCTCCGTCCGCGAGCTGTTTCGCGGCCAGGTTTTCCACGGCCCGGCGCAGGGTCTGTTCTCTCAGTTCAATGCCCTTCTTGAAGGCTTGATAGTCGTTCATGCGTCTCCACGGTCACTTTCGAAGAATCCGCTCCGGCCTTGGGCCACAGAGCCGCGGCATGCTAGCCCATTTCGCTTACAGCGTAAACCGGCTTCTGTCCTGATCCAGCGCCTGCAGGACCCACGTCGTGATCTTCTGGGGCTCATCCGCGTGGAACCATCGGAATTCGGGATCCCCCTTGAACCAGGTGATCTGCCTCTTGGCGTAACGGCGTGTGTCCCGCTGCATGAGCCTGACCGCCTCGTCCAGGGACACCGTTCCGGAAAGGAACAGGCACATATGCCGATACCCTAGGGATTGCATGGACTTCAGGGTGCATGGGTAGCCTTTGTCCAGAAGAGTTCGCACTTCGTCCAAAAGCCCCTGAGCCATCATGGCGAGCACCCGCCGATTGATGCGTTCGTGCAAATCGCGCCGTTCCCGACACAAGGCGATTTTCACCGTTCGGTAAAGGCTGTGGCGGAAGCCGTGGGCCTCCTGCCATTGGGAAAGGGCCACCCCGGTGCTTCGGAAAACTTCCAGAGCGCGCACGATCCGCTGACGGTCGTTGGGATGAATCTTGGCGGCACAGACCGGATCCATGCGGCGAAGTTCTTCGTAAAGCAAAGGGAGTCCGTGCCGTTGCAAATCTTGAAGGATTGTGCGGCGGATTTCGGGATCGGCCCCGGGCCCCGGGCAGAGGCCTCGGGTGAGCGCCTTCATGTAGAGCCCCGTGCCGCCGACCACAAGGGGGATTTTGCCTTGAGCGTGGAGGGCTTCGATGATGGGTCTGGCCTGCTGCACAAAAAGGGCGGCGTCGTAGTGTTCGTCAGGGTTTACCACGTCCATGAGATGGTGCCGGATGCGAGCGCGCTCCTCAGGCGTCGGCTTGGCCGTGCCGATGTCCATGTCACGATAGACCTGCATGGAATCGGCGTTGATGATTTCCGTCCCTAAGATTTCGGCCAGATCCAGGGACAAAGCCGTCTTGCCCACCGCCGTGGGGCCGGCGAGAAGGACGATGGGCAAGGGGGCGGGAAGCAGGGACGCCGGCTGTTGCGGCGGCGGGGCGGCTTTTTGGAGAGGCGGTGAGGGCGTGTCGGGCCGGTGCGTCATGTTCTTTGGAAGAAACGCTGGATTTGGTCCAAGGTAATTTTCCACCACAGAGGCCTTCCATGCGGGCACGTGGCGGAAAGGCGGGTGGCGTCCAAGTCCTTGAGGAGTTGGCGCATCTCTTCTAGGTTCAGCCGCTGTCCCGCTCGAACCGATGCATGGCAGGCGGCCGTGTGGGCGAGCTTCTCCATGAGGTCCACGCGCGGGATCCGTTCTTCGGCGGGCGTGCTTTCCGCAAGGCGGCGGATCAGGGCCGCGGGGTCCGTCTGTTTGAGCACGCTTGGCATGGCATGGATGACGAAAGAGCCGCCGCCGAAAGGTTCGATGTCAAAACCCAGGGACTGCAATGCGGGAAGCCACCGATTGACGGCGTCCGCTTCCAGTGCGGGAAGGTCCAAGACCACCGGTGGGGCGAGCCGTTGGGATCCTGCGGAGCCGAAGCCGGTCATCAGCCGTTCATAGGAGATCCGCTCATGGGCGGCGTGCTGATCGATGAGGATCAGGCCGTCTGGAGCTTCCACTAAGATATAGGCACAGGCAAGTTGCCCCAGGATCCTCAGGGACGAAAAGGCGGGAGGACCGGTCGGCTCGAAAGGCCGCTCCTCGCGCGACGAACCCGGTGCGGGGAAGCCTTCTGGAAGGGGGTTCGGCCATGGAATGGGGATGGGTTCGGGCCGAGCCGCGGGCGCCGACGTTGTCCACGGCGGAAGGCTTTCCAACCCGGCTCGGCTTTCCGCCGCGGCGGCCGCCGCCGGGCGAGGGCTTTCAGACGAAACGTAAAAGGGCCGAGTCCAGGAGGCTTTCATGGCCGATTCCAGCCCTTGGGCCATGGCCCGACGGACCCCATCGAGGATGAGAGGCGGATCCCGAAAGCGCACTTCCCTCTTCGTGGGATGGACGTTCACGTCCACAAGGCGGGGAGGCACATCCACAAAGAGGACAACGAAGGGATACGTTCCTTTGGGTAGGAGCGTGTCGTAGGCGGTGAGGACGGCGTGGGTGAGCAGAGTGTCCTTCACCGGCCGTTTGTTTACAAAAAGAAAAAGGCTTCGTGAATTGGCCCGTTGGAGCTCGGGCGGCCCGATGAGGCCGCGCACCGCCGCGTGTTCCGTCTGAAAATCCACGGGGATCAAAGACTTGGCAAGAGCGGCACCGAACACGTGGTAGACCCGATCGTGCAGGGATGTGGCTTCGGGAAAATCGTGCACCGTCCGGTCGTGGTGGACCAGCTGCCAGTAGAGCTCGGGCTGCGCCAAGGCCAGCCGAAGGAACATGTCCGAAATATGCGCCGTTTCGGTTTCCACGGTGCGCAGGAATTTTCGTCGAGCCGGCACGTTGAAAAAAAGATCGCGCACGGTGATGCTCGTCCCGGCGGGACAGCCCACCTCCTCCACACTGCGGATGGTTCCGCCTTCCACCACGATGCGCGTTCCGGAAACGGCTTCCTTTTCCCGCGTGATCATTTCCAGGCGGCTGACGGCGGCGATGCTCGGCAGAGCTTCGCCGCGAAACCCCATGGAGCGAATGGCCTGAAGGTCCTCGGCGGTGGCGATTTTGCTCGTTGCGTGCCTTTCCAAAGCGAGCAGCGCATCTTCCGGGCTCATGCCTTCGCCGTCGTCCACCACCCGCACGAGGGCTCGGCCCCCCTTTTCAAGGAAGACTCGAATGCGGCGAGCGCCAGCGTCCACGCTGTTTTCCACCAGTTCCTTGACCACGGCGGCCGGCCGTTCCACCACTTCGCCCGCGGCGATCTGATTGCACAGATGATCGGAAAGGACTTTGATTTTGCCCATGGGCATTGCCTTGTTGACAGGGTGAGGAACTTTCCTCCACTATGCCGAGCGAAAAAAACTCTCGAACCCCGGATGCCGCAAGGTCGTGCGTTTTCTTTTGGGACGAAAGGGCCACGGCGATGATGCCCACATTTCAATCGGTGGTCAACTGGCTGAGCAACGTGCTGGATGCGTACACGGTCGCCTTTTTCGTGCTGGATCCGCTCAAAAGCAGCTTCAAACTCGTGACGTGCCAGTCCTTGAGCAAGCACCTTCAACGGACTCTAAGTCTGCCCAAAGACGGCAGCGGCATCCTCTCCCAAGTGCACAAGGTTGGGCATACGGTGCATCTGGGCAAGGTGGAAGTAGAAGGGCTCGCGGGTTCCCTTCCTTTTTATCGTGAGGGGGAACAGGGGATCAAGGGGCTTTTGGCCACACCGGTTGCCGGGGACCAGGGCCTTCTCTACGTGGACACCAAACGCCACTGGGGTTTCAACGACAAACAACAGAAATGGATTCACGAAACGGCGCGGATTCTGGAACAGCTTCTGGATCAGTACCATCGGCTTCAGGAAAGGGAAAGTTTTTCCCGAATCCTGACCCTGTGGCATGACCTTACGGAATCGTGGGAAAACACCCGCAGCCGAACCGAGGCAGCCCAGGCCCTGGTTCAGGGCTGTGCGGATTACGTTCGAGCAGACTATGCCTTTCTTGTCACGCGGGGCTGTAGCGACAACGCCTACAGAATCGCCGCCGCCGCCGGCAAGGTCCCTCAGCGACTCCTCCAATCGGCTATCGGGCGGGAGACGAAAGGATTGGTCATCGAAGCCCTCGAGGCGGGCAAAGGCGTTTTTATTCCGGCCTTGAATCCCGAATCTTCCGACCATTACCTGTTTTTTTCCGGGGAGCCCCTTCCGCACGAGGGGTCCCTGTGGGTGTTGTGCGGCGGATCGGCGGAAGTGGGCTCGTTGGGTTTGGCCCTCCTCGGCAAAAAGCGGCTGAGCCTGACTCAGGATGACAAGATTGCCGTGCAGAAAAGCTTTAAGATTTTTGAGGCCTTCTACGAGCGGTGGCATTATCGGCAAAGCTATGCCGAGTGGACATGCCGGGACGGGGCCAGCGGTTTTTTAAACCCGTGGAGCTTTGCCGCTCAGGTGAAAGAAGCGGTGCATGCGGCGGTCCAGAACAGCGAGCCCCTGGCTCTGGTGATTCTGCAATACGAACCATGGCAATACGCCCAGGCGGTGATCCCGCCGTCCGAGCTGGACGTGTGGGAAAGGGCCTTGATGGAAAGCTTGAAAATGCATGTGCCGCCGGGGATCGTGGTGGGACGGCTGGCGCAGAATCGCTGCGGGCTTTTGGCCCCTGGAGGGGAGCTGCGGGATCTGCTGGCCGTGGCTGAAAACGTCAGCCGGGTGTGCCGGCGCCTGCCCGGGCCGAAAAAGAAGAAACTGGCCTTGAAGACCTTTGTGGGGGCTTCCCAAATGCCCCAGGACGGGGTGACCTTTGATGAGCTCTGGATGACCGCCTGCCACCGGCTGCTTGAAGCGCTCCAGAGCGGCCCAAAGGAATCGGCGCAGCCGCCGCCGAGTGCTGAAAAAATTTCAAATTGACCTCCCCACACCTTATGACTAGACTCACGCCAGTTGCCGCGGCGTTTTGAGACGTTTTCGCCACAGTTGAAGAAGGGGCATCGATGCTGGAGAGGCTTCTCGGTTTTCTGGCCAAAGACCTGGCCATGGACTTGGGCACCGCTAACACCCTCATCTACCTCAAAGGCAAAGGCATTGTCCTCAACGAGCCCTCGGTGGTCGCCATCGACAGAGACAACCACAGGGTGGTGGCGGTGGGCAAGGAAGCCAAGAGCCTCATGGGCCGCACGTCCGAAAAGGTGGTGGCCATTCGCCCCCTCAAAGACGGGGTCATCGCCGATTTCGAAGTGACCAGCGTCATGATCAAGGCTTTTCTCTCCCGCGTTCTCTCCCGGCGCCCTCTGGTCAAACCGAAGCTCGTGGTGGCCGTCCCGACGGGGATTACGTCGGTGGAGAAACGGGCGGTGATGGAAGCGGCGGAACAGGCGGGAGCCGGGCGCGTCCATTTGGTGGAAGAACCCATGGCGGCCGCCATCGGCACGGGACTTCCCATCGATCAGCCCGTGGGCAGCATGGTGGTGGATATCGGCGGCGGAACCACCGAAGTGGCGGTCATTTCCATGTTCGCCGTGGCCTACAGCGAATCCGTTCGGGTGGCCGGCGACGAGGCCAATGAAGCCATCATGCGTTACGTGCAGCGGGAAAGGAAGATGATCATCAGCGAGGTGCTGGCCGAAAACATCAAGATTCAAATCGGTTCGGCCATCCCTTTGGAAAAGCCCATGAAGCTCGAAGTTCCCGGTAAGGACATCGTCACCGGTATTCCCAAGACGTTTACGCTGACCGACGAAGAAGTGCGTTACGCCATTCAGGAACCGATCCATGTCATTGTGGAATCGGTTCGCCGAGCCTTGGAAAAAACACCGCCGGAACTGGCGGCGGATATCGGTCAAAACGGATTTTGGCTGGCCGGAGGCGGCGCGCTCATCAAAGGACTGGACCGCCTTCTGGAAGAAGAAACCGGATTGAAGGTGAACATCTCCGACGATCCGCTTACCGCCGTGGTGCGGGGGGCCGGATCGGTCATCGAGCATTTTAATTATTTCCGGGATGTCTTCGTGAACTAAAAGGAGCCTTCTCCATGGAAAGAGTGTTCACGGCATCGGAAGTTCAAAACAAGATGGATTGCTACGGAGAGTTCAACCGAAACGATACGATTTGCGTCGCGTATTGCGCCTTAAACGTCACCTGCGCCATTCTCAAAGCGCGGGGAGCCGACCACATCGGTGTGCGGTTCCTGGACGGGGACCGCATCCTTCCATGCCGATCGGATGTTCCGTAACGTCCAAACCCCCCGAAAACCCCCTCGGGGCTTTCCATAGCGATTGACGGCCGCAGCGCTTCACGAAAATCCTGATCCTGAAGAGCCGCTTTGTGCCGCGAAAGGGGAAAGCTTTTCCGTGTCTTGAAAAGCGGCCGGTGGCGCGACAATGAAACGATGCCCCGGTGGCGGATCGGCCATAATGGCCATGATGATCAGGTTCCCGAAAGGGCACGGAATTTCCCAAGATTGATAGGTTCCTCTGAGCTTGTCCGAAAACCTTCGGGGCTTCATTCAGGGAAATCAGGTTAGGTACGGTGATGCGACGCGGCTGAAACCTCTCCCCCATGATGGATGCTTGGGCATGTTGCTCGGAGTTTATCCGGGAATGAAACCTGTAGGAGCGGCTCTAGCCGTGATCCCAGGTGCTGCGCAAAGGCACTAACCCTGAATTCTTACTCAAAGGGATTGTCGGACAAGCTTTCTAGGCGTGTTCTTCAGGGTCGAAAGGGCGCACGAGGCGAAGAGACGGCTTTTTTTCGTCCTCTGCGAGAAGTTCCAAAAGGTCCCGAAGAGCCCGGTGGGCCTCCTTGACGGATTCCAGATAAAGCGCGCGCTTTCGATCGTGCTCCGCTTCTTCTCTTCGAATTTCCAGACGGACCCGGCGTAGCTTGTGGTAGGGAAGAAGGGTTCGCCAAAAGGAGGCGTTAAGAGGGCGCCCGAAGGTTTGTTCCAGACGAAGACAAAGATCTTCGGCCCCTTTGTCTTTAAGGAAGCGCTCCAGGTCGAACAGTTCTTCTTCGGGAAGAAAGTAGGGGGAAGCTTCCCAGGCGGCCACTTCTTCCCGCAGCGCTTCGAAGAGCGCCCGATCTTCTCGGTGTTTCAATGCCATGGCGGCTCCTCCCCGCGGCCCAAGGCCTTTCCCTCACCGGAACGCCCCAGAGGGCATTCCCGAAAAAACATTGCGCATTTTGAGTTAAAATAAGACGTCTCCTGGGAAAAGCATCACCGTGGCTCACCCGCCACGGCGCTTCTTTCGCCAGCCTTTTCCGAAAAGGTTAGAACATTTCATCGAAAAAGATTATGATCTTACCGCGTCGAATGGATTTTCACGGCGGTCAGTGGCGCGGGATTTTGTCCTTATCCGTTGAAACAAGGAGGTGGCAGGCATGTACGTCGGCTGGCATATGAAAACCAATTTGGTGACGATTTCTCCCGAGACACCCGTGCTCAAAGCGCGCGAAATCATGGATTCCAAGAAGATTTCCCACCTTCCGGTCACGGACGGCAAAGCTCGGCTGCTGGGGATTGTGACGGACCGGGATCTGAAGGAAGCCTGGGCGTCCCCGGCGAGCACCCTAAGCGTTTACGAACTGACCTACGTGCTGCAAAAACTCAAAGTGGAAGCCATCATGACCAAGAAGGTCCTGACGGCCACTCCCGACATGACCATCGAACGGGCGGCCAGCCTCCTCCACGCCCACCGCATCGGCGCCCTTCCCGTAGTGCAAAACGACAAGGTGGTGGGCATCATCACCTCCACGGACCTCATGGAAGTGCTCCTGCAGGCTTTAGGGATGGGCGAAGACAGCACCCGCCTGACCATCATTGTTCGCGACCGCATCGGCATTCTGGCGGAAGTGGGGCGCGCCATGCA
>Ga0209162_1001814_pt1 | contig 20019 bp, 21 predicted proteins | sample YNPNPMetaG_FD_187121 | JGI IMG/M metagenome (GOLD analysis project Ga0209162, IMG submission 187121) | Anoxygenic and chlorotrophic microbial mat microbial communities from Yellowstone National Park, USA - YNP NP MetaG (SPAdes) (version 2) ... | reverse complement strand
GCGCGAGACCTGTCGGCTGCGTGGCTTGGCAACCTACCCGATTCTCGTCGAGGCCGTCACGTGCTCTTTCCAAGGCAAAGCTCCCGACGTCTCATGGATTTAGGGTGGACCCCCGTGAACACTTACGGTTGGATGAAGGCCATCCTCTCGCCGTCGGCCTGGTTTAGGAACAGCATGGCCGAAGAGACGGTGTCAAGGCCGCGTCAGCGCCCGAAGGGTTTAGCCTTGACACCGGCTCTGGCCATGCTAGCCCATCAGGGCCGACGGCGTGGGCCGAGTCCATGATGAACCCTCACGGGCAAGGCGGAGTAGCTTATTTTGAAGGCGGAAAATTCCATTTCCCGTTGAACCACGACACCTTGACAACTGACTCAGTGTTCGTTGCGGTCCTCATCTGCTCTCTACAAGGCAAAGCTTTAGACGCCTCATGGATTTAGGAAGGCATCCAGAATGCTTCCGTGAAGTTACGCGCTCGATGACATTTTTATCTTATATACCCACCGTAGAACTTCTGCTACGGGTTCAATAAGATCTGCAGGAATATAATCCTCTAACTGTCCTTTATCGTAAAGCTCACGAGCGAGATAAACATCCCTCATGATGGGGATGTTTTCTTCACGGGCAATAGCTAAAATGCGCTCGGCCAGGATCTTCTCCCCTTTGGCGACAATGATGGGGAGTTTAGTTTTCTCTTTGTCGTAAAAAAGGGCAATGGCACGGTGATTAGGATTGGTCACCACGACGGTGGCCTTCCGTACATTCTGAAGCATAGACCGCGTACTCATCTCTAGGTGGAGTTGTCGTCTGTGGCTTTTAATATGAGGGTCTCCTTCCATTTCTTTATATTCTCGTTTTACTTCGTCTTTCGTCATCATTAACTCCTTAATGTGCTGACGTTTTTGAAAGAAATAATCCACGGCGGCCAACGTTACAAAAACCATAGAGGTATATGCAATGAATTTTTTAAGAATATATCCAAGAAGGCTCATCACGACGTGTTCATCTTCATTTAGAGATGTAACCAATGCTGGCAAAGCCATGCTTAGGACAATAAAGAGGATTATTGAAATACTAACTATTTTTATGATAGCCCACAAAAGTTGTATGATATTTTTCTTAGAAACGATACGCTTAATGTTTTCAGTGGGGTTTAATTTTTTAATCTCTGGTTTTATGCTTTGAAAGGAAAACAACAGCCCAATCTGAAAGAAGTTTGACGCTATATCCAACAAAATAACGACCAAAAAAAGTGGTAATATGAGTTTCATGAATATTGTGATTAACTCCTGGGCGATCACTGAAAATGCGACATGAAATGGCTTCGTGGCATTATGGCCCGTAATGATGATCATGGACTGGAATCCCGCCAGATAATAATCATAAGACAACCACAGAAAAATAAGAATACCGATGATCGCTGCCCCAGACGAAATCTCTTTGCTCTTGGCGACCTGCCCTTTTTTTCGGGCATCTCGAAGCCGTTTCTGAGTGGGTTGCTCTGTCTTTTCGCCGCTCATATCACCATAGCACAATATTTTTAAGGAATCTAAGAGCTTTCAATGAACCCAAGTAGTATGCCGTCAGAATCGACAGATAGAGAACAAGAAGGAAGCTTGCTAGGCCACTCTTTATCGGCATGGAAAGAAAAAAAACATTTAATTGCGGCACAAAACGGTTGACGATGCCAAGAGATATATCTATAAGAAATATACATATGAGAAACGGTGCAGCAATAAGCATGGCCGTTCGCATCAAGGCATCCATTTTTTCAAGAAAAAAAAGGGGAAAGCTCTCTTCAAACCTGGGCAAAAATTCAAAAACGGGCCAGAAACGATAACTCTCAAAAACGCCTTCTAGGAAAACCCGAAATCCTCCGTGAGCAAAAAAAAGGACGGTAATAAGCTGAAGAAGGAGTGCTCCTGAGGGAGACGTGCTTTCTCCATAAAGGGGATCCATCGTGCTCGCCATGCTCGCTCCCCGTTGATTGTCCACAAGAAAACCCACCATCTCCGCAGACCAGAAAAGGAGACTGACGATAAAGCCAATAACGAGCCCAACAAAGACTTCCTTTCCCAAAAGAAAAATGCTTCGATACATAGGTATATCATTGGGAGCCATGGTTGACACAAAAGGATAAACCACACAGAAAAGGGCAAAGAGCAATACATTGCGGATATATTGGGGGAGAATGTTTCCGCCAAGGAAGGGAACAACAGTAAAACACGCGAGCATTCGCGCCATGGATATAGATGCAATCAGAAGAACGCGGAAAATGTCTTCATAGGAGACTATCATCGCCCAAGTACCGGTAGCAGATCGAATATCTGAAGAGAATAGGTAAAGACCTCCGATCCAAGCCAGCGTGCCGTAAAAATAATTGTTGCAATCACAGCAATGAGCTTAATAGCAAAAGAAAGGGTTTGTTCCTGAATTTGTGTGAGTGCTTGTATAAGGCTAACAAAAAGCCCGACCAGGGAGGCAGCAACAATAGATGGAAGAGAGAGGATGAGGACAAGAATTAAGGCATTTTGGGTAAGGTCCATCAGGGAAGACATCATGGCCATGGGTCCTTTGCTATGCGTAACTCAATACAAGACCATGGATAAGCTTGGTCCACCCATCCAAAAGAACAAAGAGGAGGAGTTTAAAAGGAAGGGATATGGTCATGGGAGACACCATCATCATACCCATCGCCATGAGGATATTTGAAATAACAAGGTCAATAACGACGAATGGAAGATAGAGAAGAAAACCCACCTGGAAAGCCGAAGTGAGCTCTCCCACGGCAAAAGATGGAATAAGCACAAGCATATCGTTTTCCTGGAGCCTCTCCGCGTGCTCTTTTGGCCATATCTTCCGGGCAGATTTCAGGAAAAACTGACGGTCGATTTGCTTAGAATGTTTTAAGAGAAATTCTTGCAACGGATTAATAGCATAGGGAATCACATGGCGTATGCTCTTCAAGGTCGTTTTGTCTTGAGGTGCTTTCTCGAGAGCATCATAAGTCTGATACCCGACAGGAGCCATAATATAAATAGTCAGAATCACCGCGAGGCCATTAATGACCATATTGGGAGGAATCTGCTGAATGCCCAGAGCGTTTCGGATAAGAGAAAAAACAACGACAAGTTTGACATAAGATGTTACCATCACCGCCACAAAGGGTGCAAGGGAAAGCCCCACAAGAAGGACAATCAAAAAATGGAAGTCGTGCATGCTACCTTGAGGAATCATCCCGCATCTCCACGACGCGAACACCGACATGCCCCTCTATCTCCACGAGCTCGCCGGTGCCAATACGCTGATGGTTAACATAGAGAGAAACAAATCTGTCTATCGGTGTCTGCAATGAAAACACGTACCCTGTCCCAACTCGCTCCAATTCGGCTACGGTGATGGTTTTTCGACCAACCTCAAACCGGACTTCAACAAACACATCGTCCATATTCACCAATCCATCATGTTCAGGGATGCCCTGTGTCTCGCTGGCCATACGGACCTCCTTTCGTCCTATAACAAACACCTCGCTGCCACTACCCAGATCCAACCAAAATTGTTGAGCTGGAGAAATCCAAAGGAGCAGGCGATTGCCGTCTTTTCGGTAATCTCTATCCAGGATAATAATATCGCCAGGGTGCAGCTCACGAAGTTCGCACCACGGCACCTCGGTTGCCCCTAGGACGATTCCAACATCAATGGGGATGGTCCGGAAGATGGGGAGGCGCTCTCGTGGAACTTTTTTGAGGCTCGAGGCGAGCTGCTGCAACGCCAGGATATCCACAATAAGTTCAGCAGCAATCGCCTGGCGGCCTGTTTCCAGGTGGAGCATTTCGATAGAGATCTTAGTGAGAAAAGTGTCCGCATTCACGGGGGCCGGCACCCGGCGCACTTCCATTCCCAGCACCTGCCCGGCGTAGTCCAATAACTCTTCGCCCACAACCTCCATGACAACGTCCCGAATGTCTGGTGGCAGGGACAGGACATCTCCCATAAGGTCTTCTCCAAAGGCCCTTTGCATGTGGGCATGGAGAAGGCGTGGCGCAATCCAAAATCTTAGGCACCCATGCCCTGGCCCCACACTGAGGTGCCAGGTGATTCCCTCTCCGGTGAACGCTTTTCCCGGAAAAAGGCGGAGCAGGAAAAAATCTTCAAGCCACCGTATACGAATGTCGCCGGAACATATCTCGTTCCAGAGCGCCACTTCCTGGCGGGAAAGAACGTGCCAAGTCAACTGTTTTGGTCTCGGAAAGTGTGCCACAAAACCTATCGCGTAATTTTTTGTTTACAGAAAGTCAGGGCCTTTCGTGGCCGTGCTCATAAATTTCCCACTTTGTGCGCCGCTCCCTCGAGCGCCCATCGGTTTGTCCATCACTGCTTTGTCCCATATAGTGTACGCTCACTGCCACCGGCTCGCCTTGTCGGACCTCAAGATGCTCTCGAAGAGAGGTAAGGTGGGGAAGGAGAAAATCCTGAACGTCGCTGGATGCCGTCTGGAATTGGATAATCAACTGGCCTCCCTCGCGAAAAATCCGAATGGCCGTTCCGGCCAGAACCTCAGGGCTCAACTCGATGCGCACTTCCTTTCGTGATGTGCTCCCCGGGACTTCGACAAGAATCCGTTCGATCATATTCCGTATTGGCTCAGGCAAGGAAGTCATGGAGGAAGCCGTGCTGGGGTTCGGCTCGGCAGCAACAACGCCTCCGGTGTTTGAAAAACTGGCCATGTGGGCAAGGACAGCGTCCCCCGAGATTTGCAGCGGCTCTCCCTCTTTAGCCCCCCGGATGCTGGCACTTTGAGGCGGATTCGTAACCCCTTTGGACTCATTCCCGAGGCCCGGTTTTCCGGCGCCACCCAGGACATCTTCTCCACGATGCTGTCCACGAGCCTCTGCCTCGGGCCCATGTCCCATTTCCGTCAAACCCGCTTGATTTTGTGATGCCCTGCCCGAGAATTCAACGAGAACGTGCTCCATCATACTGCGAGCTGGCTCAGCCAAAGAAACCTGGTTGGGCCTCGGCTCGGCAGCAACAAGGCCTCCGGTGTTTGAAAAACTTGCCATGTGGGCAAGGACAGCGTCCCCCGAGATTTGCGGCGGCTCTCCCTCTGTAACCCCCTGGCTGCCGGCACTTTGAGGCGGATTCGTAACCCCTTTGGACTCATTCCCAAGGCCGCACTTTCCGGCCCCACCCAAGACATCTTCTCCCCGATGCTGTCCACGAGCCTCTGCCTCGAGTCCATTCTCCACTTCCCTAGAACCAGTTTCCCCCAAAAGATCCAAAAAGCTTCCCTCGGCCTCCCCGAGGTCCTCAGGTTCCGGATGCCTGCCGGTGGGAGGCGACTGTCCGGGCTTTAAAGATTCCACTCCGCTTCCTGACGACAGCACTTTCATCATGTTCCTCCCAGCCTCCACTTTCATCTCGTGGCTCTGAGACAAAATCCTCCAATTCAACGCCCTCTGCCAATTCTTCTTCTCTTTTGGCTTCCACCAACCAAAGGCGGCGATGCTCGTCTATCTTTTGCCTTGCTTGAACCGCTTTCCGGTAAGCCATAATGGCATTTTCGAGCATCCTCTGGGCCTCTCGAAGCTTGATGCGGGCTTCTTCCACAGACTGCTCATGAAGCGCCTCCTCGCTCCGAAGAAGGGCAAGGCGAAGGCGAAGTTCATCAATGTCGCGCACAAACACCTGCCGATTCAGGATGGCATGAAACAACCGAGCTTCCTCCTGAGTCCGCCACGAGCGGAATTCTTCGAGTTTTTGAATGCATTGGGACAGAAGGCTTTCTGCAGTCGTAACCCCTTTCCGTTTCTGTTCCACCATGCGCTCTGCTCGGTCTTCCCTAATCCGTCGAATACGCAAAAGATCTTCCAGAGCGTACCGCATCACTGTTGCCCTGCCAGAGCCAGAAGCCCTGCCACAGTTTCTTCAAAGGAGGCATTTTCATGGGTGTCCTGGCGCAGAAAGCCTCGAATGGCATCAATCTTGCGAATCGCTTCATCAGCAAGAGAATCGGCCCCTTTTTGGTATTCCCCAATCCGAACGAGTAGCTCGACTTCCTGATATTTAGCCAGAAGCTCCCGCACCCTAGCTGCAGCTTTTCTGTGGTCTTGGGAAACCACCGCCCCCATGACGCGACTGGCACTGGCCAGGACGTCAATCGCGGGATAATGATTCGCTGCAGCCAAAGCTCGGCTGAGGATGATATGGCCATCAAGAATAGAGCGGGTCTCATCCGCCACAGGCTCTGTCATGTCATCCCCCTCCACTAATACTGTATACAGCGCCGTAATGGACCCTTTGTCCGAATATCCAGCCCGCTCCATAAGCTTGGGCAAGGTGGCAAAGACCGAGGGAGGGAACCCCCGTCGCGTTGGAGGTTCACCTGCCGCAAGGCCAATTTCCCTTTGGGCTCGGGCAAACCGCGTCACCGAGTCTATCAGAAGGAGCACACGTTTTCCTTGGTCCCGAAAATATTCTGCAATGGCCGTTGCCACATATGCCGCCTTAAGGCGCTCCATGGAAGGGCGGTCCGAAGTGGAGACAACAACCACTGAACGGGTAAGCCCATCCGAACCCAAGTCTTTTTCTATAAACTCCCGCACCTCACGGCCTCTTTCCCCAATGAGCCCGAGGACGGTGACATCCACCGCTGCACCTTTGGCAAGCATGGCAAGAAGCGTGCTCTTTCCACCACCAGCCGCAGCAAAAATGCCCATACGCTGGCCGACTCCACATGTGATGAGCCCATCTAGGGCACGAATGCCTAAAGAAAGGGGTTCGCTGATGATTTTTCGGCATAGGGGATTTGGTGGATTGCCATAAACCGGATAAAAGTCTTCTGGCACAAGCGGTCCACGTATCGCTTCATCAAGCGGACGTCCGCTTCCATCAAGGACCCGCCCAAGAAGGGACATGCCCACAGGGACCATCAGGGATTTTCCCGTCGGAATGACCTCGGTGTGGGGTGAGAGGCCGTAGATGTCGCCCAGTGGTGTCAGCAGGGCCATCTGTTTGGAAAACCCCACAACTTCGGCCTGCACCTCGCGATTGGAGCCGGCATCACGAAGCACACAAATCTCGCCAATATGTACATCTGGAACCATAGCCTTAACAATGGTCCCAACGATTTCGACAACGCGCCCTTTCATTTCGATGGTTTGGGTCTCAGCGAGCGCCTGCCGGAAACCACTGGAAAGGTCAAACATATAATTTTCCTAGGAATTTCTTCGAACAGTTTTCATAAGCGCGTTCCTGATGGCCCCCAGTTGCACTTCAACACTGGCATCGACGATTCCCATGTCACTTTCAAGAATACAACTCTGCGGAGCAAGGCGCTCATCAGCAACGACTTCTAAATAATCCATGCCCTGAAACTGGCTCAAAAAAGTGTGTATTTCATTCTTCACATAGCCTAAGTCTTGTGGGTTTACTTTAATGATAACATGCTTTTGACTTCGAACGACGGATAAGGCATTTTGCACTATTCGAACAATGCGACTTCTATCATCCATGTCGCCAATGATTCTACGAGTAGCCATTACAACCAGGTCACATATTTTTTCCTCGGAAGAGGCCATATAGTCGACAGTGCGCTGAATCGTCTCAAGCATCTTCTCGGCAATCTTCTGCTTTCCTTCGCGGAGGCCATCTTGATAGCCTTTTTGACGCATGGATTGGGCATCCTGCTGTGCCTGAGCTATGATGCGCTCTGCCTCCCGGTGGGCCACCTCAAGCAGTGAGGATGACTGCGCCATCGCAGCATATTCTTCTGCTTTGAGAATTTTTTTTCCAGGAGCCAGGGCAACGGCACCTCCTTTTATGACCCACGGCTTAACCATAGCAACCCCTCTCCCAGGTAAAGAGGCGACGCAAAAGTTTTGCCGCCTCATCCTTGGAAAAAACAGAAGTCTCAGCCGTATTCCACACGGAAATCCAATCCCGGGGAACGAGAACGTCCAGTCGGGAACAAAAAAACTCGGGCAAAGGTTCAACAGCTTTTCGAAAGAGGGCGACACCTTCTTGCAAGCATTGTCGGGCTAAATGCGTCAAGTCTTCTGGAAGCGGTTTCCTAATGCTGGCTAGTTGCCCAAAAAAAGGGACCTTTTTGACCGCAAAGCGATATCCCTGCTCCCCAAGGAGTCGACGAAGCTGACGGACGCGCTCTCCCCGAATCTCTTGGGCTATCGAGGCTCCATATCGAATCAGCCCGAGCCACAAAAACAGCCGTTCCCAAGAAGTGCCATCACGAAGCATCCAAACTTCGCAGTTGGTTATTGTTTCGTCGCGGTCCACACCTCTTCGCTGAAGCATGACCTTACTCAAGGCGCGTTCATACCGGCGACTTCCACGACAAAGTCCCTGGATGAGTGGAAGATATTCACCAAATTCTTCCTTAAGACGATCTGGATGAGCGAAACGGATGGGGTACAAATACCACGCCAAAAGACGAGCACATTCATGGGGTGCATTTCGAAAAAGAGTGGAAAGAACGGAGTTCTGCATGCCTGAGCCTCAGGATTGTGCGGAACCAGATGAGCCATTCCCTTTACGGGCGGAAAGTCTCCAAGTCACCTTGCCACCAATCCCAAGGCCCACAGCCATACCAAGCAAAAAAACACCTCCTCCAATGGCGGCCAAAATCCACGAAGGATATGAAACTTGGGACGGGACGGGCACCTCGGAGGTCTGCGCATCCATAAGGACAACTGCCACTCGATCATAGGCAAGGCCTTCAATACTATTCGTGACCAGAGCTTTGATTCGGGGGATAAGCAGAGAAACATCCATGTTGGGACGATGCTTGATAAAAACCGAAGCGGCAGAGGGAGTTGACTTTTCACTGAGTGGATTGTTTTCTGGCAATACAATATGTACGCGAGCCACAACAACGCCATCAATATATGATAGTGTCTCTGCAAGTTCTTGTGAAAGAGCAAAGATAAATCGCACACGCTCTTCCATGGGTGAAGACACCATCCCTTCTCGCTTGAAGATGTCTATCATGCTTTTAAACTTTTGCCTTGGATAGCCGTATTCGTGAAGAATATGGAGAGCCGAACCTACCGTTTTGGAATCAACAATGATAGTAAATGTCTGCTCCTGTCCAGGGAGTTTCTTTGAAGAGATTCCATGCTGCGAAAGAATATGCATCATTTCATTTGCTTCTTGCTCTGTGAGGCCACTATAGAGCTGCACATTACACCCTGAAAGAAGTAGCGCGCAGAAGACGAAGAACACAAGGCGCAAGAAGGCATCTCTTTTAAATACCCAAACAGTCATAAGTTTTTATCATCCCTGGTTTTTCAAAAGGGTTGATACCCCCTCGTTGCCCTTCTCCACAACCTTTGTTGTGACTTCCAATCCCAAGGCCGCCTGCTGCACTTTCCACTGAAGTTGGATCAGCTCCACTGGGGACACCTCTTTCCCGGCTGCCGCATAAGCCAACGTTGATTCCACCTCTTGCATATTCTGGACAAGCTCTTGCCGCTGGGTATCAAGGGATTGGAGAATCCGCTCTCCTGGAGAAAGACGGTCTGCCTGGGAAGAAGGGGGGGGGGCCAAAGGGGATTCCCCCGCTTCGGAAGTCCCGTCTAATGCCTTCTCAAAGCGTTGAACGTCTTGGTCTTCGGGAACGGAGGCTGCCTTCGGCGCAACCTCGGAACCCTCGGCCTCCTGAGCGACGTGTGCAACGATCTCCTGGATCTGCACAGATTCTATCATGGTGGCAACCTCCGTTCCGTCCTGCAACTCTCTAGCGGATCTCTCGAAGCATTGTCTCGGAAAGCCGGATAGCGTTGGCATTTTTACCTTTCGAAATAACATGCTCCGCTATCTGATCGCTTTCGGAGACCTTTCCATCAAGCCTAAGGGCCAATGCCAAAAAAGCATGGAGAATGTCGCTCTGGGGATGAAGCGGTATAGCCTTTTCTCGAAGCACTGCAACCGCCTCATCATATTTTGCGTCCATCATATGCATTAGGGCAAGAGCCACAAAAGGCTCTTCCGCGTGAGGCCGCATGGCAAGAAGCCCAGCCAAAATGTGCTCTGCATCATCCCGCCATCCATAGGAAGAAGCCATGAGACCCAACTCCATCAATAAGCTGGCCAGACGGCTTTCAAAATCCATCATTTTCCCTTCCACATTCCCCAGTTTCCCTCATGAACGCCATAGAGCCCAGGCTCGCCCGAGGACTTCTAAGGCCTTTGCAATGGCCAATTGAATGCACTGAATCCGAGAAAACTCCTCCGGTGGAAGACCTTGATCCATGAGCCGGCGTAGCGAAGCCTGATAGCTTCCCAAATAGGCTTCGAGCTCTCCCTTAACAACACCCTCTGCATCATCCATAAGTTTTTTCTCTAAATCTAAATGAATCTCTTCTTGATTCATCCTCTATCCTCCTTGTAAAAGCACAACTATCGGATATTCTGGATGATTTCTTTTGTGGCTTCTTTAAGCGTATTCATCATATTTGTTGAAAGATTTGTTGCCATGGTCCATTTCTGGACGAGCATCTGCAATTTCAATTGATCTTCAGTGCTGTTTGGATCCATAGACTCCATGTGTGTTTGCAGATCTGATTCAGCGTTTCCCACAATACTTGCCATTTTTGTGTAGAGACTATCCAATGAGATTCCCATAAAAGCCTCCTTTTTAAAGATCCTGTGTCTGCGCCCCTTTTGATTTAAAACACACCCACCCAGCCAATCGGGATCAATGCCCCGTCTTCATGAATATGCTAGGACGGATAGGAATAGTAACCTTTCCGGACTTGTCACTCCATCCCACAACGGAATATCTATTTATTTCTTTAACAACATATCCATTTTCCATTTGTTCTCCCTCAAAGACTTTCTGGCCAGAAGAAGTGACCAAAAACGGGCGAGGACCGAGGACAACGGCATCAACCTCTAGAGGAGGAGGGGGAGAAGGTTCGTGATCCTCCACAATCTCAACTCCGTCTCGAAAGAGATGATGACTATACTGCGATGCAAGCTGCTTCAAAACATGCTGATACTCTTCTTTGCGTGAGGAAGCGATCTTTCCGTAGATGACAATGATGCCATCAACGATTCGAGTGTTAAGGTCAGTAAAGTTAGTTTCGTTGAGGAATTGTCCGACTTTCTTTTCAATTTCTTTGATGCTCCGAATATTCCATTCTATGTCAATTGTCTTTGGAATATCTGCATAGACAGCGCTTTGAAACTTTTCTATCTCCATAACATCCTGGAAATATCCAGATATACGCACAACACCATTCTCTGTCACCATAACCGTGTTTTCAAAAGATATGGTTTTAGCCAAAAGGCGGCGGACAATATTTTGAATCTCTTCGGCGGTCACCACGTGAAGGCGCACAGGGTAGGGACGGCTCACCACAAGCCTTCGCAGTTCAGCCAGGCGTGCTTCTGACGGAACCACGCCTGAAATGACCAGTGCATTTCGAGGCTCAGAAATGACCCGCAGCGACGGGTAGCCAGAGGAACGCAGAAAGTTTTGAAAATCCTCTGCCCTTGGCGCAGTGGCCTGGATAGGGGACGCCTCAGGGCGCTTTTCTTTGGATTCCCTGGAAAAAAAAAGCAGGGCGACCAAGGTGACAACCAACATGGCGGCGCCCAATAGATAAAGCGAATTCCTTGGGCTGCGCGATATTGGCCCGTTGGTTTTCTGTGCGTCCCCGTCAAAACATCGTTCCGCATTTTCCGCAGGCGCCAAAGACTCTTGTGGAGATTCCTGCAATTTACCGTCATAGACCGAAGGAAGAAACGGTTCCTTCCAGGCTTCTCCTTCCCGAAGGAACACCACCCAAGTCATGCCTAATCGGTAAATCTCACCCAGGGCGATGGGAATGGACGAACCCTTTTCGTAACGCTTATTTCTATCCCATATGTCTCCATCAAGAGCAATAAGAGTCACGGAGTCCTCGCCGACTTCAATTTGGCCGTGTTTTGGCGTCAGAGAGACATCGCTGAGAACAAAGTCACAGTCTCCATCGGACCCCAAGACATAGGTTCCAATGTCCAACGCTGCCTCTGCACCGACGTGTGGGCCGTTTAGCACCTTCAGGAGAAAAGGCATCAGTGCATCTCCCCACCGTTGGTTTTCTGGAACCTGAGAGCCATCACCGTAATGTCATCCGTCTGAGCGGCCCCTGCCGAAAAGGCCGCAACCTCCTGCAGGAGATGTTCCACGATTTCCTTAGGCGATCGTGTCTGCTGCTTCTGGATAAAAGCCTCAAGCCGCCGAGCTTGAAAAAAATTTTCTGAAGGGTTCGCCGCCTCGGTGATCCCATCCGTATAGAGCAGCAAGAGATCGTCAGCACGAAGCAAAACCGTGCTCTCACGGTACGAAAAGAAATCATGCACACCGAGTGCCAATCCTTTGGTGATGGGAAGGCATTCCCACGTGCCATCGCCATGGATGAGATAAGGCGGGGGATGGCCTCCGTTGGCATAGGTAAAACGGCCCGTTTCTGTATCGAGCAGGCCAAGAAAAAGGGTGACAAACATGACCGATGGATTGTCAGCACTGAGATCTCGGTTTACCTCGCTAAGTACCGCGCCAGGTGATGAGGCGCCGCTGGCTTTGGCTTTGATCATGGTCTTTGTCACCGCCATAAAAAGGGAGGCTGGAATCCCTTTTCCCGAGACATCGCCGACAGCGACCCAGAAGTGGCGCTTGTCGGTGAAAAAGAAGTCATAAAAGTCACCACCCACCTCACGGGCTGGCTGGAGTCGTGCGAAGATGTCAAATTCTTTGCGATCAGGAAAAGGGGGAAATATCTTGGGAAGAATTCCCATCTGAATTTCCCGCGCAATGGCAAGCTCGCTTTCGATGCGTTGTTTTTCTGCCACAGTGGTGGCCAATCGCTCCATATACTGGGCAAGCGATGTCTGCATATGGGCAAAGGACGTGGTAAGGGTTGCGATCTCATCTCGTGAGCAGATGACCGGAAGGGGGGCTTGAAAGTCGCCTTCGGCAATGCGCCCCGCAGCCTTTGAAAGCTCCCGCAGGGGACGGGTAATGGCACTTCCAACCAGCACAACAGCGCCCAAGAGAAGGATGCCCCCCACAAAGCCAATGGCCCAGGTCATTCGATGCAACGTGTTGAGCTCGCTCAAAAGTTCATCCTGAGGGAAAAAAATTCCTAGGGACCAACCTGGCATGGCAAGCGGTTGAAAGACAAGCCAGCAATCCACATTATGGAGCCAGTCCCGTACCACTCCATAACCGGACTCGCCCTGAATCATGCGTCTTCCAAGCGTTCGAAGGTCTGAATCAGCCCTTGCCTCAGCAATCGTGAAAAGCGTCTCATTCATGACAAGCTGCGCATCGGGATGGGAAATAAAAGTCCCGGTACGGCTCACCAAAAATGCATATCCCCTTTCGCTAATGTGGAGGGATGCAAGGATATTCCGAAGCCAATCCAGAGAGACATCGGCGGTCACAACGCCGAGAAAAATCCTCTCGCCCTGTTTATTTCGGTACAAGGGAACTGAATAAGTGATCATCAGAATTTCTCCCCCACCGGTGTCGTAATAAGGATCCGACCAATCGGAAATTTTTCGTTCTCGGGGAAGAATATACCAATCAGAGCAAGTATAGTCGTAGGTAAGGTATATAAACTGAATCTTCTCTCCGTTGCGACTCCAGTATGGAGCCGAGGTCATATTCGGACCCAAGTGACCCTGGGAATACGGTTCCAGCGCTACTGCCATTCCGTAAATATCTCTATTGGCTTGTAATATTTTTGGAATTATTCTCTGAGCACTTTCCTCTATTGTGCCATCTCCTAGATACAGGGCCGTATTGATGGCAACCTTCTCAATGCCATAGAGTGTGCCCTCAATTTTTCTTGAAATCCCCATGGCCATATACTTAGCCTGTTTCTGAATCAAGCCAACAATTATGTCTTTCGAATAGATGTAACTATATGCCGATACCGCAATAAACAATGCACCCACAGAAGACAGAATAAAAAGAATGAGTTTTAACCGAATGCTGTTAGCGAACCTCAGCGCCATTTTTGTTCCCACGATAGAAAAGATCATATTCTGGAATCGAAAGAATAAAATAATAGTCTTTTAATGTATATGCTACACGTTCATAATCTTTCCTTTTAAGCACACCCATGGTATCATTCCCGTTCGGCGGGATGATAACGTCTCGCATTTTATCCAACATCCAGCGCTGGTGAACGCGATTCGCAGGGAAATGGGCTTGACGGAGATTTTCCATCACCACGTCCAGGGTCTCTTCGGGATGAGCAAAGGCATACTGCCACCCTTCCAGGGTGGCATCAACAAAATCCTTCCATATCTTTGGATTTTCCTCAAATTTTTCTTGCAAAACAAAAATTGCATCTTCAGGAAAATCAAGCCCAAGATGCCGCAGGGAAAAAACGCTTAGCTCATCTTCATTGATGCCAGACATCAGAAGGGTGTGGTACTCATTGTAGGTCATGGCCGAAACCACATCGACGAGACCTCGAAAAAAAAGGACTAGAGAAAAGTGTTGGGGGAACGCGCGAACCGAAAGATTGTTACGCAAGAAAAATGCCTGAATGGGGATAGCAAACGTTCCGCCCCAAACACTGATGCGTTTTCCCTGAAGATCCTCCACCCGAGTAATGCCACTCGACTTCCGTGCAACGAGCAACATACTGGAATGCTGCGCTAACTGGGCAATATTGACCACAGGAATTCCCCGCGCCCGTAAGTGGATCCCCTGAGCCAGGCAAAGAGACACAGCATCGACTTGGCCCTCGGCGAGAAACTTATCCGGGTGCTTTTCAGGACCACCCTCCAAAATCTTCACATGAATTCCATAACGGTCATAGATTCCTTTCTGGCTTGCCATAAAATATCCAGCAAATTGTGCATGGGGAACCCATTGTGGTAGAAAATTAATTTCCGAAGCTATGCCCACATTCGAAAAGGTCACAAACACGAGACAATATAGGAAAAAAACGGTTCTCATGCGGCATTCCCGACCCAGTAACTGTCATGTATTCCTTACCATTATTTTAAGTATATTATTGTGATCCTCCCTTGTATACCATACCCCGTCAGCAATATTGCGAATGAGGAAAATCCCTAATCCGCCAACGCGCCTGGAAGGAATGTCGGCGGAAAGATCTGGATCGGGGACATTAAGCGGATTAAAGGGCTGTCCCTGATCCCTCACCTCGATGAAAATGGCCCCAGTCTCCTCCCAGCAACGAATTTCTACTTCTCCGCCTTCATGACCATAGGCATAGTGCACAACATTCAAAAGGGCCTCCTCCATGACCAAAAGGAGTTTGCGGATCCGTGGTGGGGCAAACCCTTGGTCGTGGGCAAATTGTTCGACAATACCAAGGAAGGTTCCGAGGCGTTCGACCTCTGCAGGAAGTTTGAGTTGAATCACGGTGCCATCCTAACGTGGATTCAAAGGTCAACGGCTCGTGGCATCCTTTGAATCCATCTTAAACTTTATCCCTAATGGACCTTTTTGCCCAAAGGCATGGGTAGTGTCAAGATTTTCGTAAAAAATTCCCTACTCATTCCTGAGGAATGCCCAGAGTATGAACGGTCTCAGGGTCGGATGGTGTGGAAGGCATGTGTCGGCAGCTTTCCGATGCGCAGCTTTCCACCCTCCTTTAGCAGATTCCGGAGGCTTTGCTCAACCTAACAGTCATGGCGCCACTCGGGCGACCCCGCATGGATGAAAGAGTGAACCCAAAAGCCTCTTCTGTAGGAGTCGGCTTACCGGCGACCGGAATCGCGGCCAAGGCCTGTCCTGCAAGGGACCGAAAGCTCTCTTCTTTAACATTAAATCGTGCCGTTCAATGCCCCTCGTGAACAGTGACTACAAGGCTGGCCATCCCACCCTAAGACGCCCCACACTTTCATCTGCCGATGAGCTCAGCAGGTTTCCCTTTTTCGAATCGTCTAAACCAATCGTTGGCCTCATCTCAGCATATAGGTGGTCTGATGCGAACGGGTTAAGCTGCAGTTCGGGAACTGTAGATCACGTCCCAGTTGTCAAGGCGAAGGACGGGCTCCGGCGTCCCTGCCCCTTGAATGGTAAAATTCAAAGCAAGGTTGCGCCCCATTTCCCGTCCGTCTTCAGCAACCTTTTGCAGTCCCGTTTCCATATCGATACGAATGTCTTCGCGCTCTCGCTTGATGCGGATGACGTTGGGTTGCCCGACGGTTTCGCCAGGAAAGGACTCGAAATTCGCCCAGGCCCTCTGCAAACCGTTGTGCTGATTTAGCGCCACCATTAGAATGGCCCATGCATTTTGGTAGGCAACTTGGGAAATGTGCCGGGCTTTTTCGATCCCTCCGACGGCGTCAATGAAGGCTTGGATTTCCCTGATCTGATCTTTATGGGGGATATTCGTCCCTGACCCCCCGAATCGTGTTCCATTTACCTCGACGCCAGTGCGGAAAAAATCGTTTAAAAATTCACTGTTCAAACCGAGAAGCCCAGTATTGCGGTCCGTTCTGTTCAACTCCACACTCATCTCTTCAAGTATTTGTCTGCCAATGGTCTCCCGCGGTACATCCTCGGGCCTGCCAATGAGTTGTTGGGCCTCACTTCCGATGGCTAGCACCGCATCACCGACAAGGTTGCGGATTTCGGCTATGGGCATAAGTCCAACACGCTCTCGAGCCAAGCGTAATTGTGCCTCTCGCTCTCCAAGCATCTGTTTGGCACTGATGCTGGCCCAAATGTCATAGCCTGCCTCGGTGAGAAGCCGTTTTGCCGTGTCTAGGTCATGTGGGGTGCACACCACGTCGTTGAGGACTGCTTCCTCTTTCAACTCTGCGGTGAGGACGGAAAAGGCCATGGCGACTCTTGCTCCAGCCCCATTGGCTGCTTCCTGAACGAAGTCAGGTAGGTCGTTCAGTAGGTGCAGCCATTGTCGCGGGTCTGTCAGAACGGATGCCATGGCGGCCAAGGCGGTGCGCATGGGAGGGGCTGTAAGGAGGGCCCACACCTGTTCTTTTTGGGCGTTGGTAAGGGGAGATATGGCTTTCTTGGCGATTTCACTGAGCATTTCTACAATATCTTGGGCTTCTCCAGAACCGTAGAGCATGACGCTTATCTTTGTAAGGGTTTCCAGAAAATGTGAGGTGTGAGGGGCAGAGATCCGGTCTGGATTGTTGACATCGAGAAGAGATGCCAAGGTTTGGCGCATGAGCGAGGTGGCTGCCCGAATTATGGCGCTCTTCCTGGTATCATCTGTCCGCCTCGTTACTCCAAGGATTTCGTTTTGGTTGAGGATTACTTCGTTACCTATACGGACATCAAAATTGTCGTAACGGGTCAAGAGGCGATCCAGGAGCTGCATAAGCCTGTCTTTGGTTTCCGGTGGGAGTTGCAGATCACTACGGTTGAGCGCAAAAGTAAGATTGAAATATAGCGTATGAAGGCCCCGGGCACTGTTGAGTGGTTTATTGTGGCGTAAGATCTGGGCACACTCTTGTTGGCCCGATCGGTCAAGATGCCGAAGGATCGCGGTATATTCTCTGGCAATGTCTTTGGGGATGCGCTCTTTGCGGGAATCTCGGGCATCTGCGAAAAGTCTTCCTCCGGAAAGGGTGCGCAGAAGGGTTTTAAAGTAGCCTACAGCGTGCCCGAGAAACTCTCGGACATCGGAAAGTCTCGACCCACGAGCCGGCGGATCACCTCTTTGCGAGCTTTGGAAGAGACGGCAGCCGTGTTGCTCCATTTTGAGAAAGATCCGATCCGATGGGACACCGAGGCCCTTTGGAAGACCGAACCCTTCCCCAGACATGGCCCCGTAAAGAAGCGTATGGTGACCATAAGGCAATGCGAGATCAATTCCCCGGTGCTGTCCTCCAGGGAGCCTTTGAAAATCACGGATGTGGGAGGATGCGCGGTTATAGCCTTCAGGGCAACTATCAAGAAATTTCTTAAGTCTTTGGCCGGGATCTTCGATGGAAAAGGAGCCTTCCCGAAAGGGATCGCCTTTTTCCATGCCTTTGACCATGAAAAAGGTCATGAGATCACGGATGTCTTCCGTTCGGGCTGGACCCGTCAAGGCGCCAGTGCGTACGCCGTTCCAAACCGCGTAGCCTCGGTCGACCCGTTCCTGAAGGATGCGAGGCATGTTCTGGACTGCTTGGCGGCGCATGCCGCGTGGGAGCGCCCGCACTTCCGCTTCGAACATCCTGCCGTCAATCTGGACGATACTCTCGGTTCCGGGCACGATAACACCCATGCGTCGAGGCATGAGAAATCCAGGAGGACTGAGACGTGCCCATGCGGTAACAGTTTCATGGAATCTTTCTTCACTCCTGGCAATGAGAGGGCGAAGCTCCTGAAGCGGCCGCTGGCCAATGGCATGCCGGGCCTGAGTTCGAATTCTTTCCACACGCTCAGGTAGGAGTCCATGGCCTTGCGGGGCTCCCTGAACGTGCGAGGCTTGGCTCCTTTCAAGCGGTGCGGTGCCAATGGAGTGACGTTGGTCGAAACGGATCCCGTCGTTTGGCATAAGGCCTCCTTGGTCGCTCTTTGTCTTATGAGTCTCCCGTCGGCCATGAAGAAAGGGCGTTATCCGGGAAGAATGGTGTTGCTAGCCGTGAGGGTCGCTTCCCTGTTTTTGGGGGAAGAATCGTGCATTTTCCCTTTCCAGTAGCGTGCCGCGCCGATGAGGCTGGCAAGGGGCTCCTCAATCCAGGCGGGTTCGTCTATGGGCAGAGGAAAGAAACGGTGGATAACCACGAGCCCTTCTTCGTCATCAATAGCAAGGGTGCCGCCCCCTGTGTAGGCCCCGAAATAGTTGCCGCAGAGCATTTCGTAGAGAAGTTCTGCATTGGAAGGATCCACACGACCGAGGTACAGGGCAATGCAGAGGCCCTCTTCTTCCGCATAGAGAGCGCAGAGAATCTCGTCTTCCACGACAAACGACGTCACCCCGCTCTCGTTGAGGGCAAGGTCGTCAAGGCCAATGGCTTTGCCAATGGCGGTAACGATATCGTTGGCATTTCCCATTGTGTCCATGATCTCTCCTTATGTATATTGAGAAAATATGGTGATTGTGGATCGTTGGAGTTAGACTTGCATGGCGTTTTGTGCCATAGCATTTTGGGTTTCGATGACATTCATCACGACGTCCATCCCTCTTTGCCATGACTCCATGATTTCCTTAAGTTGATCCTCCTGTTCTTCAAGTTTTTGCTGGACTTTTTTTAAGCAAAGCGTTGATTTCTGCTGCTTGACTCTCATGGTCGGCCGCTTCGTATTCATTGATGGCTTTCCCCAACCCCACCCCGGAAAGGTGTCGCCTTCTATCTGGCGCCGCGACACTAAATTCTTGGACTTGCGCCCAAAAAAGAACATTCTCGTCAGCATATGGAGTCTGACTAAACTTCAGAAAATCTTTAAAGCCTTGAGGAGATTCCAGGATAGATGTCAGATCTGTCGGGTCGTAGGTCCCAAATCCTACGCTGCGCAACGTGGATGCTATATCCTCTGGAATATCCTGCCTTGTATGCACTCTTAAGGGTGTGGCCAATGCAGCGTGAATATGATCGGGATTTTTTTTCGAGCCGCGATGCCGTCTGCAGAATGATCGCTGTAAGCAAATGATCCGTAAGTGTTCACGGGGGGCATTGAACGGTACCATTTTCTGCTGGGCAAAGCTTACGGAATTTGCTAAAGGAGTGTGGAAAGCTGCGAATCGGGGAGCTGCCGAAACATGCCTTCCACACCATCCGAGCCCGGGGCCGTCCACGGCCTGAGCATTCCCCACGAAGACTGGGAAAGAACCCCGGCTTCGGTCAGAACCCTCGTGTCCCACCAACAGGAAACCATCGCCGAGCTGCTCAAGCAGAACGAAGAACTTTTCAAGCGCAATGAGGGGCTTCTCCAGCGCGTTGAAGAACTGGAAGCACGAATCGGCCGGAATTCGCAGAATTCGAACCGACCGCCATCTTCGGACGCCCCGCATCAAAGGGCCAAGAGAAAGAAATCGAAAGACAAGAAAAAGCCTGGCGCAAAAAAGG
>Ga0209162_1001813_pt1 | contig 20027 bp, 20 predicted proteins | sample YNPNPMetaG_FD_187121 | JGI IMG/M metagenome (GOLD analysis project Ga0209162, IMG submission 187121) | Anoxygenic and chlorotrophic microbial mat microbial communities from Yellowstone National Park, USA - YNP NP MetaG (SPAdes) (version 2) ... | reverse complement strand
ATAATGTGGCTTTCTTGTTTAACCTGGTTAACGCTTGTGTTAAACCAATGGTTATGGTTGTTTTCCCTTCTCCTTCTGGTGTAGGATTTATGGTTGTTACTAGTATCAATCGTCCTTTTTTGTTTTTTCTAAGTCTATTCATCGTCTCTATCTTAACTTTGGCTTTGTAGTTACCACATAGTATTAATTCATCATCGTGTAATCCTATCTTCTCTGCGATGTCAACTATATGTTGAGGTTTTATTGATTTAGCTATCTCCACGTTTGATCTCATGGTTAGTCTGGTTGAATGAGTGTTTAATTATTAATAGGTTTTTATGTTTAGAATGTTTCTAATGTTTTTTATATTAAAAAAAGAGGGGAGGGATACGTGAGGTTTACTCTTTTGTTTTTTTTCACTGATGATGCATCCATTGGTTATCGGTTATAGTAGAGTATATATCTAATGACTGTTCTGATGCTTCTAAATCTTTACATTTATCTCTTTTATTCTTCTTGTTTTTAGCGTACTCAATTATGGTTTTTACTTCAAGATGCCAGTAGTATATACGCCAGGGTGCACCATTACTTAGAGTAGTATCCTCTCTCATAGCTGATATCATGCCTTTTGTTTGCATGTTTAGTATTAATCTTCTCTCATCGTTTGATAGTATATTATCAATTATGTATTCATCGAATCCGAATAAGTCCAGTATGATGCTAGCATGCTTACTTGCTTCGTCAGGTGTACATGAAAAAGCATATATTATAGCGTCTTTAAGTTTTTTAAATGTGATAACACTCATGTTCATCCTCCGACCAGGAATCAGATAAAATATAGTCAGATATAATATATTTATTTTTAATACTTTATATAATTTTCTGGTTATTTTATATATTTTATTATGGTTCAGGTGGATCCTAGGTGACGAAGATAAATTATTATACCGTATTGTATTCCTCTATGTTTTAGGTGTCATCTTATGAGGGTTGCATTAGTGTCAATGAGACCAAGAATAGGTGATAAAGAAGGTAACATAGAAACTATGAAGGCTGCTATATCCAAAACAAAGGCTGACATGTACGTGTTCGGTGAGTTATCATTAACAGGCTATAAATGTAAGGATGAATGGCGTTTATTAGCTGAACCACTTAATGGTTCCTCTGTTAAACAGCTGAAGAGTATAGCCAAAAATAAGGATTGCTACATCGTATTCGGTATGCCTCTCCTTGATGAATGCGTTGATGGTCTGATGCATAACGCCTCTATACTTGTGCACCCTGATGGTAAGGTTGATCACTACGAGAAATGGTTCCTACCAACAGTAGGGCCATTTGAGGAGAAGATATTCTTTGATCAAGGTGAACGTCTACCTGTTTTTCAAACCAGATACGGTAAGGTTGGTTTGTTGATATGCTACGATCTGTTCTTCCCTGAAGCATCTAAGGCTTTATCACTGCAGGGTGCGGATATCATAGTGTACATATCAGCTACACCTTCAGTTACGCGAAGTTATTTTGAGGCTTTGCTTCCAGCTCGTGCCCTTGAGAACACTGTTCATGTTGTCTTTGTGAATCTAGTTGGATCCCAGGATGATCTTGTATTCTGGGGTGGCTCACAGGCTTATGATCCATTAGGGGGTTTGCTAGTTAAAGCACCGTACTATAAGAGCAGTACAGTGATATGTGATATTGATCCTAGTAAAAGACGCGTTTCACGTGTGGCCCGTCCTTTAATCAGGGATATAAGACCTGAGATATACCTGGATTTATACGAGTTATCCAGATATCACACTAAGTTGAAGAAAAAAGAAGTATAATGCTAAACCAAAAAAACGTGATAGAATATTTTTCGTTACTAATGGATCTGGTTTAAGATTAAATCAAGTTAAGTAATACTAGGAACCCTTGGCAAAAACCCTCTTCTTAATGATGCTAATTTATTAGATATAACTGTTAGCACCGATCAAGCATGTGTACGTGTCACATAGGCGAGGTTTTCAACCTTCAAATGATAAAAAAAAGATAATAGATCATGAGGAACTATTAAACTTTAGTTTATAATATGAAAAAGTATTTTTACCATGGATAAATTATACCCCTTCTGTATTTAACCTTTACCATCTGTAACAATAAAAAGGGAGGATACTCTTAGTGAAATCATATGATGATAGAAAGATACATCAACTTAATCTAATGGCTGTTAAGATACGTAAACACGTAATTGAGATGCTGTACCGCGCTGAGTCAGGTCACCCTGGAGGATCACTATCAGCAGTAGACGCTCTAGTAGCGTTATACTTCCATCATATGAAGCATAACCCTAAGAACCCGAGGGATCCTGACCGTGATAGATTCATACTAAGTAAAGGCCACGCAGCCCCGGCTTTATACGCTGTACTAGCAGAAGCAGGGTATTTCCCTGTTAAAGAACTATTTAATCTCCGTCAGATGAACTGTATGCTGCAGGGTCATCCATCATGCTGCCATACACCTGGCGTGGAGGCTTCAACAGGTTCACTGGGTCATGGTTTATCCTTCGGTGTAGGTGTAGCATTAGCAGGCCGCCTAGATAAAAAATCATACAGGGTGTATGTTATGATGGGTGATGGAGAGACAGATGAAGGGCAGATATGGGAGGCGGCTGCAGTAGCATCTCATTACAAGTTAAATAACCTTGTAGGTTTACTTGATAGGAACTATCTTCAGATAGATGGTAACACTGAGGATGTTCTTAGATTAGAATCTGTACGTGAACGATGGAGTGCATTCGGATGGCACGTGATAGAAGTGGATGGTCATAATATAAGACAGATACTAGACGCTCTTAACGAAGCAGTCACAAAACAGAGGCAACCCTCGTTGATAATCCTAAACACTATAAAAGGGAAAGGCGTGTCATTCATGGAGAATAACGTGGACTTCCATGGTGTACCACCAAATGAGATGGAATATAAACTAGCTATGGAGGAGTTAAACAAACTAGAGGAGAAACTAAGGTTAGTGGAAACATGAGTAAAGAGTACGTTAACCCTAGGAACGCTTACGGGGAAACCCTAGTTGAACTAGGTAAAGTGAACCCTGATATAGTCGTACTAGATGCTGATCTCTCTAAATCAACTAAGACTATAATGTTCGCTAAACAATACCCAGATAGATTCTTCGAGATGGGTATAGCTGAGGCTAACATGATCTCAACAGCAGCTGGGTTAGCCTCATGTGGTAAGATACCATTTGTTAGTACATTCGCTGTATTCGCAACAGGTAGGGTATATGATCAGATAAGAATGGATGTAGCATACTCTAATATGAACGTTAAGATATTCGCTACACATGGTGGTGTTAGCGTAGGTAAAGACGGTGCTAGTCATCAGATGATAGAGGATTACGCTCTTATGCGTGTTCTACCAAACATGACTGTGCTGTCACCTAGTGACGCTGCTCAGACACGTATGATAGTAAAGTTAATGGCTGAAACCCATGGTCCAATGTACGCTAGGGTGGGTCGTGATGCAGCACCAGTCATATACAAAAAAGAGGATGTTGATGATATCAGTATAGGTAAAGGGTTACTACTCAGTGAAGGATCAGATGTAACCATTATAGCCTGCGGCACCATGGTATCCTATGCTTTAGATGCTAAGGAGAGATTATCCAAAGAAGGGATCAGTGTTAGGATGATAGACATGTTTACTCTTAAACCATTGGATGCTAACCTAATAGTTAAAAGCATGAGAAAAACAAACGCTATAATCACAGCTGAGGAGCACTCCATTATAGGTGGTTTAGGTAGCGCTGTAGCTGAGGTAATAGCTGAGCATGGATACTCAGGTAGATTCAAAAGGATAGGTGTGAACGATGTTTTCTGTGAATCAGGTGACCCTAAGGATCTAATGGAGAAGTACAGATTAAACGATAAACATATAGCTAGCATCGCTAAGGAACTACTGAAACATTAAAAGTACCTATATTTTTTTATGATTTCACTTTTGATCTTTTAAGCACCAGGGTGACGATGTCAGTATCCTTGAGTTTATGCTCTAAACCCACCTTCTGCCCGTTATGCTTAGCTGAGGGACCCCATACAACAGCATAACGAAAGTCACGTACCATGTCACGATGCAGATTACGACATACATCCTCTACAGTGGCTCCATCCCTTAATATCATAGGCTCATTGTAATCAGGTTCTCTACCTGAAGGCTTCATGTAGACACGTATGAAACCTAGCTTATTATACATCAACTCTTTGAGATCATCTAAACCTATGTTATTCTTAGATGAAATAGCAGATACAACCCATCCTTTACCCTTAAGATCTTTCATGATCCCATCTAACTCATTGTTAGATATCAGATCTATCTTGTTTAACACTATTAAAGCTGGTACATAAACCCTATTCCTAGTTAAAGCATCTATTAACTGATCCTCAGTTATATCCTCCCTGATGATGATATCAGCATTTATGAGAAACTCTGATGCTACTCCTCTTATCATAGCCTCATCAAGATGACTAAGAGGTATAGTAGAGGTTATATTCAAACCACCACGCGTAGTCTTCCTTATAACTACGTCAGGTGGATGCTGATTTAAACGTATACCAGAAGCGTAGAGCTCGTTCTCAATACAAGATAACCTATCAATACTATAAGGATCAATCATTACTAGGACTAAGTCAACGCTACGTATAGCTGATAGTATCTCCCGTCCCCGTCCTCTGCCATGTGCCGCTCCTTCAATGATACCAGGTAGGTCCAGTATCTGGATTTCAGCGCCTTTATACCTCATCATACCAGGTATTGTCTTAACAGTAGTGAAATCATAGTCACCAACCCTACTTGATGCGTCAGTTAACTGATTCAGTAATGTACTCTTACCTACGCTAGGGAAACCAACTATACCCACAGTAGCGTCACCTGATTTCTTAACAGTGAGACCAGTACTCCTCTGCCCAGCTCCTCTCCGTTTCTCCAACTCCTCTTTCAGGTAAGCTATCTTAGCTTTCAGCTTACCTATATGATGCTCAGTAGCCTTATTCTTCTGAGTCCTGAATATCTCATCTTCTAACTCTTTGATCTGCTGCTCAATCCTGGAGTAATCCATAAGCATCTACTTGCTACATGATATATGGTTAATGATTTATAAAAAAGATGCTGATACGTCACCTTCTTCCTTTATCCCTGCTTTTACCCATATGATAAAAAAATATGATAAACTATTAAAAAACACTATGAATAACCATTCTAACAAACAAAGGGAAAAAAACAAGAGAGGTATTTTATGTACAGGATCGTAGAGAAAAAAACATTATCAGAGTCAGTTAAACTAATGAAGATACACGCTCCGTTAATAGCTAGTAAAGCCCAGCCAGGGCAGTTCATTATACTACGCATAGACGAAAAAGGAGAGAGAATACCATTAACCATAGCTGACTATGATAAACGAGAAGGCACAGTCACTATAATATTCCTAGAAGTCGGTAAAACAACTAAACAGCTTGGAGGATTAAAAGAAGGGGATAGTTTACTAAACTTCGTTGGGCCACTAGGAGTACCATCAGAGATAAAAAAGTACGGTAATGTAATATGCATAGGAGGAGGCGTAGGTATAGCACCACTCTACCCTATAGTGAAAGCATTAAAAAAAGAGGGGAACTACGTGATAACCATACTAGGAGCTAAAACAGAGAAACTGCTCATATTAGAGAAGGAGATAGGTGAATACAGTGATGAACTATACATAACAACAGATGACGGCTCAAAAGGTCATAAAGGATTCGTAACAGATATACTCAAGGAGTTATTAGAGAAGAGAAACAAGGAGATCAACATGGTGATGGCTATAGGCCCTATCATAATGATGAAGAAAACCTCGGATTTAACAAGGGGATACAACATTAAAACACTAGTGAGTCTTAACCCTATCATGATTGATGGTACAGGTATGTGCGGCGGATGCAGGGTAGTAGTGGATAACGAGGTTAAATTCGCATGTGTAGACGGACCAGAATTCGACGGTCATAAAGTAGACTATGAGAACCTGATGCTACGTAACCGTAGATTCATACATGAGGAAGAAGAAGCTTGCAGGTTGAAAGGTGTTACACCATGAGCGTTAGTAAAACAAAACATAAGATGCCTGAGCAGGATCCTAAAGAGAGGATAAAGAACTTCAAAGAAGTACCATATGGTTACTCACCAGAGGTAGCAGTAGAGGAAGCAAAAAGATGCCTTCAATGCAAGGATAAACCATGCATGAGAGGATGCCCAGTTGAGATCGACATACCAGGTTTCATTAAACTCATAAGACAAGGTGAATTCGAAAAAGCATACGAACTAATCAAAGAGAAGAACAACCTACCAGCTATATCAGGTAGGGTATGCCCATATGAGAATCAATGCGAAGGTGAATGCACACTTAAAAAGATAGGTGAACCTGTAGGTATAGGACGCTTAGAACGCTTCGTAGCTGATCATCATAGAAACAAGGATAAAAAAACAAAACCTAAAACCATGGAGCATGATAAAGGACGAGTCGCTATAGTAGGGTCAGGTCCAGCTGGTTTAACATGCGCAGGTGACCTAGCTAGGATGGGTTACAACGTGACAGTGTTCGAAGCATTACATGAACCAGGCGGCGTGTTAATGTACGGTATACCAGAGTTTAGATTACCAAAAGAGATCGTGAGATCAGAGGTTGAATACATCAGAAACCTCGGTGTTGATATCAAATGCGACGTGGTTGTAGGTAAAACCATAACAGTTGATGAGCTACTCAATGAGTACGACGCGGTGTTCATAGGCACAGGGGCGGGTTTACCAAACTGGCTTGACATACCAGGTGAAAACCTGGATGGTGTATACTCTGCTAATGAATTCCTAACAAGAGTCAACTTGATGAAGGCTTACAATTTCCCTGATTATGATACACCAATTAAAATAGGTGAAATAGTAGCTACATTCGGAGCTGGGAATGTAGCTATGGATTGCGCTAGGACAGCGTTAAGACTAGGAGCTAAAAAATCATATATAATATATCGAAGAACAGAAGCTGAGATGCCTGCTCGAGCAGAGGAGATACATCACGCGAAAGAGGAAGGAGTGATATTTAAATTATTAGCTAACCCTGTCCGTTTCATCGGTGATGACCAAGGTCATATAAAAGAAGTCGAGTACATCAAGATGAAGCTAGGTGAACCTGATGAGTCAGGTCGTAGAAGACCGGTACCTATACCAGGATCAGAGGAGAGGATAAGGATCGACACTGCTCTCATAGCTATAGGTCAGAGTCCTAATCCACTGATACCTAAAACAGTTAAAGGTTTAAAAACAGGTAAACACGGTAACATAATAACAGATGAAGATGGTCGTACATCCATACCTGGTTTATTCGCTGGTGGCGACATAGCTACAGGTGCAGCGACTGTTATACTAGCTATGGGTGCTGGTAAACGCGCAGCTAGAGCTATAGACGCTTATATTAAATCAAAAAAACTAAAAAAATAAAACCAGTAGGTAGAAACGAGGAAAAAGGGTTTTTTCCCTATTTTTCTTTTTTCTTTTTGTTTTTTATAGCTGCTTTTATAAAACCATCAAACAACGGTGCAGGTTTCATAGGTCTTGATTTAAACTCAGGGTGCGCCTGTGTGCCAACAAAGAAAGGATGACTAGGTAACTCCATGAACTCCATTAACACCCCGTCTGGTGAACGACCTGAGAATACTAAGCCTTTACATTCTAGAGTCTCTATGTAATCAGGGTTAACCTCGTAGCGGTGACGATGCCTCTCAGATACATTCTCTTTACCGTATAGCTTGTACACTAGGCTTCCTTTTTTAAGAATAGCAGGGTACGCTCCTAGTCTCATAGTAGCACCATACTTGGATTCCCTTATGATATTCACCTGGTCAGGTATGAGATCTATCACCGGGTACGGTGTTTTACTATCAAACTCAGTGGAGTTAGCATCATGTAAACCACAGATATTACGAGCATACTCAACCACTGCTAGCTGCATGCCTAAGCATAGACCCAGGAAGGGTATGTCATGCTCACGAGCGTACTGTATAGTTTTAATCTTACCTTCTATACCTGATGAACCGAATCCTCCTGGTACTATGATACCGTCATATTGACTGAGTGTTTTAATCACCCCTCGTTTCTTCTCAAATATTTTAGAGTCCACCCATCTTATATCAGGGTTGAGGTTGTTATTCCACGCTGCATGCTTAACAGCTTCTATAACTGATATATAAGAGTCAGAGAGTTTATACGCTCCTATATCAAAGTATTTACCTACTATACCTATCTTTATTTTCTTATCTAATCTTTTAACTTTATCTAGGAAAACCTGCCAGTTTTTAAAATCATTTTTTTCCTCCATTTTTAAACCTAGTTTCTCTAGTATCTTCTTGCATAGATGCTGTGATTCAAACAGTAGTGTTACACTATAAACATTATCAACATTTGAATCAGATACAACTTCATCCTCGTGTATATTACAGAATAAAGCTATCTTTTCTTTACGTACACTATCAAGTGGTTTCTCAGTTCTAGCTATGATGAAATCAGGTTGTATACCGATCTCACGTAGTAGTTTAACTGAATGCTGCGTGGGTTTAGTCTTAGCCTCGCCTAATGACTCAAGTAGAGGAACATATGTTACATGGATGTATATGATCTTCTCTCCTTCTAGTTTCATCTGACGCACAGCTTCTAAGAATAGGATGTTCTCGTAGTCACCAACAGTGCCACCTATCTCAACTAGTATGAAGTCGAGTTTTTTATCCTCAGATGGTTTCCTTATCCTCCTTTTAATCTCATCGGTTACATGAGGTATAGGCTGCACTGTTTTACCTAGGTATTCACCTCTACGCTCCTTCTCAATCACCACGCTGTAAACCTGGCCGGTTGTGATGTTATGACATTTAGGTATATTCACATCTAGGAAGCGTTCATAGTGACCTAGATCCTGATCTATCTCCCCTCCATCCTCAGTAACCCATACTTCACCATGCTCAGTTGGTCGTAAAGTACCAGCATCATAGTTAATATAAGGATCAATCTTTATCGCTGTGACGTTGTAACCATGCAGCTGCAGTATCTTACCTATAGATGCTGTTGTTATCCCCTTACCTAGACCTGAAATAACACCACCTGTTATAACTATATAGTTAACCATAAAACCAACCCTCAATTATCAGTGAATAACATATAATCTTTAAATCATTTTGGTTTTTTGTGTTTATTTAGATAGATAATTCTTCTCATGGATCTTTGGATAAACCGAAAAATCCATGCACAACTTCCTCCATTACATGTTTGTATGATGGATGGGATTGCGGCACTGGTCTGATGATGCACAGCAGTACATTCAAAAACTTGAAGCGAAAAATAAAGAACTTGAACAGAAAAATCAAGAACTTGAACTGGAAATTCAAGAGCTGAAAGAGAAGATCAGAGGTATTGAGCGGAAACTTGCCTTTTATGAAAATCCTCATACACCATCGTCTGCAAGGAGGCTGTCTGAAGGTAAGACGTCAGACGATCGGACATCCAATGAGGGTGGGAAGCGAGGAGCGCCCATAGGACACAAGGGTGCTACTCGTGTGAAGCCTGAGCCTGATGAGATTGTTGATGTGGTTGATGAGGAATGTGGCAGTCATAACCTTGAAGAAGTTGAGGAGAAAGAAACACGTACTATTGAGGATTTTGTCCCTGTTGAAAAGAAGATCAAAGTCACCAGATTTATTCGGCATAAAATCAGGTGTAAGGATTGTGGTCATGAATGGTTTTCTCGGCATCCTGATTGTCCACAGAAAGGAGATTTTGGTGTCTTTCTTTTGGTTTACATCACCTTATTGAAATTTCATCTTAGGGGTGTGCTGCAGAAGATTCAGGGTTTCCTCTTCTACAATAATGACTTTGATATCAGTGTGAAAGGGATCCATGACATCCTCCTCCGGGTAGGTGACGTCTGCCGGATCAACTACAACAAAACCGTGGAGAAGATACGGAATGCTGCATGGGTGCATATCGATGAAACCGGGATAAAAATCAATGGGGGGAAGTACTGGTTATGGATCTTTCGAACCAACGACAACCATATTTTGGTTGTCATTCGTAAATCCCGGGGAAGAAAGGTTCTGGATGAGATCCTCGGCCCAGAGTGGAATAAACCGATCATCGTTGACGGCTGGAAAGCGTACTGGAACTATCTCTGGGTTCAACGCTGTTGGGCGCATCTACTCCGTGAGGTGGATGCATTCAAAGAGGTTTCAGATAACGGCAGAATGCTTTCTGAAACCATCTACCAATGCTTCGATCGTTTGAAAGAGTTCCTCGCTACAAATCCTTCCATGAGTGACCGGGAAAACCAGAAAAAGGTGTTTGAAACTCAGCTGCATGAAATCATTATGAAATACAGCATGTGCAAAGAGTTAAAGAAACCATTGAAATATCTACAGAACAGCCTTGGCAAATGGTACACCTGCCTCCTATTCCCAGGTATGGAGCCAACGAACAACCTGGGGGAGCAGGCGATGCGAGAACATGTGATCATGCGTAAGATCATAGGCTGCTTTCGGTCAAAGAATGGCGCAGCAAACTACCAGTACATCGCATCGTTACTTGCGTCCTGGAAACTGCAGAATAAAAACATCTTTGAGGAATTGGAAAACCTGCTTAGGCAGGAGCTCTGCCTATCGAGCAGCTAAATAAATACAAGGATGGAAATAAAGGATGATTGGTCTTGTTGTTTGCAGGTATAGTATGGTTAGTAGAGTGTACAATGATGAATTATACATATTTTAGTTACCCTAGATTTTTTACTCCTCTATTGTTTATCTCACTGGGAATTAGAGGCGTATTATCATGAGTTATAAACCAGTCTTGGTTATTGAGCATTGTGAGGATTCATTATCTGAATGGTTAAGATTAGAGTATAATCATTCAGCTAGGATATGGAGTGGTAGTATAATCTTTACTAACGTGCGTGATAATGAGACTAAACGCTTACTCGGTAGACTAGGAGAAGTGAAAGAGAAAAAAGCTAAGGATATACTCCCTAAAGATGAATCAGTTGTGCTTGACCCGCAGTCTGATAAACCTCTCTCTAACAAGGATTTTAAGAGATATAGATACTTTATAGTAGGTGGTATACTAGGTTACGAGGTGCCACATGGCAGAACCAAGATTCTTATCAGTAATGATTCTGGTTTTGCTACCAGGCATCTTGGTCCTATACAACTCTCTATAGACGGTGCAGCGTTCATGGTGAAAGCAGTTTCTATGGGTCTGAGATTAAGCGATATAGAAGTGGCTAAGGAGGTTGAGATAAAGCATGATGATGTTCATTCGACTATCCTACCATTCGGTTATCCTATTATAGATGATACCCCTATTATAACCCCTGGTCTTGTTGATTATATTAAAAAGATTCATTCCAGGTTTTGAATCCTAAGAAAAAAAACATATATGGATAGGAGGTTTTTTTCTATGCTTCTTTTAGATCCTCTTCCATCATTTTGTCAAGTGTTTTATCTACGCCTTGTTCCCTTGCTATCCTCTGCATCTCAGTTAGTATGGAATCCCATAGGACTTGTTGTGATAACGCGTAATCCCACATCTCTAATCTCTTTGGCCCGTCAGCTTTTCTGAATTCCTCTATGAATTCTTTTTTATCATCGTCATTCATAATCCATTAATCCTCTTTTTTTATTCTTCTTCTATTATACTTTGTTTAGGGTTAGCTGCTTGTGCTATACTGGCGATCTCGTCTATGATCTCAGTCCATATTGCTTCCTGTTCTATAGCGTAGTACCACATGTCTAGTTTCTTGTTTATATCTGCTTTTTTGAAGTCTTCTAGGAATTCTTTTTTATCTTTATCATCCACTCTTGTTCAACCCTTCCTTTTTTTCCTCTTTCTAGGTAATACGTAAACAAGTATAAGATTATTATTCTTTATTGTTTTCTTTTTTTTCATTTCATATGGGTTCTGTTGTTAGTCGTGTTTTGTTTTAATCTTAAGTTTTAAATAATTCATGTTCTTTTACTGTTTTCATATCATATATGATATGATCAAGGGAGGCTTATATGGATTATATCATATTTGATATGATACATGGAGAAACTGGTTAGTATGAAGTCGTCTACGTATGCTAGTATTGTGACTATTGTTTTTCTGTTGCATAAGGATAAGGTTAGTAAGAGTATACAGAGTGTTATAAGGACAGCTGATGCACTATGCAAAGAGTTGAAATTACATAACAACCTGAGTCATATGACCAAGTACCGTATCATATCAGATTTGTTACAATCTAAGATATTAACATCGTATAAGACTAGTAAAACAAAGAAGCTTAGGTTGTCACAATACATATCTGATCTCTTTTAGTCCCCCTTTTTTTGATTACGTTACACGATTTGGATAAGCGATGAGGATAATTTTAAATATAACATGCTAATTGAGGGTATCCTAAGAATAAGCAAATTGATTAGAGATAAGAGGTGATGCTGGGTAAATGCTATGGATCATAGGTTTAGTAATATTGATTATAGTACTACTGTTTGTACTGTACTTCGTGGGTTATTACAATAAGATAATAAGATCAGAGAACAGGATAGATAACGCTTGGGCTCAGATAGATGTACAGTTGAAGAGACGCGCTGATCTTATACCTAATCTCATAGAGACTGTTAAAGGCTACATGGAGCATGAGCGTGAAACCTTAGAGGCTGTTACTAAGGCTCGTACCGCTGTGATGAATGCTAAGACACCTGAAGAGGGTAACAATGCTAATAACATGCTAACAGGTGCTTTGAAGACTTTATTCGCAGTAGCTGAGAATTACCCTGATTTAAAAGCTAATCAGAACTTCCTACAGTTACAGGATCAGCTCACCCACACTGAGGATAAGATAGCGTACGCTAGGCAGCATTACAACGACTCCGTGTTAGCTTATAATAACGCTATAAAGGTTTTCCCTGGTAACATATTCGCTAATATGATGGGTAAGAAGCCTCGTGAGATGCTTCAGATACCAGCTGAGTCAAGGGAGACGCCTAAGGTATCATTCCAGTAACCGTACCCTGCCTGTTTATAAAAATTTTAATTATCTACTCATTGAATTCATGATTCACCTATAATGGGGGTTTATATCTAGGATAGATGGTGTGAAAGAGGTGTGACGCCTGAGGGTATGAAGAGGGATATGCTAGTTGAGGATCATATAAGGAAGAATAAACGCGATACAGTGCTAATATGTACTCTTATGGCTCTACTCTTCATAGGTGTTGTATTCTTTTTTGGTTTATTCTTATTTGATGATCCTTTTATCGCTTTTCTGTTCGCTGTACCTATAGCTATAGTTTACGTGCTAGTCACCTACTCCTTCTCTGTTCAGAGTGTGTTAGCAGCGTCTAAAGCTAGACCAGCTAACCCTAATATACGGGAGGAGAAACTATTAATATATAAAGTAGAGGAGATGGCTATAGCTGCTGGTCTACCTACTCCTAAGGTTTATGTTCAGGATTCTGATTATATCAATGCTTTTGCTACAGGTAAGAAACCTGAGGATTCAGTTATCTGCGCTACTACTGGTGCTCTCCGTAAACTCAGGATTGATGAGCTTGAAGGTGTTATAGGGCATGAGATGAGTCATATTAAGAATCGTGATATACTAGTCTCAACTGTTACTATAGGTGTAGTTGGCGCTATTGCTATTATAGCTGAGCTTCTATTCTACTCTTTACTATGGGGAGGTGGTAGTAGTCGTAATAATAGGAGAAGTGGTGGTAACCCTATATTACTGTTGATAGGTATTCTTTTTGCTGTGCTTGCTCCTATATTTGCTAGGTTGACTTATCTAGCTATATCACGTAGAAGGGAGTATCTAGCTGATGCTGATGGTGCGTATCTTACACGTAACCCTAATGGTTTAGCTAATGCGCTTGAGAGGATAAAGAATGATATACCTAGAGGTGGTGTGCAGGGTTCTAAGATGATCGCTCCTCTCTATATCGCTAATCCTTTTAAATCTCAATCACTTGACTCTATATGGTCTACGCATCCTCCTATAGATGAGCGTATAAGACGTTTAAGATCAATGTAACCCGCCCCCTCTTTTTTTGTGTTGGGTTTTTTTCTTATGTTGGTATCATATTCTGTTAGATAAGGTTATTTACAGATATATCCAGACCTCCTCACGTTATAGGCACTATGTCCACTAAACATAATTTCTGAAGGATAACCCTCGCTTTCTTACTCACTTCTGAAGTCAGTACAGACCCATTCAGAAGCTCTATCTTCTTGATCTTCGAAAGCTCCAACAGCACACCCTCAACAGAATACTGTTTGACCAGATCACTTTCCCGCATCCGTCTCAACAGACTAAAGTACAACACCATAGCTACAAACGTCACCACCAAGGAACCTTTCATCGTTACATCTTTTTGAACCCTGAGAGGAAGCGCAGCAAGATCATTCTTCATCGCATCGAACATCTTCTCCACCGTATCTTTACCACGATACCATGACAGAACCGCACCCCAATCTAAATCGCCCCTGTAGAGAAGGATCGTCTTTCCCATGCGATTCACCACCCGGGAAATCGCCTTTATCTTCCGACGAACTACAAGCCGTCCATGGACAACCCGCCACGAGAAGTACAGTGTCAATCGATCAGCGACCTCTTCTACTACCTCATCAGGCTGCTCCCACTGGTGAATCTGTCGACCATTCAGACGAGTCTCCACCTCAATCAAACGACTGTAGAACGTGTTAATCTCCTTAGAACGCCGCTGTTCATCAAAATACAAGAAATAACGGACTTTTTCTTCCCCTACCATCAACTCCCCCTGTGTCACATACAAGATCTGACCCTGAAACGACACCGCCTTCCCAGGTGATGTGATCCGCAGATTACCAGCAGAGATAATCCGCTGCGCCTCCTTCAGATGAAGCGGCATCGGTATCACAAACCCCATCCCACCATGGATGAGGTCTCTGATGTTTGCTGTACTGTAAAAACCACGGTCAAGGATGAATAGCATCTGCTGAACCCCATAGGCCTGAACTTCTATCAGTAGATTCCTCAATGTTGAAACATCGTTGATGCTTCCTGGGAAGATTTTAAACAGAAGCGGAAGCTGCGTTTCCATTGATGTCACTAAACCAAAGTTCACCTGAGGCAGATCATCACCATCCCTGTTATATCCGTACTCCAGCAGCTCAATAAGCTGCGAACTTGACGACAGCGACGTGATATCATAAGTGACCGCAGACTTCACACCATTCACCTCCTGCCACTGTTGAAAGAAACGGAGAAGAGATCGCTCATCATCACCCAGCATCTCTAGGATACGACTGAGGTTCTGCGATGATGGATTGCTCATCGGTGTCAACTGTTGAAGAAACGTACCCTCAAACCATATCCTGAAATTCCGCAGAGACGTACCACGAACAATCCTGTTGATCGCTAGAGCAAGAACCGCATCAGCAAGCTCTTTTCCATAACAATTCTCCAACACCTTCGATAACCCAATATCCTGAGCAAGAGATACCAATGCTGCGACATCACCATAATCAACAGCACATCGAGGAGGACTACCACTCCTGATCTTCTGTATTCCCTGCTCTGTTACCTTCCCAAGATACCGTACTTTCTGACGTGGTTTCTTCAGTTGTTTGTCATAATATGTGGTGACTTCATAGGCATATTCCCGTTCACCAAATTTCTTATGTCGTACAAATGGCATAATGCCTATATAGGCATTATAGTATATTATCTTTTCTGTGGTGTTTGATATGGAGTAAAAACGAATATCCGAGGGGGTGTAGAACAGGCCTAGTGCCTACAAAATGCGGAGATCAGGATGTATCAGTGGTAGATCCAAGATAATACTTACGAAGGATCCGCATGATTTCCTTTCTATTCTTCACCCTGTATCCTTTACCTTGATCAGCGAAATCAACGACCCCTAACTGCGTAAGCTTATTAAGATGATAAGAGAGAAGATTAGACGGTATCTCAAGGTTCTTGTATAAATCATTGTATGTTGCTTTTTGATGTTTAATTAAATACATGACGATCTTCAGAAGCAGCTCATTTCTCAGTACAGATATAATTTTTCTTTCATCACTGCTCATCCTATAATCAGATACGTAGCATCTCTTGTAACCTCCCCTTCTATCCACTATGATTAAACCATCCTTACTTAGATTATAAACATGATAATCAACGAGGGCTGCGCTCATCTGCAAGTACTCAGCTATCTTACTTACATGTAAACCCGGGTTTTTAGATATGAAATCGTATATTCTTCTACGTGTTTTTATCATCCGTTTCTTCTGTAAACCTATCTTGTCTTCGTTTATGTAATACCTATTTGCCCCTTCGTCTTTTATGGATACTATCAGCTTCCTGTTCTCTAGATATTTAACATGTGGTTCAACCTGATTTACAGTTAGATTCAGATACTCAGCTATCATGTTGATATGCAATCCTGGGTGATGAGAGATTAAATCATAAATCGATTTTCTTATGTTGAGGCTACTGCTAGGGGATGAGCTCATGAGATCTTATCTCTTCAATGTCGCTATGAATAATAACAATAAAATAATTACGTCAAATAAACCAGTTTGAATAAGATCTAATAATGTTGATTTGGAGGTTAGTAAATATAAACTCAGCATCGCTCCTTTAATAAGGAAAGCAACGAAAACAAAACTAACAAATAAGAGTTTAACATTGTGGTATCTCTTATAGCTCATCAATGATATCAATAGTAAACCAATAGAGAATGTTGTTATAAAAGCACTGATTACTAGTAATTTAATATCCATACTCAACTCCTTGAAGCTCTCTCAAACGTTCTATAACAATATAGAGGTATATAACGATTGATCCTTGTAATCATCATAGAGGTATATAACGATAGCATGCTCGCTGAATTGAGGTATAAATACAAGCGCGTTAAATATTTTTTTCCATTCGGCATCCCTGGTTAGCAAGGTTAGCAATATAGTGTAGCGTGACTCTTCACCTTGCGCCTTCAAGGATAGACTCTGTATTACCAGTACTTAGAAGTTTATCATCATAGAATAAATTAATATTCTCAGAATCAGCTATAGAATCAACATTCAGGCGTATAACAAAAATAGCAGAGTCCTCCTCTGAGTAAACCTTCATTGATATCTTTTTCTTTGTCTCGTTCAATTATAGTAACATCGATATCCTTATAGTTGATTATCTCTGCGTTTTCCTGCTGTACTACCAAGATTCAAAGGGTGACTCATTAAAATACTACTAGGATCCGGTGTCTTTGACGTGGATGCACCAGTATCCATAGGATCATGACTGTACATGGGCCAGGAATCCTGCCTGTATACAACTGATATAGAAATAGAAGACGCCAATATGAATAATCCCACTCCAAATATAGTTAATTTCATTATTTTTTATTTCACCTACTCACGCTGTGGTGTTTAGTATTAGATATTTAGATATTAGAATATTATATTATTTATATTATTATTTTATATCATTTTATGATGTCTCTTCATATCACCCTATCAACTATTGCTAATATCTATATTTTATTATTAATTGTTTAGATACTTTATTTAAATTTTTTTTTGAATAAAATCCTAGAGAAGATATCATAGACGCGTGAAATAGCTATACTTGATGGGTCTTCAATGGGTTTCTTTGTGGCAAGTCAAACTAATATTTATCAACTAGATCTTCTATACCCGATGTTTGAATATTAAAAGAGAGATAAGCATGTCTAAGGATAAGAGAGTAGATGTACTTTGTTCAAATTGTTTGGTCGCAATGAATTATTTTTTTTTCGAGTGATAAATAATGATAATCATAAATCATCCAATCTATTATTGGTCTGACTGTTATACACTCACAATCAAGGTTTTTCTCAAATTTTTTTAAAAAACTCAAATTTTTTTAAATAAATTATATAAAGTAGATTTACTATTATATTGTTAAATAAAATTTGTAGAATTAAATTTGGGAGGAAAATAAGATGAAAGATAAGATGTATTGTTTGTTAGAGGCTAGTGTTTCTAAGAGGTTTTTATCGGTGTTGTTGGCTGTGTTGATGCTTGTGACTGCTGTACCTGTGATGATGGGTTCTGATGATGGTGTGGTTGTTGCTTATAGTAAGAGTTTTAGTTTTTCTAAACCGGTTTTTGGTGTTGATGAGGAGGGTGGTGGTTTTGTTTCTTTGAGTGTTGATGGTGCTGAGGATTTGGATTTGTCGTATCCTGCTGCTCCTGCTCTCCCTGTGGTTAGGGGTAGTGTTTGGCTTCCTGCTGGTGCTTCTGATATTAGTGTTGTTTTTAAGTCTTCTGATGTGTCTTCTTGTTTTGTCCCTGAGGGTAAGCGTGTTTCTCCTGCTCCTGTTCCTATGCCTTTGACTATGCCTGGTTCTCCTCTTGTCCCTGATATTGAGACTTTTGAGGGTGTTTATGAGTCTAGTGGTTCTTTTGGTGAGTTTTTTAGTTATAGTGTTGGTTTTGGTAGGAATGCGGTGAGTGATGAGTTGGGTTATTTGGTTTCTTATATGATTCATCCTTGTGTTTTTTCTAATGTTGTTGGTGGTGTCTTGGAGTATATTGTTAGTGGTGATGTTACTGTTTCTTATAAGCCTGGTTCTGTTTCTTTAGCTGATGATGGTGATTCTAAGGGTTTAACTACTTCTTATGATATGGTTATACTTGCTCCTAAGAAGTATGTGTCTGATCTTGTGCCTTTGGTTAAGCATAAGAAGAGTATGGGTGTTAATACGAAGCTTGTGAGTCTGGATGAGGTTTACTCAGGGACTTATTTTGTTATCCCTGAGAAGGTTCCTGGTACGTATAAGTCTTTCCGTGATAATCAGGAGCGTATTAAGTACTTTATTTATCAGGCGATATTGAAGTGGAATGTTAAGTATGTGCTTGCTGTTGGTGGTTTCCGTACGTTCTGGGGTTTGAATGATCCTTCTCGTCAGTTCCCTGTTCGTTATTCTCATTTGGATGATGGTGCTGAGCCTGGTTATGCTTGTGATCAGTATTATTCTTGTGTGATTAAGCCTGCTGGTGATCATGGTACTTCTGGTACTTTTGATACTTGGGATAGTAATGGTAATGATGTTTTCGGTGAGATGAAGGGTGGTCTTGTGGATACTTATGATCCTGTTCCTGATGTTTATTTCGGTCGTCTTGCTTGTACGAATCGTATAGAGGTTCGTACTATGGTGGATAAGATTATAAAGTATGAGAATGAGACTTATGGTTCTGATTGGTTTAACCGTATTCTTACAATTACTGGTGATGGATTCCAGGATATGAACTGGTATGGTTCATCAGGGCCTAATACAGGAAGGAATGTAATGTGGATTGTACTTCAGAACAGGCCGGATGATGAGTATACTATTTATTTAGCAGGTGGTAGATTAGGCTATGTTGGGGGTCAACCGGTATTTATTGAGGAGTCGCGTGATGTTGTTAACTTCACTCTGGATCGTTCCTCACCCACGTTTTTGAACTTTAATGAGGATGATCATTTGAAGGTTAAACCGTTGACTGAGGATCAGAGGGCTAAGTATCCTGGTAAGATTGTCGCTGAGATTCTCTCTCCATGTGAGGGTGACATCCTAGGTAACACTGACGTCCAGTATATACCTGATAATGCTTATATGGGTGAGAACTGGGCTGAGGTTAAATACATTGCTCGGTATTATGGGGATTGGAGTAATGCGCTATATGCTCGTTTCAAGGTTTATGATCCTTCACCGCGTTATTCAAAGACAGAGTTCTTGGACAAGTCCAAATTCGGTTATAAATGGTGGGTTAATAATAGTGCAGGTGTAACTGTTGCTAGAAGTCCTGGTAACTTCCTCCGGGGTTCCCCGCTGGTTTATGAGGGTGAGCTTGAGGCGCAGACCGCATTGAACTATATGCCTGGTTCATTTGAGAAACGCAGATTATGGAGTAGTAATGGTAACTGGACTGGTATGTGGGATGTTATTGATGCTTTCAGTGAGGGTT
>Ga0209162_1001812_pt1 | contig 20039 bp, 14 predicted proteins | sample YNPNPMetaG_FD_187121 | JGI IMG/M metagenome (GOLD analysis project Ga0209162, IMG submission 187121) | Anoxygenic and chlorotrophic microbial mat microbial communities from Yellowstone National Park, USA - YNP NP MetaG (SPAdes) (version 2) ... | reverse complement strand
CCGACGAGCCGTTGCCGGTCTCATCGCAGCGCCCCGCACGGGTCGCAACAGCAGGGGCGAGCGTGGCGACGGTTTCGCTTCGGGTTACGATCCCGACCATCGTCACCCCTCGGGCGCGGGCGATCGACTGGGCGCAACCGCCGGGCTCGGTCACAATGCGGATCGCCCGACCCGGCGACGGCGGGCACTGCCTCGTGCAGGGAGGTACCGACATGCATCGGATCGGCCGCATCACTCTGGGCTGGGGTATCGCTGCCATACCTGCTCTTTCTGCGATGGCGGAGCCCGTCGACCTGGCTCGCCGCAACGCCGAGCTGGCCGCGCCGGCGTGGAACGAAATCCATCGCTGGCTGCACGAGGTGGCTCTTCCGGCGATCGACAGGGAAACGAAACTCTTCGCGGCCACCGGAGAGACCTGGACGTACCGCGACACCGCCGCCGACTGCTTTCCCTTCCTGGGTTGGGCGGCCTGGTTCACGGACCGCGAGGTCTTCGAGACCGCCGTGCGCGAGTGCCTGCGCGCCGAAGCGCGGATGCTTTCGCACCACGGCCCGGTGCCGGTGGACTACACGTTCTCGAAGAAGGCCCAGATGACCGACGAGAAGATGGACATGGTCATCTTCGGGGCGGCCGAGTACATGAAGGACGGGCTCGTCGCCCTGGTCGAGGCCGACGGACCCGGCGAGTTTGCCGACCGCATGAAGGCCATCGCCGATGAACTCTGGAAGCGGGCCTCCGTGGAAACGCCGCACGGCAGGCTCGTCTCCACGAATCTGGAAGTCAACGGGGACCTCATGCAGGTCCTGATCCGGCTCTACGGCCTGACGCAGGATCGCCAATACCTGGAATATGCCTGCCGTATGGCCGACTACTACCTCGCCGACCCGCCGGCCATCGCACGTCATCTCGACGACCACGGCTGCGAAATGATCACCGGTCTGGGCACCCTCCAAGGTGTCCTGGCCCGGGCCGACCCACAGCGGGAGCGACGGTATCGACCGGGCATACGGCAAATGCTGGATGCGATCCTGGAACGCGGCCGCAACTCCGATGGCATTCTGCTCCATACGCTGGCCGACCAACCGGGCCCGCACGACGACAGGCCGCTGACGGACAACTGGGGGTATGACTACGTGAGCTTTCTCTGCTACTGGATGGTCACGGGCGAGACCCGATACCGCGACGCCGTCCGCGAGCCCCTGCGGAACCTGGCCCGGCCCAAGTACCATCTGTACCCGTGGGAAGGGACGAACATCGACGGGCATGCCGACTCCATCGAGGGGGCATTGTACCTCCTGAGCGTGATGCCCGTGCCCGAAGGCGATCGCTGGGCCGACCGCGAGGTCGCCGACGCCCTCCTCGCCAAACCGATCGACGGCACCAGCAAGTTCGAGTGCAACGCGATCCGGACGGTGACGCTCTACGCGCGGAGCAGGACGGCCGGCGTGCACATCCCGGCCTGGCGCAGGGGCCTTCGACTCGGGGCCGCGCCGGACGGCGAGGGACTCGCCGTCGTGGTATCCTCCACGGAGACGTGGGATGGCCGCCTAGTATTCGACATTCCGCGGCACCGTCTGTGGCTGCACTTCGAGAGAGACTGGCCGCGGATCAACTATCTGCCCGAGTACTTCACGGTCGAACCCGACCGGAAGTACACCGTCACGGTCGGATCCGGCCCTGCGCAGATCATGACGGGCAGATCCCTGCGCGACGGACTGCCCGTCCACGTGGAGGCACGTCAGGAGGTCGTCGTCGCCGTTCGGCCGGCGGACTGACGGCGGCGCGCGGAATCCAGGCCGCCGCCCCGGCCCGACGCCCCGAAACGGGCTACCACGCGATGCTGCGGCCGCCGTCCACCGCGATCACCTGACCCGTGATGTAGTCGGCTTCCTCGAGAAGAAAGCGGACCGTCCGGGCGATGTCGCGCGGCTCGCCGGGCCGCCCGAGCGGAACGCTCCGGAGCACGCGCTCCTGCTGCTCGGGCGTCGATTCCTCGGGGAAAAGCGCTATGCCCGGAGCGACCCCATTGACGCGCACGGCCGGGGCCATGGCCCTGGCCAGCGCCCGGGTCGCCGTGACCAGTCCGGCCTTGGCCGCACAGTACGCCACCCGGCCGGCCAGCGGCCTGTCCGCATAGATATCGACGAGGTTCACGATCCGGCCCTCCCCGTTCGCGCGGAAGTGCGGCCAGATGGCGGCCGCCAGCATCACCGGTGCGATCAGGTTGACCTGAAGAACGCGGGCGAACTGTTCCGCCGTAAGCGACTCGATCGGCGTCTCGGGAAAGACGGCCGCGTTGTTCACCAGCGCCTCGATGCGACCGTGCTCCCGAAGCGCCAGGTCGATGATGCGCCCGGGCGAGGCCGGGTCCGCCAGGTCGCCCGGGATCAGTGACGACCGCCGCCCCATCGCGCGGATGGCCTCGGCCACCTCCCGGGCCTCGTCCTCCGAGCGGTTGTAGTGCACGGCCACGTCCCAGCCGTGCTCGGCCAGGTGAAGGGCGATCTGCCGGCCGACCCGGCGAGCGGCACCGGTGACGATGACGGTTCTCTGACGGGCGCTCATGGGCCCTCCCGAATTCAGGCGGCCTTCATCCGTGCTGCTGCGCGAACTGCTCATATAGCCGGGCGTACCGGCCGTTCTTCGCGAGCAACTCGGCATGGGTGCCGCGTTCCACAATCCGCCCCTCCTCGATCACCAGGATCAGGTCGGCGCGCACCACCGTGCTCAGGCGATGGGCGACGATGAAGGTAGTCCGGCCGGCCAGCAGCCGCTCGAGCGACTCCTGGATCAGCCGCTCCGTCGCCGTATCCACCGAGCTGGTCGCTTCGTCGAGCATGAAGATGCGCGGATCGGCCAGCGCCGCCCGGGCGAAACAGATGAGCTGCCGCTGACCGAGCGACATATTGCCCCCCCGTTCTCCGACCTCCGTGTCGTAGCCGTCCTTCAGGGCCAGCATCGCCTCGTGAACGCCGATCGACTTCGCGGCGGCGATCACCTCCTCGCGCGTGGCCTCCGGGCGCGCATAGCGGATGTTGTCGAGCACGGTGCCGGTGAAGAGGAAGTTCTGCTGGAGCACCAGCCCCATCTGCCTGTGGAGGGATTCGCCCGTCACGCAGCGGATGTCGTGGCCGTCGATGAGCACCCGGCCCTTCTGCGGCTGGTAGAAGCGCGCGATGAGCGAGATGATGCTGCTCTTGCCGCTGCCGGTGGCACCCACCAGGGCAACCGTCTGGCCCGGTTCGGCCACGAAGCTCACATCGTGCAGCACAGGGCGGGCCGGGTCGTAGCCGAAGGTCACGTTCTCGAACTCGACGCGGCCGACGATCCGCGGGATCGGCCGGGCGTTCGGGAGATCCCGGACCTCCGGAGCGGTGTCCAGGAGCTGGAAGACCCGTTCGGCGCCGGCCATCGCCATCATGAGCTGGTTGTAGAAGTTCCCGAAGTTCAGGATCGGGTTCATGAACCGGTCCCAGTAGAGGAACGCGGCCACGACCGAGCCCACCCCGCCGACGATCGTCCCCCGGGCGACCAGGTATCCGCCGTAGAGCAGGATGATCGCCCGTCCTGAGAACCCGATGAACTGGAGCAGCGGCTGGTAGATGCCGTTGACGCGGGCCGCCCGGACGTTGTTGGCCGTATTGATCTCCTGGAGGGCATCGAACACCGACAGGTTCCGGGCCTGACGGTGGAACGCCGTCACGACGCGCACGCCCGTGACGTTTTCCGCGAGGTTCGTGGACACGCGGGTGAAGCCCTCGCGGACCACCTGATAAGCCCGACCCGCCTTCCGACGATAGATTCGGTTGCCCACGAACAGGATCGGTCCCAGCCAGGCGACGGCCAGAAACAGCCGCGGCTCGGTGCTCAGGAGCATCCCGGCGGCGACGACCATCATCAGCGCGTTCTGCACCATCGTGTCGATGCCCCACACATTGACGTCCCGAAGGCTGTTCACATCGCTGGTGCAGCGGCTGATGATCCGGCCGAACTTCGTGCGGTCGTAGTAGGACATGGAGAGGGCCTGGAGGTGCGCGAAGATCGCCCGGCGAAGATTGAACTGCACGCGCTCCCCGGCGTCCGTCATGATGAGGATCGTCAGGCGATGCAGATAGATGGCCGTACCGAGCGCCACGGCCCACAGGCCGACGATCGCCACCACCCGGGCCATGGCCGCGCTTTCCGTAGGCGGCGGTTGCAGAAGCCCCTGGGCGTAAGCCGTGGCGTAGTTGATCAGCGCGCGCATGAACAGCGGCGACTGCATCTCGAGCGTGACCATCACCACGCCGAGCGAGATGCCCAGGGCGTAGCGCCACTTGTACACGGCCAGCAGCGAGAACAACCGTCGCATCAGCCGCCAGTCGATCGGCCGGTATCGCGGCTCCTCCACCTCGGCCGGCAGGGGCGGGAGTTCGATCGGCGGCGCCGGTCCGCAGGGCCTCGACCGCCATCGCCCGAGAAGCGACTTCATGCGATCTCTCCCAGGGCCCGCCGGCCGTCGCCCCCATGGAGGACGCCGGCCGGCTCGCCGAACCGGTCATCCGACACCCGCCGCACCGACGGGGCTTCGCCCGCGCCGTCTGCGAGGAGCTGCGCCGCCGCGATCTCGCGATAGTGGCCGCCCTCGGCCATGAGCTGGTCGTGTGTGCCCATCTGGGTGATCCTCCCGTTCTCGAGCACGAGGACGAGATCGGCCTGACGGACCGTGCTGATCCGGTGCGCGATGATGAAGATGGTCCGGTCGTAGAGCACCAGGTGCAGGCCCCGGCGGATGAAGTCCTCCGTCTCGGGATCCACCGCCGCCGTAGCGTCGTCCAGAACGAGGATGCGCGGGTTCGACATCAGCGCCCGGGCGATCGCCAGCCGTTGCCGCTGGCCGCCCGAAAGGTTGGAGCCGCGGTCGGCCAAGACGGTCCCGTAGCCCCGCGGCAGCGCGGAGACGAACTCGTGCGCCTGGGCCAGCTCAGAAACCGCTTCCACCTCGGTGCCGCGGATGCCCGGCCGGCCGTAGGCGATGTTGGCCTCCACCGAGTCGCTGAAGAGGTACGCCTCCTGGAATACGAAGGCCGTCGCCGTGCGGAGGCTGGCCAGCGTCACGTCGCGGATGTCCGTGCCATCGATGAGGATGCGTCCCTTCTGCGGGTCATAGAACCGGCCGATCAGATGCACCAGCGTCGTCTTGCCGGCACCGGTCGGCCCGACGATCGCGACCACCCTGCCGCCGGGCACCTCGAAGCTCACGTCACGCAGCACGGGGCGGTCGGGATCGTACCCGAACGTCACGCCCTCGAAACGGACCGCACCGGGCCCCGGCGGAAGCGGCCGGGCCCCGGGCCGCTCCACCACGCTCGGAGCGGCTGAGAGAATCTCGTAGAGGCGGCGGGCCGAAACGATCGCGCTCTGGTACTGGTCGTTGATGACGGAGACCTGCTGAAGCCGGCCGAGGATCGCGCCCATCGCCGAGCCCAGCATCAGGATGTCGCCCGGCGCCAGCCGGTGCCGGAGCATCAGGATCGCCGCCAGCAGGAACAGCGAGAGGTGCGAGGCCGTCGCGATGCCGCGGATGACGGGCGTGAAGTTCGCGAACGCCCGGATGCGCGCGATGACCCGCTCGAAGAACTCGTCGCAGCTGCGATCGTACTTGCGGATCTCGTACGGCTCGGCCGCGAAGGCCTTGACCACGTGCACCCCCGCCAGATTCTCCGCGATCAGCGAGACGTTCCGATCGCCGGCCTCCACGGCCGCGCGGACCAGGGGCTGCGCCCTGCGGCTGAAGCGGAGGATATACACCGTCCAGATCGGCATCGGCACCAGCGCCAGCAGCGCCACCCACGGCGAGCGGGTCAGCAGCAGGGCGATGTAGCCGGCCACGATGAGAACGATCTCCAGCGTGATGAGCACGGCCGAGTTGATGAACGCCCGGACGCTCTGGAGGTCGCCCAGCGAGCGATTGATGAGCTCGCCCGTCGAAAGCCTGTCATGGAAGGCGAAGCCGGCGTGCTGGAGCTTGTCATAGACCGCCTCCCGGATGTAGAAGACCATGTGCATGGAGAGCTTGGTGTTGGTCACCTCGCGGAGGTAGGTCAGCACCCCCAGGACGGCTGTGATCCCCGCCAGCAGGAGGACCGTCCGGCGGAGCTGCGCCGAGCCCGGGTCGGGGCTTCGGATCCATGCCCCGAACGACTGGTCGGGGCTCTCCGTGCGGAACTGCACTACCTTGATGAGATTCACGGCCTCGGCCGTCTCGCGGACGGCCACGATCTCGGCCCCGATCCGCATGGCCAGGTACAGACAGGCCAAGACCGTCAGCCCCTTTACGGGACGCAGGAAGCCGAACATCCACTTCAGCAGGAAGCGGTTTGAAACGTCGGGAACTCCGGCCCGGGCGCAGCCGTCTCGTGAATCCTCGGCAGTCATGACCAAGAGAAGATTCCACCCCTGCCCGCGTCGCATTCGCGACGGGTGCCGGCGTGACGCGGACACGCCCAAAGGAGTTATTATAAGGTTCGATGGACACACTTCCACGCGGGCCGGCCTGCCGCCAGCCCGGACCGCCCCGCTGGCCCCGGGCAGGCGCCCTTTTCAGGCGGGCGCCACACCTTCATAATGGTTGGTTGTCCCGGGTCGTGCGTGCGGCGGCCCGGGAACAGGGAGGACTGCCGATGCCCAGCCGAACGGGATGGCGGCGGATCGCTCTCGTACTCCTGGCGATTCCGCTGTGCGCGGGACAGATGTGCGCTCTGAACGTCGCCGACCTGCCCGGCCCGACGGATGAGGGCGCCGCCGAGGCGCCAAGCACCGTCCGCATCCGCTTCGTCAATGCCAGCGCCCGCTATGCGCTGGACGTGCAGTTCTACGCCTCGGCGACGGGGGTCGGTGATCCTTCCACCGAGTTGTTTATCCCCGACAAGAGGATCGTAGGCGACATCGGCTTTGCGGGCACGGGACTGATCCCGGCCGGCCAGATCGACAGCACCGAGCTGGCGTGCACGAACGCCACGACCATCGGCACGCTGGGAGGCCGTTTCGTCGATCAGGACACCGGTCAGCAGGTCGCCACCGGCCAGCAGCGCCTGTACGGGCTGGGCGCCCAGTACATGTGCGGCGATACCATCACCTTCCGGTTCTACGAGGCCGGCGCGAGCGTCGGCATACAACTGGTCATCGAATGACGGCGACCGGGGGTTGCGAGGGCCTGTCGGGGGCGGACGAGTCGGCCGCAGCGCCCGTTGACGCGCGTGCCTACGATCCGGGTTACTGGGCCGAGCAGGAAAAAGCCCGGCTGGAGGCCCACTATGTCCGTCACCGGGCCGCCCCCGGGGTCCTGGAATACTGGCAGCGGCGGAACCGGTTCTACTACGAGCTGTTGCAGCGGGTCTTCGCATTTCACATCCCGCCCGGTTCGCGGGTGCTGGAAATCGGATGCGGCACGGGGGACCTGCTGGCCTCGCTGAAGCCCTCCTTTGGCGTGGGCGTGGATCCCTCGCCCGAGGTCATCGAACACGCCGCCCGAAAGCACCCGGAGCTGCGATGGGTGGCTTGCCGACCGGAGGAGCTCCGGCTGGACGAGCCGTTCGACTTCGTCGTTCTCAGCCACTCCGTGGGGACGTTCGCCGACGTGCAGCGCGTGCTCGAACGGGTGCGCGAGGTGTGCACACCGCAGACCCGCATCCTGATCGCATACTACAATGCCCTGTGGGAACCGATCCTGCGTGCGGCCTCGCGGATCGGCCTGCGAAGGCGCGTCCCCGAGCAGAACTGGCTGAGCCGCTTCGACCTGGCCAACCTGCTGGGCCTGGCGGGATTCGACGTGATCCGGGAGGGTACGGAGGTCCTCTGCCCGATCCGGATACCCCTTCTGGCAGGGCTGTGCAACCGGGTTCTCGTGCGACTGCCCGGGCTGCGCCACCTGGCCCTGGTCGTATTCGTGGTTGCCCGGCCGGCCCCGGCGGTTCAGCCGCCCCTGCCGCTGACCTGCACGGTCGTGATCCCGACGCGCAACGAACGGGGCAACGTGGCCGCGGCCGTCGCCCGCACGCCGGAGATGGGACTCCACACCGAGATCCTCTTCGTGGACGGCAACAGCACCGACGGCACGGCGGCCGAGATCGAACGGGCCATCGCCGCCAATCCCCATCGCGACATCAAGCTCATTCATCAGGGCCCGGGGCGTGGAAAGGGGGACGCCGTCCGGAAAGGGTTCGCCGCCGCCACGGGGGACGTGCTGATGATCCTGGACGGAGATCTGACCGTACCGCCGGAGGATCTGCCGAAGTTCTACGAGGCCCTGGCCCGCGGCCACGGCGAGTTCATCAACGGGACGCGTCTGGTCTATCCGCTCGAACGGGAATCGATGCGGTTTCTCAACAAGCTGGGCAACCGGTTCTTCTCCATGGCCTTCACGTGGATTCTGGGGCAGCGTTTCCGCGACACCCTCTGCGGCACGAAGGTCCTGCGGCGGAGGGACTACGAACGGATCGCGGCGAATCGTCACTACTTCGGGGAATTCGACCCGTTCGGGGACTTCGATCTGATCTTCGGAGCCGCCCGGGCAAACCTCAAGATCGTCGAGGTGCCGGTGCGCTATCGCGCGCGGACGTACGGGCGGACGAACATCAGCCGTTTCCGACACGGCTGGCTCCTGCTCCGGATGACGCTCTTTGCCGCCCGGAGGCTGAAGTTCCGCTGAGTCTCAGGCCGCCGGTGCGGGCGGCCCGGCAATCGCCTCGTACTGCTGCACGGCCGTCATGTCGCCGCTGCAGACCCAGTCGATGTCGCGACGGAGCGTGAGGAGGTTCCTTTCGATGAATCGCCTCGCGACGATCCGCTTGCGGGGGTTGGCCGCCGCCTGCCGGAGCAACAGGTGTCCGACGATCACGACGATCGCGGCATCGACCAGCGGGCGGCCGTACAGGTCCATGTACTCGGTGCCCTTCTCCTTGACGAAGGCGATTCCCCGAAGGACGAGCCCCTTGGCCTCCGTGAGGGCCGTCCGCAGGGGCTCAAGATCCGGATCGCCGCACGGGACGGCTTCGAACTCCTCGATGCGCTTCTCAAAGGCCCCGGAGCACACGCCGCGAACGGCCGCCACGATCTGGAGCTGGCTCGTTCCCTCGTAGATCGTCGTGATCCGGGCGTCGCGGAAATAGCGCTCGACCGGATAATCCGTCATGTACCCGGACCCGCCGAGGACCTGCAACGCATCGTTGGCGACGCGGACGCACATCTCCGAGGCGTAGTACTTGCTCATGGGCGTGAGCATGCTGTTGAGGCGCTTGAGCACGCGGGCGTCGTTCCGGCGGCGCTTGACCTCGTCGGCCGGGAGGTCCTTGCGGGTCTCCACCACGCGGAGGTTGTTGTTCTCGAGGTCGCACACCCGGCTCGTCTCGTACGTGAGGGCGCGGGCCGCCTCGATGGCAACCCTCATCTCCGTAATCAGCTCCGCCACAGCCGGCAAACGCTCGATCGCCACTCCGAACTGCTTGCGCGTGTGGGCGTAGTGCCGGGCCGCCCGGTAGGCCGCCTCGGCCACGCCGAGCGACTGGGCGGCGATGCCCACGCGGGCGCCGTTCATCAGGCTCATGACGTAGGTCACCAGGCCCCGCTGCCGCTCGCCGATCAGCCGTGCGGGGGCGTCGTCGTACACGAGTTCGCACGTGGGCGAGCCGTGAATGCCCAGCTTGTGCTCCAGATGTCGCACGCGAACGCGCGGCGACCGCTCGACCAGGAACAGGCTCAGGCCGCGGCCGTCCCTGACGTCCGGCTCGCTGCGGGCCAGCGTGAGCAGGATCTCCCCGCAGCCGTTGGTGATGAACCGTTTGACGCCGGTGAGCCGCCACTGCCCGTCGTCGTCCTGCCATGCCCGCAGGCCGACCGCCTGGAGATCGCTGCCGGCGTCCGGCTCGGTCAGGGCCATCGCCCCCGTGTAGCGGCCCGCGGCGAAGTGCGGGAGGTACTCCTGCCGGATCTCCTCGCTGGCGAAGGCGTTGATCGTTTCCGCGATCCCCTGGAGGCCGAAGATATTCATCAGGGAGGCGTCGGCGCGGCTGATGATCTCGATGGCCATGGTGTAGATCAGGTTCGGGCAGTTCAGCCCGCCGAAGCGACGGGGCAGCGTGAAGCCCATCAGATCCGCCTGCGCGAGGGCCTTGAGGTTCGCGCGCACGCCCGGGTGAAGCGTGACGGTCCCGTCCTCATTGAGCGTGTTGCCCTCGGCATCCACCTGGGCCGCACGCGGCGCGATCCGGTTCGCCGCGATGTCCCCGACGATCGTCAGGATCCGGCGGTAGTTGTCGATGGCATCGGCGGCATCCACCGGCGCGTACTCGCTGCCCGGGCCGTCGCCGGGCGCGAATCCGTCCTCCTGCGCGGCTGCGATCTCCGCCAGGTCGATATGGTCAAACAGGAACTGAATGTCCTCGTTGTCGGTGAAGAAGTTCGGCATGGTCCGTTCTCTGTCCGTCCTCCGTCGCCGATCCCGGTCCGGTCAACGGAGTGCGGGCCGGTGCCCGTCACCGCCCTTTGCTCGCGGGTCCGGCGCGGCCGTCCTCGCCGGTGTCTTCCGCCACCGCACCGCCGGGAACCCGCACCGCCGCATCCATCTTCCGGCTCGACGCGGATCGTTCACGACGGGCGGACGTCCGCGGAGGATCCGCGCTCCTTGATGGCCTTGATCATCATCGGTATGACCTTGGCGAGGTCGCCGACGATGCCGTAATGGGCGACCGAAAAGATCGGCGCCTCCCGGTCCCAATTGATCGCGATGATCTTGGCCGACTCCTCCATGCCCGCGCGGTGCTGTACGGCCCCGCTGATGCCGCAGGCGATGTAGAGCGCCGGCCGCACGGTCGTGCCGGTCTGGCCGATCTGGTGCTCCTTGCCGATGAAGCCGCTGTCGACGGCCGCCCGCGACGCCCCTACCGCGCCGCCGATCGCCCCGGCCAGCTCGTGAATCAGCCGGAAGTTCTCGCGGCTGCCGACCCCGGCCCCCCCGGCCACGATCACGCGGGCCGCCTTGAGGTTCACCTTGCGCGGTTCACGATGCCGCTCGATGAGGCGGACGGCGGCGTCCAGATCGTCAAGCTCGACCTTCTCGTCCACGATCTCGCCGCGGCGGCGCGGATCGCCCGGGCCCATCCGCATTACGCCCTCGCGCACGGTGGCCATCTGGGGCCACCAGTCGTGGTTTACGATCGTGGCGATGATGTTGCCGCCGAAGGCCGGCCGGATCTGAAGGAGCAGGTTCCTGTGGACCTTCTTGCTCCGCGGGTCGGTGTAGTCGCCGATCTCAAGGTCGGTGCAGTCGGCCGTAAGCCCGGCCTTCATCTCCGAGGCGACCCGCGGGGCGAGGTCGCGTCCGAGCGGCGTCGCCCCGTACATGACGATCTGCGGCCTGTACTTCTGGATCAGCCGGCACACGACCCGGGCGTACGGCAGCGTGCGGTAGTGCTCCAGCCGCGTGTCGTGAACGCAGTAGACCCTGTCGGCCCCGTGGGCGATGAGCCGGTAGGAAAGCTCGCGCACGTTCCATCCCGGCAGGAGGGCCGCCATTCTCACGCCGAGCCGATCCGCCAGGTCGCGGGCCTTCTCGCACAGCTCGAGCGAGACGTCATGAAGGCTCCCGTCTTCCTGTTCGGCGAAGACCCAGACTTCGCCTTGCCTGTTCGGTTCGATCATTCGTCGCTGGTCCGTTTCTGCGCGTCCGGCGGCTCGTCCGGCCCGGCGCTCGATTGCGGGCGGCCGGCCCGGATGCCCCCGGGGCGTCAGCCGATCGTGTGGTCCACGACCAGCTCCTGGATCATCTTCCGGATACCCTCCTCCGTCGGCGGGACATCCGTGTAGCCTTCCTTTTTCAGAACAATCGACTGGATGCGGTGCACCTTTGTGGGCGAGCCGGCAATGCCGCACCGGGAAGGGTCGGCCCGGATGTCGTCCAGGTTCCACTGTTCGATCAGAAGTCCCTGCATCTTGAGCCGTTCGATCCGGCGGGCCTGCTCGACTTCGCGCTGGGCCGCCGAGGCATCGGGCATATCCGCCGCCACCTCGCGGGCCACCTCGTCCAGCGCCCGGGCCCGCTTGAACCGCATCACCCGACGGGCCGCCGGCGGACGGGGCTCGTTGGCGGTGTCGAGCACGGTCAGCAGCAGCGGCAGGCGCGCCTCAAGCACCTCCCAGCCGTTTCCGACGTTCCGGCGGACCCTCACCACCGGGCCGCCGCCCCGCGGCCCGGGGCTTCGGGCCGGACCGATCTCGATGAACCGCTCGAAGTACGTGATCTGCGGAAGGCCGAGTTTCTCCGCGAGCTGCGGCCCGACCTGGGCCGTATCCCCATCGATGGCCTGTCGCCCGCACAGGACCAGATCGTATCGACCGATGGTCCGGATCGCGCAACTGAGGATGTAGCTGGTCGCGAGCGTGTCGCTGCCGGCCGCGCGGCGATCCGTGATGAGGATAGCCCGGTCCGCTCCGCGATAGAGGCATTCACGCAGGACTTCGCAAGCCGACAGCGGCCCCATCGTAAGGGCCGTCACCGTGCCGCCGTGATGATCGCGCACATCGAGAGCGACCTCCAGCGCGTTGAGGTCCTCCGGGTTGAAGATGGCCGGCAGGGCGGCCCGATTGACGGTCCCGTCGGCCTTCATCGCCTCGCCGGTGATGTTGGCCGTATCGGGGACCTGTTTTACGCAGACGACGCAATCGTATGGCAAGGTCCACTCCCTTGGTGAATCGCCCGTCTGAAATCGCAAGACCCTAGCGGACGCCGCACGCCCCGTCAAGCCGCTTGATCGGCCGGCGGACGGCGCGTACGTTGAGACACATGCGGTCCGGGCGCGGGCGGCGCGGGATCGACCGCCGGCGGGCGCACGGCCGGGCGAGGGTCGAGATCGGCCGAGCCGATCGCCCGGACGCCGGGCGTGCGGCGCCTTCATGGGGGCGCCCGCGCCGTGGCGGGGCGTGGAAGGTCCCGGTTCCCATCGAGACCGGCAGGCAACAAAACCCGGAGCAAGACCGCCATCCGCGCGGGCTTGCCCCCAGCGGAGGTGATATGACGATCATCAGCGGAAACCTGCTGGAGCCGGCATCGGCGGCGTTCTGCGGCGTTCGTTCCCGGGCGATCGTTCGGATCGATGCCGACGGGCGGATCGCCGACGTGGAGGAAGGCTCCACGAAGGCCGCGGACGTGCTCGGCGGCGAGGAACGCTGGATCGTCCCGGGCTTCGTGGACGCCCACCTGCATCTGCCCCAGTGGGACCGACGCGGGATCGACGGTTACCCGCTCCGCGAGTGGTTTGAGAACGTCATCTATCCCGCCGAAGCCCGGTTCGTCGACGCCGCCCTGGGCGAGAGGCTCGCGGAAGAGTTCGTCACCGGCCTGATCGCCAACGGAACGACCACCGTGGCCGCCTTCGGCAGTCCCTTCGCGGAAGCCGCGGATCGCGCGTTCGCGGTCTTTGCCCGCCGGGGCATCCGGGCTGTGTTCGGGAAGATGCTCAACGACATGAACTGCCCGGCGCCCCTGCGCGAGGACGCCGACAAGGCCCTGGATGAAGCACGGTCGCTGGCCGCCCGATGGCACGCAAGCGAGGGCGGGCGTCTGTTATACGCGTTCAGCCCTCGTACGCCCGTCTGTTGCAGCGAGAAGCTCATGAGGGGCGCCGCGGCCCTGGCGCGGATGCTCGGTTGCCCCATCCAGACGCATGTCGCGGAGTCCCGCAGCGAGCTGGTCGCCGCCCGCGAGAGCTTTCCCGACCGGATCGACGAGATCGACCTCCTGGCCGAGATGGGCCTGCTGACGCCGCAGACCCTTCTGGGGCACGGCGTGTTCCTGAACCGGCCGCAGCGAAACCAGGTGGCCCGGGCCGGCAGCGCCGTCGTCCACTGCCCCACCGCGAACCTCTTCCTCGAGGCGGGCATCATGGACTACGCCGCCTGCCGGTCGGCCGGCATTCGTGTGGCGCTGGGCAGCAGCGTCGCCGGCGGGCCGGACCCGTTCATGCCTCATGTGGCCGTCCAGTGCCTCCAGACGGCCAAAGGACTGCGGGCGCACGCGATTCCGCCGGCCTCGGACACCGTCCCGACTCCCGCGGAGGCCTGGTGGCTGCTTACCAAGGGGGGCGCCGAGGCGCTGAATCTGGCCGAGCGCATCGGAGCCATCGCCCCCGGCTACGAGGCGGACCTGCTGGTGGTGCGGCCGGAGCCGTGGATCGGCCGCCTGCCCCCGGAGCAACAGGTTTCGGCCCTCCTCTACACGATCCGCCCGGACCAGATCGAGCACGTGTTCGTGGCCGGCCGGCGCGTGGGGCCGTAACATCCGAGTCCATCCCCGAAACGGGATCCGCCCGCGTCGGCCGGGTCATTCCTTCAGGCCGGTCGTCGTAACGCCGGTCATGAACGCCCGCTGGAAGCACAGGAACAGCAGGACGATCGGGAGGAGCGTCAGAGCCGAAACGGCCATGAGGTAGTTCTCCTTCGTGACGTACTGCTCGCTGAAGCGCAGCAGGGCGACCGGTAGCGTGAACTTGTCCGGCGAGTCCAGCACGATCAGGGGCCACAGAAAGCTGTTCCAGCTCCCCATGAAGGTGAAGATCGCCAACGTCACCATGGCAGGTCGGCACTGCGGAAGGGCAATCCGGAAGAAGGTCCGCCAGGGGCCGGCCCCATCGAGCCGGGCCGCCTCGAGCAGACTGTCGGGCAGGTCCAGGAAGAACTGCCGCATAAGAAAGATCCCGAAGGCCAGGGGCAAGGCCGGCAGGACCAGTGCGGCCAGCGAGTCATAAAGCCCCAGCCGGGCGATCGTGACGAAGTTCGGGACCATCGTCACCTGACCCGGCACCATCAGAGTCGCCAGGATCGCCGCAAACCACCACGACGAGCCGCGAAAGCGGAGCTTGGCCAGGGCGAATCCTCCCATCGCCGAAAGAAGGACGGTCAGCCCGGTCGTCGCCACCGCTACGCCGGCGCTCACCAGAAGGCTGGGCGTCATGCCCCGTCGATGCCAGGGCACGCCGCCCTGCGGCCGATCGGTGTACATCCAGCCTCGCGGGAAGTTCTCCCAGTGCCATTTTGTGGGCAGCAGGGCGGGTCGGCTCAGGTCGGCCTCGTCCTTGCAGGCGGTCGCTACCATGAACAGGAAGGGCAGCAGCATCGCCGCAGCGCCGGCCAGCAGCGTGAGGTGAAGGACCAGTCGACCGAGCGGCAGGCGGCCCCGAGCGATCATGCCTGCCTCCGCATGATGCGCCACTGTACCAGCGTCCAGAGCAGCACGATCCCGAAGAGGATGTAGGACAGGGCGCAGGCGTAGCCCATCCGAAACCGGACATACGCCTCATCGTAGATCAGACTCACGAGGACGGTGGTGGCATAGCCCGGCCCGCCGCGAGTCAGCACGTACACCTGGTCGAACACCTGGAAGGAACCGATGAACGCCGTCACGAGCACGAACAGTGTCGTCGGGCGAAGCAGCGGCCAGGTCACGTGCCGGAAGCGCTGCCAGGGCCCGGCCCCGTCCACCTCGGCGGCCTCGTAGTACGAACGCGGGATCGCTGCGAGTCCGGCCAGGAAGATGACCATCCCGTAGCCGAAGCCCTTCCAGACGCTCATGCCCATGATGATCCGGAAGGCCCACTTCGGGTCGGCCAGCCAGGCCCGCGGTTCCACGCCGAACGCCCGCAGTATCGGATTGATCACGCCCACGTGCTCGCTGAACATCCAGCTCCAGATCATCGCGACCACCACCATCGAAACGAGCACGGGAAAGAAGAAGACGGCCCGGTACGCGCCTCTCCCGGCCAGCCGGCGGTTCAGGAGCAGCGCCGACCCCAGCGCCAGCACCAGGCCGGCGGGGACCGTAACGAAGGCATAAACGGCCGTGTTCGTCAGGGCCGTCCAGAAGACCGGCGATCGGACGGCACGAAGGTAGTTGTCCAGGCCGCACCAGGCCGGCGGGCCGACGATCCGCCAATGGCAGAAGCTCATCGCCAGGGAATACACCAGCGGCCAGAACGAAAACAGGGCCACGATCACGAGGCTCGGCAACAGGAACAGGAAGCCCGTGGGAGGCCGAAGGCGCCCGATCGACGACCCGCGCCGTCCCGTCCCGTTCCGACACCGGCTCGTGCCGTTCATCGAAGCCCCCTGTAGTCCTCGGTCAGATCGCCCATCGCCCGCTCGGGCGGACACAAGCCGAGCACGGCCATCTCCGTCCGCACGCAGAGCTGATCGGCCACGACGGCAAACGCCGGGGCCGACTGCTCCCGGCCCCACTGCGGCCGGAAGAACCTCGACTGCTCCACGGCCACCCGCATCCACTCGTTGTACCGGCCGTAGTCCAGGCCGTCACGGAGCAGCGAAGCCCGGGGCGGGATGAACCGCGCCTCCTGGCAGAACCGACGGATCGCCCCCGGCGATGTCAGATGTCCGAGCAGCCGGAGGGCCGCCGCCCTCCGGGGCGTGCGGAAGACGACGAGGTTCTCCCCGCCGACGTTGGCGCCAGCGTGCAGGCCGCGAGGAAGGTATGTGACCCCCCATTCGAAGTCCCGGATCCGCCGCTCATAGTTGGCGATCATCCAACTGCCCTGGACCACCATCCCGCAGCGGCCGAGTACGAAGAGGCGGTCGGCATTGTCCCCGCCGGCCGACCAGGAGGCGGGCGGGGCGATCCCGCGCCGGTGCTGATCGACGAACCACCGCAGCGCCGCCAGGACCTCCGGGGACGAAAAACGCGGCGTCTCGAGGTCGTCCGCAAACAGCCGCCCCCCATGCATGTAGACGAACGCCATGAGCGGGAAGAAGCCCCGGAATGTGCCCCAGCCGTACTCCATGCCGCCGTCCGTCTGGAGGCGTCGGGCGACCTCGGCGAACTCTTCGAGCGTCCAGGCATCCAGCGGCGTGGCCGGCGGCGACACGCCGATCCGCCGGAAGGCTTCCCGGTTGTAGTAGACCACCAGCGCGATGGAGCTCTGGGGCAGGCCCACCCACTTGCCCCCCACGCGGCAGGATGCCAGACGGGCAGGATCCCAGTCGTCCATGTCCCAGCGGGCGATCTCCGGGCCGACGTCAGCCAGGGCGTCCAGCTCGACGAAACGAGGGACGTGCTGCACGGACATCCGGGCCAGATCGGGGGCATGTCCGCCGAGCATCATGGTGATGGTCTTCTCGACGTACTTGTTCCACTCGATGACGGTCAGATCGACGTGCAGGCCGGGATTGTCCCGCTCGAACTCGCGGAGGAGTGAGGAGACGGCCCGCGTCTCGGTCTCGTTTCCGAACCAGAGGAACTTGACGCGGTTCGGGTCGCTCGCGGCTTCGTCACGGCACCCTGCCGGCAGCAGCGTCAGCCAGAACACGGCCCCCGCGAGCCGCACGCCACGGGTGCCGGCCGTCCGTCCGCGCCCGGCCGGGCACGCGACCGCCGTCATACGCGAACCCTCTTCCAGCCGCCCTGCATGAACCGCCACATGCCCAGTCCCGCCCTTGCCGTCATGTCCGCGAACATGCCGATCCAGGCACCCGGCAGGCCCCAGCCCAGCACGTGGCCGCCGAGGTACGCCAGCGGCAATCTTACGACCACCATCCCGACGAGCGAAAACAACAGCGGGAACCTCGTGTCTCCGGCGCCCCGAAGGGCGCCGACGTAGACGATCATCAGGGCGCAGGGAATCTGGAACAGGCCCAGCAGCCGCAGGGCGGGCGTGCCGATCGCGATCACGCGGGCCGAGTCCGTGAAAAGCCGATACCATTGCGGTGCCAAGAGCGTGTACGTCAGCCCGAGCAGGAACGTAAGGGTCGCCGCCTGCCGGGCCGCAAGCTGACCGCTTCGATAGGCACGATCGGGACGACCCGCCCCGAGAGACTGGCCCACCATCGTGGCGGCCGCCGTCGCCCAGGCGAACGACGGCAGATAGGAGAGCGACTCGATGCGGATCCCGATGATGTGGGCCGCGTAGATGTCCGTCTGCAAGTCACCCTTCGCCAGGGCGTTGATGATCTTCACGAACAGGAGCTGGCCCAGCCAGATGGCCAGGCCGTCCAGACCGGCCGGCAGACCGATCCGCATCAGACGTCGAAACGTCTCGGGTCGCGGCCTCAGATGACGCCGGTCCAGTCGCAGGCGAGCCGCAGAGTCGATCGACGCCGCCGGCCCGCTTGCCCGACCCCTCGCCAGGGTCAGCAGGATGAGGCCGCCGCCCATCAGACGCGCCACGGCCGTGCCCGCGGCGATGCCCGCGACCCCCAGCGTCGGCACGCCGCCGAGGCCGAGCGTCAGGACCGCCGACACGGCGATGTTGCACGCGTTCACGATGATCATGACGCCCAGCGGCGAGCGCGTGTCCCCCGCCCCGCGAAGGCAGGCACTCCCCACGAACAGCACTCCGCTGAGCAGGTGGCCGACGGCGTCGATCCGGACGTAGCGCACGGCCAGGGGGACGGCGTCGCTCTCGAGGCCGAACAGCGGCGGAATACGGGGCGCGACCGCGAGCACGCCGAGCGAAAACACGACGCCCATGCCCAGGGCGATGCCGATCGCCTGATTGGCCACGTGGCCGGCCTGTGCATACGCTCGCTGGCCGAAAGAACGGGCCACCAGCGCGGTCGCGGCCGTCCCGACCAGCCCGAAGAGGATGCCGATGAGCCATCCGAACTGAGCGGCCATGCCGACAGCCACGGTGGCCCGCGGACCGACGAACCGGGCCAGAAAGATGTCCGTGATGCCCACCAGCGTGTTGAGGATCTGCTCGGCCAGAACGGGCACCGCCAGCCCAAGCAGGGCCCGGCCCACGGAACCCGTCAGCAGAGGCGAGAGGCGATCCGGCTCCGCGGCCGGAGGAAGATCCTCGGCCGGGCGGCCGAGGGCCGGCAGCGCCAGGCCGGTTGCGTCCGGATCATCGGGATGGAGACTGCTCATTCGCCGGAGGACGGATCCTGTCAAGCAGACAGCAGTGTAGCGGCGATCGCTTCGCGAGACGATCCGGCGATCCCCTCGACCGCGAGGATGGGCGGTCCCGCCGGGGCGCAGAATCAGACGGCCAGGCCGCCGGAGTCCAGCAGGGCTAGGGCCCGGCTGAGGGCATCGCAGAAGAAGAAATCGCCCCACATGACGGACTCATCCACGCCGAGGTTCTTGTGGATGTGATACACCCCGTGCTTGAGGATGCCCTCCCAGTCGGGGTCGTCCGAAGCCAGGTAGTCTTCATCGCAGAGGGCCAGCAGCAGGGCGAAGCCGAGCCGGCGCAGGCCGTCGGCGGTGGACAGGTTCTCCGGATAGACCTCGGCCATCACGTCCGCCAGCTCGAACATGCCGGCGGCGGCGATCGCCCCCGCGGAGGAATCCCGCTGCTGGCGCGGGTCCGGCGGGGCATCGAAGTCCCAGGGCGGGACGCGCTGAGGGCCCAGGCGGCTGACGAAATACTGGACGCAGCGCATCGACGCGTCCGACCAGAGAACGTCCCCGGTCAGCTTCGCGCAGGTCGCGAAGCCGTAGAGCGCCCACGCCTGCCCCCGGGACCAGCACGAATCGCCCCGATAGCCCTGATGGGTACTCTGGCGGAGGAACTCGCCTGTGTTCAGGTCGAAGATCCCTTCGTGGGCCGTCGAGCCGTCGCCGCGGACGAGGTAGCGGCGTGTCGTCTCGCAATGCTGCCGGGCGATGCGCAGCAGATCGTCGTCCTTCGTCTCCAGGCCGGCGTACCAGATGATCGGCACGTTCATCATGATGTCGATGAAGCACGACTCCGGCGATACGAACGAGCAGAGGTACCGGCCTTTTTCCTGGAAGCGCAGCGCCAGGGTCCGGCCGGCCCGGATGACGACTTCGCGCAGGGACTCATCGGGCCGGCCGTCGCGGACGGTCACCTCGTACCATCGCCGGTAGGTCCCGTGGTAGAAGAGGAAGCCCAGATCATGTACGCTCCGATCGTCCTGGCGGGGCTCGATGAGGCGGCTGTAATGCTCAGCCTGCCGCCGCCACCGGGGATCGCCGGTACGTTCGTAGAAGATCCACATCATTCCCGGCAGGAAGCCCTCGCACCAGTTCGTCCAGG